>VFQN01000296.1_pt1 | contig 100028 bp, 84 predicted proteins | sample 3512371 | NCBI WGS metagenome assembly VFQN01 (sample SAMN10412370, study PRJNA504923) | tailings metagenome | isolation source: Replicate 2 from Balatoc abandoned mine | place: Philippines: Itogon, Benguet | collected 2017-08-28 | reverse complement strand
GGCGATGGCGCAGGCCGCGGTAGCAGCCGAGGTCCATCAGGCGCTTGATGTTCATTGCGACTTCGCGGCGCAGGTCGCCCTCGACCATGTAGTCGCGGTCGATGGCCTCGCGGATCTGCAGGACCTCGGCGTCGGTCAGCTCGCTGACCCGGCGCTCGAGCGGCAGGCCGACGCGCTCGCAGATGTCGCTCGCGAACTTGGGGCCGATGCCGTGAATGTACTGCAGCGCGATGACGACGCGCTTCTGCGTGGGAATGTTGACGCCTGCGATACGGGCCACGTGCTTCTCCTCAGACTTCTCGAATTTCCGCGCCGATCAACGGCTTAGCGCCTCGAATGGCGACTACGGCGCAGGCATGGGAAACCGCAAAACGCCGGAAAGACCCACCTCGAAAGGCAGGGCCCGTCCCGGTCTCAGCGTCGTGAAAGTGGGCTCTTCTAGCCCAACCTCCGAAATGCGTCAATTGCGGCATGGTTATTTCTGCTCTCCGGGGTTGCGGCAGGCCGAACGCCCGATCTCCGCAAGCCCCAGCGCTGGATTCTTGTACCGAGTATCAGGACTTCGCGGCTTCCTCGCCCTCGGCGGGGACCTCGTCGGCGGTCGCCTCGGCAATCAGGGCGCGGGCCTGGCCGACCCAGTCCTGCTTCTCGATCGCACCCTCGAGGGCCAGCACCTCGTCGAGGTTGGCGCTGTCCTCGTCCGAGAGGTCGGCGATCTGGTCGAACTTGATGCAGTTGTACTGGGCGAGGCGGGAGGCGAGATCCGCTGTGATGCCCTTGATCTTGGTCAGGTCGTCGGCTGCGCCCTTCGGCTTCTTGAAGCCCTTCCAGGCGGCGTTGAGCTTGCGGGCACGGGCATCCGTACGCTCGAGGATGCGGGCCGCACGGCCGCGCAGACCACGCAGGTAATAGAGCTTCGCGCGCCGCACCCGGCCGCGCCGCAGCACCGTGATCTCGGCAATGAATGGAGAGTAGACCGGGAAGACGCGCTCGACGCCCTCGCCGTAGGAAATCTTGCGGACCGTGAAGTTCTCGTTCAGCCCCTGGCCGGAGCGGGCGATCACCACGCCCTCGTAGGCCTGCAGGCGCTGGGTCGTGCCCTCGATGACCTTGACCATGACCTTGACGGTGTCGCCGGCCTGGAAGTCCGGCACAAGGCGCTTCGCGGTGATCGCCTTGATTTGCTCTTTCTCGAGCTCTGCAATGATGTTCATTGTTGGTTTTCCGTTCTTGGCAGCCATAGCAGAGGAGCACCTGGGGACCTGCCTGATCGGGAGGCCACGGCTCATGCAACCCACTTTGTGGGGAAGATTGTGGGGCGCTCTTACAGCAAACGTCGGGCGTTGTCGATGCCCCTGGTCGGGCAAAAACGCCGCTCGCCTTGCGCTCCGAGCGGCGAAGCCCTAACTCCGGCAGACCTTTGCCTAATCGGGATGTTCCCGCAGGCGGGGCGAATTGCTCCGAGGCAGCCGCCCGGAGACCGAGGATATTGAGCCGCCATGCCACCCACCGTCGCGATCGTCGGCCGTCCGAACGTCGGCAAATCGACGCTTTTCAACCGCCTTACCGGGCGGCGCACCGCGCTGGTGTCGGACATGCCCGGCCTCACCCGCGACCGCCGCGAGGGGGAAGGCGATATCGGCGGCCACCCGATGCGGATCATCGACACGGCGGGGCTGGAGGAAGCTGCCGCCGGCTCGATCGCCCAACGGATGCGGGCCCAGAGCGAGGCCGCGATCACGGAGGCCGACGTCGTTGCCTTCGTGTTCGACGCCCGCGCCGGCATCACGCCGACCGACAAGGCGTTCGCGCGCATCGTGCGGGCGTCGGGCCGTCCGGTGGTGCTCGTCGCCAACAAGTGCGAGGGCCGCGCCGGCACCGAGGGTTTCTATGAGGCCTACGCGCTGGGCCTCGGCGAGCCGGTTGCGATCTCGGCCGAGCATGGCGAGGGTCTCGGCGAGCTCGAGCGGGAGCTGCTGGCAGCGATCGGATTGAAGCCGGTCATCGCGCCGCGTCGCCGCCGTCGCAGCGAGGAGCCCGACGAGGACGAGGCGCCGGTGACTTCCGACGAGGGCGAGGAAACCGATACCGCCGACGATCCAGGCAAACCGATCCGTGTCGCCATCGTGGGGCGGCCCAACGCTGGCAAGTCGACGCTCGTCAACACGATCCTCGGCGAGGAGCGCATGATCACCGGCCCCGAGCCGGGCCTCACACGCGACGCCATCGCCAGCGACATCACTTGGCAGGGCCGCGCGATCAAGCTGTTCGATACCGCGGGCCTTAGGCGCAAGGCGCGCATCGACGAGCTCGCTGAGAAGCTGGCCGCCAGCGACGCCGTGCGCGCGATCCGCTTTGCGGAGGTCGTGGTGCTGCTGATCGATCCGGAGCGCGCCTTCGAGCAGCAGGATCTCACTATCGGCAACATGATCATCGAGGAGGGCCGTGCGCTCGTCATCGCGATCAACAAGTGGGATCTCGTCGAGGACAAGGCGAAGACGCTGAAGGACCTGCGTGAGACAGTCGAGGAGAAGTTCGCGGGCGCCGCAGGCGTGACGATGCTCACGATCTCGGCCGCGTCCGGCCGCGGCGTCGACAAGCTCTTGAAGGCAATCCTCGACGCCCACGCGGTCTGGTCGAAGCGGATCTCGACCGCGGACATCAATCGCTGGCTGCAGGTGGCGGTATCCCGCCACGCCCCGCCGCAGTCGAAGGGCCGCCGCATCCGCATCCGCTACATGACGCAACCCTCGGCCCGCCCGCCGACCTTTATCGCCTTCTGCTCGCAGCCGGGCGGCATTCCGGAATCCTATCTGCGCTACCTCACCAACAGCCTGCGCGACGCCTTCGGCCTGCCGGGAACGCCGATCCGTATCAACCTGCGCAAGGGCGCCAACCCGTACGCTAACAAGTAGCCCCGTCGCCCAGCCATTCTCCACGATTTGCTTGGAAACAGAGCTTCTTTATCGCCGAAACGGCGAAGATGATGCCCGCTGACCGCCACAGTCCGGACGATTAGACTGCCCTGTCCTCGAATGGTCGCGGACAGGCTTCGGCGAGGCCGGACATCCGCCGTGAATTTTGTGGCAGGAGCACCACCATGAGCATCTTCGGCAAGATCATGTCGACGATTTTCGGAACGTCGGGAGCGGGTTCGACCCCCTATGCAGGCGCCTCGGCGACGGGCGCACCCGCGACACCGGCGCCGGGCACGCCCGCAGCGGCCGCGGCCGCCAAGGCCGCTGTCGACGTCGCCGCCAACCTCGACGCGCTCGCCAAGGCGTCGAAGGAGAAGTTCGACTGGCGCAAGTCGATCGTCGATCTGATGAAGCTGCTGAACCTCGACAGCAGCCTCGCCTCGCGCCAGGAACTCGCCAAGGAGCTCGGCTATACCGGCAGCATGAGCGACAGCGCGAAGATGAACGTCTGGCTGCACAAGCAGGTCATGACCAAGCTCGCCGAGAACGGCGGCAAGGTCCCCGACGAGCTGAAGTGACGCCGCTGCTGATCCAATAAAAACGGCGGGTCGCCTCGGGCAACCCGCCGTTCGCATTTCGAACCAGGCCGGATCAGCTTCCGACGGCGTCGCTGACGCACTTCTTGGTGTGGCTCGTCTTGGCGGCGCCCGTCAGCTTCTTGTCGGCAGCCGACTTGTCGCAGCTTGCCGCGGCATCTTTCTCGCATTTGGTCATGAATGACTTGAGCGCGGCACCGGCGAGCTTCTTCGAGTCCGCCTGAGCCTTGCACGATCCGCCTGGGCCTTGGGCATGAGCTGCCGAGAGGCTGAGGAGAAGCGCCAACGTCGCAACTACGGTCTTCATGGATCCCTCCAGGGGGTATGGACGACGGCGAGGCGTCTAGGCCGAATCGATGGCTGGATTAAGCCGATTGTTCGGAAAGAGTGTTTGTCCGGCCCGGCAACACCAGGGTGTCATCCGGCCGGATCAACGGTTCCGCCATGGCTCGATGACGACCTTGATGTGCTGGCGAGGCTTGGCGAGTTCCTCGAAGGCAGCGGCCACGCCGTCGAGCCCGATGGTGCCGGTGATGAGGGCGCTGCCGTCGACGTCACCATAGGCGAGCAGCTTCAGCGCGGCCGCGAATTCGTCGACGGTGTAGGCGAGCACATACTGCACGCTCAGTTCCTTGAAGATCGCGAGCAGCGGCTGCTGACGGTCCTCCTCCATGCACACGCCGACGATGACGACTCGCGCGTCCTGCGCCGCGCCCTGGAACACGCTCTGGATCATCCCGGGAACGCCGACGCATTCAAAAATCACCTGCGGACGCACGGTCGCCGGGCCGGTCACGGGCGACGGCGGCAGTTTCGCCGCTTCCTCCGGCGAAAGCCGCGCATGAGTTTCCCACGTCGCATACGGCGACGTCTCCGCGGGATCGACGACGACGTCGGCGCCCATCCGCAGCGCGATCTCGCGGCGCTTGGATGAGAAGTCCGAGGCGATGATCGGCCCGAGCCGCGTCGTTTTGCGCGCGAGCCGCAGCGCTGCGATCACGGCAAGCCCGATCGGGCCGCAACCGACGACCAGCGGGACGTCGCCGTCCTGCAGCCGGGCCTTCGCGACCGCATGGATTCCGACCGCCAGCGGTTCGCATAGCGAGGCGCTCTCGCTCGACAGGCCGTTCGGCACTTCCAGCAGGAAGCGCTCGGCGAGGAGCATCCGTTCCGCGTAGCCGCCGACATTGCGGTCGGAGTAACCGACGCCCTCGACACGCCCGTCGACGACGGTGCGCGGGACCGACGTCACGCGCGTTCCCGGCTTGAAGCGACCCTCGGTGTGCGGGCCGTTCTCGAGCACCTCGGCACAGAACTCGTGCCCGAACACGATGTCTTTGGACAGGTCCATGGTCTTTCGCCATGGCACATGGGCGAGGGACTTGTTCATCAGATCCGCGTAGAGGCGCGCGTGCAGGTCCGAGCCGCAGATGCCGCAGGCGAGCGTCTTCACGAGCACCTGACCGGGGCCAGGCTTGGGGTCCGGCAGCGTGTCGACGACGATATTGCCCTGGCGCAGGATGGCGGCACGCATGGTGATGTTCCTCCCTCACGTTTGTCGTTGTTGAGGGAAGTCTAGCCGATGCGTGTGCGTGCCAGAAAGACAAACGGCGGACCGTGCGCCGCACGATCCGCCGTTCGTAAACTCGCAGTCGCCTGGTCGATTATTTCCAGGTCCTGATATCCACAAATCGTCCGGCAATGGCCGCCGCTGCCGCCATCGCCGGCGAGACGAGGTGCGTACGCCCGAGCCGGCCCTGTCGGCCCTCGAAGTTGCGGTTCGAGGTGGAGGCGCAGCGCTCGCGCGGGCGGAGCTGGTCGGGGTTCATGCCGAGGCACATCGAGCAGCCCGCCTCGCGCCAATCGAAACCCGCGTCGATGAAGATCTGGGCGAGGCCCTCGGCTTCCGCCTGCTCCTTCACCAGACCGGAGCCGGGTACGATCATCGCGCCGACGTTCGGGTTGACCTTGCGGCCCTGGATGACGGCGGCCGCTGCGCGCAGGTCCTCGATGCGCCCATTGGTGCATGAGCCGATGAACACGCGGTCGATGGTGATGTCGGTCACCTTCTCCCCGCCCTTGAGGCCCATGTAGTCGAGCGCCCGCTGGATCGAGGCCCGCTTCGCCTCGCTCGGCGCCTCTTCCGGCGTCGGCACGCGGCCGGACACCGAGATCACGTCCTCGGGGCTCGTGCCCCACGTCACGACCGGGGGCAGGTTCGCGGCATCGAGCTTCAGGATCTTGTCGAAGCGGGCGCCCTCGTCGGTCCTCAGCGTCTCCCAGTAGCGTACGGCTAGATCCCAGGCCTTGCCCTTCGGCGATTTCGGACGGCCCTTCAGGTATTCAAACGTGGTCTCGTCCGGCGCCACCATGCCGGCGCGCGCGCCACCCTCGATCGCCATGTTGCAGACCGTCATGCGGCCTTCCATGGTGAGAGCGCGGATCGCATCGCCGCAGTATTCGATGACATGGCCGGTGCCGCCAGCGGTGCCGGTCTCGCCGATGATCGAGAGCGTGATGTCCTTGGCCGTCACGCCCGCGGGCAGCACGCCGTTGACCTCGACCTTGAAATTCTTGGAGCGCTTCGCCAGCAGCGTCTGCGTCGCAAGCACGTGCTCGACCTCGCTGGTGCCGATGCCGTGCGCCAATGCGCCGAACGCGCCATGCGTCGAGGTGTGGCTGTCGCCGCACACGATCGTCGTACCGGGGAGCGTGAAGCCCTGCTCCGGCCCTATGACGTGGACGATACCCTGGCGCTTGTCGAGCTCGTCGAAATACTCGATGCCGAAGTCCTTGGCGTTCTTCGCCAGGGCCTCGACCTGAATGCGCGATTCCTCCTCCTTGATGCCGGCGCGGCGGTCGGAGGTCGGCACGTTGTGGTCGACGACGGCGAGCGTCTTGTCCGGCGCGCGCACCTTGCGGCCGGCGAGCGCCAGTCCTTCGAACGCCTGCGGCGACGTCACCTCGTGCACGAGGTGGCGGTCGATGTAGAGCACGCACGTTCCGTCCGGCTGCTGGTCGACGATGTGCTCGTCGAAGATCTTGTCATAGAGCGTCTTGGGAGCGGACGGGCTGGCCATGAGATCAGGCTCTCTCTTCGGTCTCTTGGGGATGGTCGATGCGCTGCACGCCGGGCCGAAGCCGGCGCAGCCGCTTTGAATGCTTCTCATATGCCTGAAACGCCGTGAACATCAAGCCCGTGGCCCTGCTCTGGCCGCGTTCCTGCCGGCCATGGAAGACGGGGCTCCGTATCGCAGCGCACCATGACGTGAGGTCTCCGATCGCCGTTGCCAACATTCGGGCCTGCGCCTAGTTTGGCGACCGCACGCCATGGCCGCATAGCGATGATCCGTAGGTGAAATGCCCATCAATCGCCCACTTCCCTGGGAGAAGAGCTATCCGCCCGGCGTCGCCTGGGATGCTCCGATCGAGGTCGGAACGCTATCGGCGCTGCTCGACCGTGCGGTCGCCACCTACGACGCCAAAGCCGCCTTCGAGTACCGCGACCGCATCATCACCTATGCCGATTTCGGCCGTCGCGTGGCTGCCTTCGCCACCGGGCTCCTGAGCCTTGGCATCGGCAAGGGGGATCGCGTCGCCCTCTATCTGCCGAACTGTCCCGCGCAGCCGACCGCACTCTTTGCGGTGACGCGGATCGGCGGGATCGTCGTCAATCTGTCGCCGCTCGACGCTGAGCGCGAGCTGGCCCACAAGCTCAGCGATTCCGGCGCGCGAACGCTGGTCACGACCAATATCGGCCCGATGGCGGAGGTGGCGCTCAAGATCAAGGCCGCCGGGCGCGTCGACCGCGTGATCGTCGCCGATGACGCGATCTGGGGGCCGTCTCCGGCGACATCGAAGATGCCGCCGCTCGGCGATGGCGTGCTGGCGTTCGACGAGGTCGCGACAGCTCGTCCGCCCGCCGCTTGGCCCGCCGTCGTCGCCGACGACGTGGCGCTCCTCCAGTACACCGGCGGCACCACCGGGCTGCCCAAGGGCGCCATCCTCAGCCACGCGAACCTCACCGCCGCGGTCGAGATCGGCAAGGCATGGTCCGCCCCGCAGTCGACGATGAAGCCGGGCGAGGCGCGCGTCATCTGCGTCCTGCCGCTGTTCCACATGTACGCGATCACGGCCTGTCTGACCCGTGGCCTCGACCAGGGCAGCGAGATCTTGCTGCGGCTGCGCTTCGATGTCGAGCAGACGCTGCGGGACATCTCCGAGAAGAAGGCGACGACATTCTCCGGCGTGCCGACCATGTGGATCGCGATCGCCAACTATCCGGGCGTCGAGAGGTTCGATTTTTCCTCGCTGAAGGGCGTGCATTCGGGGGGCGCGCCGGTGCCGATCGAGATCGAGAACCGCATCAAGTCGATCACAGGCCTCCAGCTCGGCGGCGGCTGGGGCATGACCGAGACAGCGCCCGCCGGCGCCAACATCCCCAGCCACCGTCCGGACTTGCGCGGCAGCATCGGCTTGCCGCTCCCCGGCATCCTGATGGACGTGGTCGCGCTCGATGATCCGCGGCGCGTCCTGCCGCCCGGCGAGATCGGCGAGATCCGCATCAAGGGTCCGAACGTCACCCGCGGCTACTGGAACAAGCCGGAGGACACCGCAGCCGCGTTCGCCGACGGCTACCTGCTGACCGGCGACATCGGCTACATGGACGACGCCGGCTTCTTCTTCCTCACCGACCGCAAGAAGGACATGATCATCTCCGGCGGGTTCAACGTCTATCCGCGCATGATCGAGGAGGCGATCTACGAGCATCCGGCGGTAGAGGAAGTGATCGTCATCGGCGTCGCGGATACTTATCGCGGGCAGGCGGCGAAGGCATTCGTCAGGCTCAAGGCCGGGGCCGCACCGTTCACGCTCGACGCGCTTCGGACCTTCCTCGCCGACAAGCTCGGCCGCCATGAGTTGCCCGCCGCCCTCGAGTTCCGCAACGTTCTGCCGAAGACCGCCGTCGGCAAGCTGTCGAAGAAAGAGTTGGTGGCCGAGGAGCGGGTGCGTGCCGCGGCGCGCGCCGAACCGGTCTCGACCTGATGCTGCGATAGGCCTAAGACACGACCAAAGACAACCGACCGAGGAGCCGCCCATGGACCTGCGCTTCAGCCCCGAAGAGAACGCCTTCCGGCAGGAGGTGAGGAGCTTCTTCCAGACCGAGATCCCGCTCGAGATCCGCAGGAAATCGATCGAGGGCCGCCATCTCGCCAAGGCGGACATGGTCGCCTCGCAGAAGGCCATGCACAAGAAGGGCTGGGCCGTCTACAACTGGCCGAAGGAGTGGGGCGGCTGCGACTGGAGCCCGGTGCAGCAGTACATCTTCCTCGAGGAGATGCAGGTCAACGGCGTGCCGCCGCCGCTCGCCTTCAACACGTCCATGAATGGTCCCGTCATCATCCAGTTCGGCACCAAGGCGCAGAAGGAGAAATTCCTGCCGCGCATGGCGTCGCTCGACGACTGGTGGTGCCAGGGCTTCTCGGAGCCCGGCTCCGGCTCCGACCTCGCCTCGCTCAAGACGACGGCGGTGAAGAAGGGCGACCACTACATCGTCAACGGCCAGAAGACCTGGACCACGCTCGCCCAGCACGCCGACTGGATCTTCTGCCTCGTGCGTACGGATCCGAGCGCGAAGAAGCAGCTCGGCATCTCCTACATCGTGTTCCCGATGACTTCGCCGGGTGTGACGCGGCGGCCGATCCAGCTCATCGACGGCGGCTCCGAAGTCAACGAGGTGTTCTTCGATGACGTCAAGGTGCCGGTCGAGAACCTGATCGGTGAGGAGAACCGCGGTTGGGACTGCGCCAAATTCCTGCTGGGCAACGAGCGCTTCGGCATCGCGCGCGTCGGCGTCTCGAAGATGCGCGTCGCCCGCATCAAGGAGCTGGCGAAGCGCGTGGCCGGCAGCACGGGCGGCACGCTGATGGAGGACCCGCAGTTCGCCGAGAAGGTCGCCGCTGCGGAGGTCGAACTCAAGGCGCTCGAGATGACTCAGATGCGCTTCATCGCCGCCGAGCGCGGCAACAAGAGCGGCAAGCCGAACCCGGCAACTTCGATGCTCAAGCTCAAGGGCTCCGAGATCCAGCAGACGGTGACCGAGCTGTTGATGGAAGTGGCGGGACCGCTCGCGATGCCGTTCGCCAACGATGACGACGACGAGATGATGGGCCACAACGCGCCGCCGATCGGCGCCGAATGGGCCGCGCCCGCCGCGCCGACGTATTTCAACTACCGCAAGGTATCGATCTATGGCGGTTCGAACGAGATCCAGCGAAACATCCTCGCCAAGGCGGTGCTCGGGTTCTAGCGCGAGGATGCGCGCCTCGCACTCCGGACTATCGAATTGAGGCGGGCCACTTAGCCCGCAAAAAAGAAAAGAGAGTTCCATGGATTTCGATCTCAGCGAGGAGCAGCAGCTCCTCAAGGACAGCGTCGACCGGATGACGGCGAACCGCTACGCCGAGCTCAAGACGCGCAACGAGGCGATGAAGTCGCCGAAGGGCTATAGCGATGCACTCTGGAAGGAGTTCGCGGAGCTGGGCCTTCTCGCCATTCCGTTCTCCGAGGACCATGGCGGCTTGGGCCAGGGCGCCGTCGAGACGATGCTGGTCGGCGAGGCGTTCGGGCGCGCACTTGTTGTCGAGCCGTACTTCCCCACCGTCATCCTCGCGGGCTCGGCGCTGCGGCTCGGCGCCAGCGATGCGCTCAAGGCCAAGGTGATCCCCGAGATCGCTGCGGGATCGCTGACAGTCGCCTTCGCGCACCAGGAACCCGAGGCGCGCTTCGATCTCGCCAACGTCGCGACCACGGCTAAGGCCGACGGCAAGGGCGGCTACGTCATCGAGGGTGCCAAGTGCGTCGCGTTAGGCGGAGACAGCGCCGACAAGCTCGTCGTCTCCGCCCGCGTTTCCGGCAATCGCGCGAGCCAGGATGGTATCGCGCTGTTTCTCGTCGATGCGAATGCGCCGGGCGTCACGCGCCGCGGCTATCCGATTCAAGACGGCACCCGCGCCGCCGACATCACGCTCTCGGGCGTCAAGGTCGGCGCCGATGCCGTGATCGGCGAACCCGGCAAGGCCTACCCGATCATCGAGCGCACGATCCAGAACGGCATCGCCTACCTTTCCGCCGAGGCCATCGGCGCAATGACGGCGTTGCACGATCTGACCGTCGAGTACCTCAAGACCCGCAAGCAGTTCGGCGTGGCGATCGGCTCGTTCCAGGTCCTCCAGCATCGCTCGGTCGACATGTTCGTGTCGCTCGAGCAGGCGAAGAGCATGGCCTACTACGCCTGCGTGATGATCGACGAGCCCGACGCGGTCGAGCGTCGCCGCGCGATGCACGCGGTGAAGGCGCAGATCAGCAAGTCGGCGCGCCATGTCGGCCAGGAGGCGATCCAGCTCCATGGCGGCATCGGCATGACCATGGAGTACAAGGGCGGCCACTATTTCAAGCGCCTGACCATGATCGACATGATGTTCGGCGGCGCCGATCATCACCTGCGCGAGCTGGCAAAGGCCGGCGGACTGCTGACGGCGGCCTGAACCGAGGACGGGAGCGCGCATGGCGAGCGGGTTCCTCGGTCGTCTGCGTGCGCTCCTGAGGTCGGTCGAGGTCGCGACGCCTGCCGCGGCGCGTACGATCTTCGTCGAGGAAGATGACTGGGGCCAGGTCGAAGTGCTCCCTGCGGCTGCCACCGATTGGTGCCGCGCCGAGCTCGACAGGATCGCCGCTTTCTCGGACAAGCATCGTGCACCCGGTGGCGCCGGTTGGACCGACATCTACGTCCGTAAGCCAGCACCGATCTCTCTCGCCGACCTGCGTATCCCACTTGCGTCGACGCTGGATGTGCTGGGCCAGCGGCTGTCGCGCTTCGACATCGTCACGAGCGGCAGCTTCTACTCGCCGGAGCCGGTCACTGGGGCCTGCGCGTTCGGTTCGTCGCCCAAGACGGCCCTGATCGTCATCGGCGACAAGGATGAGAAGATCGTGCGATCCATCCTCCTCGTGGCGGACGAGGACCATAGCGCGGCCCGGCTGATGGCGGCGCTGGGGTCGCTGCCGTCGCGTGGTGGCTTGATCGTGGTGGATTGGCTGCGAGGTGAGCTGATACCAATTCAGCCGTCAGGTGGCGGGTGATACGGGAGGGTATGCGATGAAGCGGTTTTTCAGGCAGACACGTATCGCTGCGGTGCTGGCGGCAGCGGCCGTGGCGCTCGCTGGCTGCTTCGACGTCACCAAGGACGTCACGTTCCGCGACGACGGAGGGGCGAGCGTCGTGGTCGAGATAGCGCTCGCGGCCGAACTCGCCGCGATCATCACCAATCCCGCGCTATCGAAGCAGTTTGGCCAGGAGGGACCTCCGAATATCCTCGGTGAATGCGGCAAGCCTTGGCCGACCGATCAGCCGCTTCCCGATGGCGTGCGCTCGGTGGAGAGCGTGCGGGGCAAGCGCGGCGACATGGAGACCTGCACGTTCGTCATCGACGTCTCCGACCCGGTCGTGGCGGTGGCAAGCGCCCACGCGATGCAGCCGCCGCCGGGCCAGAAGATTCCTCGCCAGGATTTCTCGCTCGTGCGCCTCGACGGCCGTCCCGGCTATCGCTTCCGCGCCACGCTGACGCCGCCGCAGATGCCGCGGCCGCCCGGTGACACCCGCGACATCGGAAAGGCCGTGCTCGGTGCTCTGTTCGCCAATCGCACAGTCACCATCGGCCTGACCGGACAGCGGATCGAGAACACGAACGGCGAGCTTGCCCTCGACGGGCGCCGCGTGACCTGGCGGCTGCCGATCGCGGACATGCTCGACCCGGCGCGCGACAAGCCGATCACCTTCGAAGCCGATATCCTCTACAAATGAATGCGCGCCGCCAGTTGCCCGACGACTCGCCAATTCCAGGTCGCTAGGTGCCTCAGCTCGCGCGCCGCACCGTCGCCCTCATGGCTTTCAGAATCGCGGCGCCGAGCGCCGACTTGACGATGCCGCCGAGCACGAACGGCACCACGCCGGCCCAGAACGCCTTTTCCGGCCCGATCAGACTGGCCAGCCACGCCCAGCCCATCAGCGTGATCAGCGCGGTGCCGGCGAGCATGGACGCGAAAGACGCCACGATCCGGTCGCCCGTCCAGCCGCGCTCGGCGAGCCATCCGGTCAGCGCCGCGGCCGCGACGAAGCCGATGAGATAGCCGCCCGTCGGCCCGATCAGCCGTGCGATGCCGCCGGTCCCGTTGGAGAACACCGGCAGCCCGAGCGCGCCCTGCACGAGCCAGAAGAGAATGGTCAGCGCGCCGAGGCGCCAGCCGTAGAGCGCGCCGATAAGCGTTGCCGCCAGCGTCTGCATCGTCATCGGCACCGGCAGCATCGGCACCGACACGTACGACGAGGTCGTCATCAGCGCCGCGCCGAGCACGACGGCGCCCATTTTCACAGTCATCGTACGATCGCGCAGGCGGAGCGGATCGAACGCGGAGCCGAGTGTCTGGGTGTTGGAATTGCTCATGACTTTTGTCCGTTTTTCCTTTGTGCTGAGCCTTCTTTGTAACCGACGCGTGCCCAATCGCCAGCGTCCAAAAAGCGGTCAACTGAATTGCGGTGTACGTTGGGACACAGGGCCTGAAAAAAGCGCACAGGCCGCGACGATCCGCCTCCGATTTCGGCTTGGTCGGCGCCGCAATTTCACTACTGTGCGATGCACAACTTTGGTGCCGTTCGATCGAGGCCGCCCGTGGGGGGCGGAGCCTTCAATGAAACCGGGGGGCGTGAGTTGAGGAGATGGTTGCTGGGCCTGGCACTCGCCGGGCTGGTGGGACTGAGCGGCGCGCATGCTCAGACGTTTCTGGGTTTCAAGCTGCTCGATTTCGACGGCGTGTTCGTGCGCTGGAGCGGTTCCGACGCCGAGCCGGTGACCGTCACCTACGCGTTTGTCGAGACGACGGTGCAGTTCAGCGATGCGCGCAACTGCGCGGCAATGGACCCGCTCGACGACATGCTCGCGCGTTCGAACATCTCTCCGTCGACCTTCCGCCACGAGGTGGCAGCGGCTTTCGAGATGTGGGAGCGCGCCGCCAATATCCGCTTCGAGCCCGCCGCGCCCGGCACCAGGCCCGGTATCCTCATCGGGGCGCAGCGCAACCCCATCGCCCAGGCCTTCGCCGACGTCGCCTATGCCAAGGGCGTGCCGGGAATGCTGCGCCCGATCGAGCGCTCGCTGATCTGCTTCAACCCGACCAAGCGTTGGAAGGTCGGCTTCGACGGCAACCTAGCGGTCTATGACCTTCGCTACACGCTGGCGCACGAGATAGGCCACGCGATCGGCCTCGACCATCCCGAGCCGCACGGGCAGGTGATGTCGCGACAGTACCAGGAGGCGTTCCGCACGCTCCAGGCCGGTGACGTGAGCGGTGCCGTGCGCATCTATGGCCCGCGGCGCGCCTTCCAGCGAGCCGCCGCGCGAGAGTAGGACCTCACCGGCGGCTTCCATCCCCATCGGCCCTGCGACAGCGGCGCGTCAGGCTGCGATCTTGACAAGGTGGCCTGCCGCGCGTGATGCCGTGGCCCAGATCGGGTCTAAAGCATCATAGAGGTATAGAGCACCTTCATCCGCTTTCATTCGATCGTCGTGCGATCGAATGAGAATGGATAGTGCTCTAGGGGGCGCGCCCATGGGCCATGCCGTAGTTGTGCTGCTATCGCTGCTGCTGGTCGCGGCGACGGTCATTATCCACTACGAGTTCCTGCGGCTGACCTCGGTCGTGACGCGCGGCCTGTCGATCCCCGGTCGCGGGCAGATCCTTGTCATCATTGCCATGGTTTTCATCGCGCACCTCGTCGAGGTCGGGCTGTATACGGCGGCGTACCTCGCCTGCCAGCACTGGTGGGATCTCGGCGACATCCACGGCGACACCGAGGGCGGATTCTTCGACCACTTCTATTTCTCGATCACGACATTCACGACGCTCGGCTTCGGCGACCTCCAGCCGCGCGGACCTGTGCGCGTGATCGCCGGGTTCGAGTCGCTCAATGGCCTCGTGCTGATCGGCTGGTCCGCCTCGTTCACCTATCTGTCCATGGAGCGCTTCTGGCAGGATGGCCCGTCCAGCGCCCTGTCCGTGACGAAGGACCCGGATACGGGTAGGTAATGGCATCGCATTCTGCGCATCCGCGCGCCGACGAAACAGGGGGTCCCATGCTCGCCTCGCAACGCCACCAGTTCGACATCCCGCGCGACGTCGCTTACCTGAACGCCGCCGCGTGGAGCCCGCTGCCGCTCGCGACGCAGGAGGCGGCGCGTCTCGCGGTCGGCCGCAAGGGCCAGCCGTGGAAGCTCGATGCGCGGTTCGCCGACAGCCAGCACGAGCGTGCCCGCGCGGCAGCGGCGCGCTTGATCGGCGCCGATCCGGCCGACGTTGCGCTCGTCTCCTCGGTCGGCTACGGCGTCGCGATCGCGGGCAAGGTTTTCGCGCCGGTGCGCGGCTCCCGTGTACTGGTGCTCGAGAACGACCACACCTCGCCGGTCCTCGAATGGATGACCCGCGCCGATGCGCAGGGATTTACCGTCGAGACGGTCGCCCAGCCCACGAACGGTGACTGGACGAGCGCGATCCTCGCCGCGATCGAGCGACCGGGCGCGCGACCGCTGTCGCTTGCCTCGATCTCGTCGATACACTGGTCGGACGGCGGCCTCGTCGACGTCGACCGCGTGCAGGCGGCGCTGCGGCGGCAGGGCGCGGCATTCCTCGTCGATGCAACGCACGGCGTCGGTGTCATAGCGACCGACGTGAAGCGGCTCGATCCCGATTTCCTGATCTTTCCGACCTACAAGTGGGTGCTCGGCCCTTACGGCCGCAGCTTCGCCTACGTCGCCAAGCGCCACCAAGGTGGCGTGCCGCTCGAGCAGACCGCGTTCGGACGGCGCAACGTCAAGGCCGAGAACCCGGTCTACTTCGCCGACACGCGCTATGTCGCCGATGCGCGCCGCTACGACATGGGCGAACGCGACCATTTCATCTCGATGGAGATGGCGGCGATCGGCATGGAGATGATGGCGGCGTGGGGCGCCGAGCCCGTCGTCGCGCGGCTTCGGTCGCTCACGCGGCGCATCGCAACCGGTGTCGCCGAGCTGCCGATCGATGTGCCGCAGGAGGCACTCAGGGCGCCGCACATCCTGAGCCTCGGCTTTCCCAAGGGTATGCCGGCGGACCTCGTCGCGCGGCTGGCGGCGGAGAAAGTGTACGCGGCGCCGCGGCTCGGCCGCCTGCGGATAGCGCCGCACGTCTACAACGACGAGGAGGATTGCGACCGTCTTGTCGCGGCGCTCAAGCGCGCGCTCACATGACAGGTAGCTCGCGCGCTATCGCGCCTGCACGATTCCGTCGTTCATGAGCTGGCGGTGGAAGCTGAGGATCTGCTCGCGCTTCGGGCAATCGAACCACATGCCGTTGCACAGGTTCTTGAGGCGCTTGCGCCCGCTGTAGGCGTCCGACAGCGGCAGCCCGGCCGCCTCCAGCAGCACGGTGCCGAGATAGGGCACATCGAGGGTTTCGGGGCTCGAGAAGCGCGGCTCGTAGCGCACGCCGTTGACCGTGAAGAACGTCTGGTAGCCGATCGAGCCGCGCGCCAGCAGCACATCCTCCGCCTCGGTGCCGTCTTGATAACCAAGCAACACGCGCGTTGCCATCGGATGGTGATCGCCGTAGCGCACGATCAGGAACCGTTCGCTGGGGAAACGGCGCTCCAGTTCGGCCGTCAGGTACTGGTAGTCGAGGCGCGACAGCCACAGCCGGCGTAGCACCTCGTGCATCTCCGGATGCGTGCCGGGTCCACCGCCGGGCACGTCGAGATGTGGCTCGTAGGTGTTGTCGTACGGCCAATGGCCCGACATCGTCTCGACGAAGGTGAACAGCGGCGCTTGCGATGTCGCGACGTGACGGCCGATCTCGGCGAGCGCGTTGTCGTAGTAGAACCGGTCGCGCTCGTTCTCGCGTTTCGCGCCCTGGTCGTCGGCATCGCGCAGATCGGTCATGCCGACGCTCTTGAAGAATCGCTCGGCGCCCGTGAACGAGCGCGTCATCGGATAGAACATCACATTGCGGTAGCCGCACTTGCCAAGCACGTTTGGCAGCGTCTCGGTGATCTTTCCCGTCATCAGGCGTTGCACGAAGAGGCGCATCCCGCCGAACGAGTAGGTCGACAGCCCGGTCATCACCGAGAACTCGGTGAGCACGGAGGCGCCGCCGTAGGTCTCTGTCCTGAGCTTGTAGAAGCGCCCGTCGTCGGAGCGGAACAGGTCGTCGACGCGGCGGTCGTAGGCGAGGGTCGGGAACAGCGACGGCTGCACCATCGACTCGTGGTGGATGAGAATGACGTGCGGCGGCTTGTGCTCGAGGAGACAGGTCGCCTTGGGCTGCAGCCTCGGCATCGTAGGCGCGCTGCTAGCCGCCGCAGCCTCCATGAGCTGGCCCTGCACGAGCGTATCGAACGTCTCGGCAAATGAGCGGTAGAAGCTCGAGACGTACATTCCCTGGTACTCGAACAGCATGTGGCGGCGCTCGCTCACCGTCAGACCGGCAAGCGTTGTGCCGGCCCCGAACAGAAGCAGCAGCGCCGCGGCGACTGGGCGGCGCACGCGGATCGGATCGGCACGGGCGGCGAGCGTCGCGATCAGCACGCCGAACGCGGCCACGATGACGGCGGCGAGCACCTGGCGGCCGTAGTTGGCGACGACGAAGCCAAGGTTGGTGCTCGACATCAAGTAGTAGGCGATGTCGTAGGCGTGCAGCACCATGTTCATGTACTTGTGCTTCAGCGACGAGATGGTGGTGATGATCGCCACCTGCGCCACCGTGAGCACGACCGCGAGCAGCAGGTGCCGCGTGATCAGCGCGATCAAGGCGCCGATTGTCGCGGACACCAGCATCGACAGCACGACGGTCTCTCGTGGGCCCTCGGTCCAGGCGAGCCACGACGCCAGCGCCAAGGCCAGGACCGCGCTCAGCGCCAGGCTTGCGAAGGGCGAGAGTAAAGGCATTCGGAATGGCGTACGGCGCCGGTCAGCGCTGACCGGCGGGGCCGATATCGTCGGATCGGCGGGCGTCGACGGCGGGGCGGGGCTCTCGCGGCTCAAGGGGGTACGCAGCACCAGAGGAAACTGTCGCAAAACTATCACATTTCTAAACGCGGTACACGGCATTCATCGCCGCCGGGTGATGATTCAGGCAACATGATTTCCGGCTGGAGCATCATCGGACCGCGCGAAATCACCTCCGCGACCCGGTTGCCGACGGAAGAGCGGCCTTGCGTTCAGGCCCCGTTCACTTGGCCGTCCAGGCATGCAAGTCTCTGCCGGCAACATTGGAATCGAAAGGGTCAGGATGTTTCGGATCGGCGTCGATATCGGCGGCACCTTCACGGACTTCGCATTGAGCAGCGCCGCTGGCGGGCGCCTCGCGATCCACAAACGGCTGACAACCCCCCACGACCCTTCCGAAGCCGTCCTGGCCGGCGTCGAGACGCTTTGTGCGGAGAACGGTATCGAGATCGGATCGGTCTCGGACGTCGTCCATGGCACGACGCTGGTAACCAACGCTGTCATCGAACGGCGCGGGGCGGTGACCGGAATGCTGGTGACCGCCGGCTTCGGCGACATCATGGATATGGGCCTCGAGCGCCGCTACGACCTGTTCGACTTGCGCATCAAGTATCCGACGCCGCTGGTGCCGCGCCGGTTGCGGATCGAGGTCGCCGAGCGGGTGCGCCAGGACGGCAGCATCGAGCACCCGCTCGACGAGGCCGCGGTAGCTGCCGCGGCTCAGAAGTTCCGCGCCCTCGGCGTCGAGGCGGTCGCGGTGTGCTTCCTGCACAGCTACCTCAATCCGGTGCACGAGGCACGCGCGGCCGAGATCCTGCGCGCGGCCGCCGCTGACATCACGGTGTCCGCCTCCGCCGACGTGTTCCCGAACATGCGTGAGTTCGAGCGCTGGACCACCACCTCGGTCAACGCTTTCACCCAGCCGATGTTCGACCGCTACGTGAAGCGGCTGGAGGATGGGCTCGCCGGCGCCGGCTTCACCGGCCGGCTCTACATCATGGCATCGAGCGGCGGCACGCTGACCACGGATGCCGCGCGCCGCTATCCCGTGCGCGCGCTCGAGTCGGGTCCGGCGGCCGGCGCACTGATGAGCGCGCACCACGGCCGCGCGCTCAAGCTGCCGAACCTGCTCTCGTTCGACATGGGCGGCACCACCGCCAAGGGCGCCCTCGTCAAGGATGGCCAGGCGGTCAAGAAGTACGCGATGGAAGTGGCGCGTATCCACGAGTTCCGCCAGGGCAGCGGGCTCCCGGTGCGCATCCCGGTGATCGATATGATCGAGATCGGTGCCGGTGGTGGCTCGATCGCGGAAGTCGACGAGCGCGGGCTTCTTCGCGTCGGCCCGCGCAGCGCCGGCGCCATGCCGGGGCCAGCCTGCTACAGCCAGGGTGGCACGCGCCCGACGCTGACCGATGCCAACCTCGTCCTCGGCTACCTCGACGCCGACTTCTTCCTCGGCGGCAAGATGAAGCTGGACAAGGCGGCATCGGAGAAGGCGATCGCCGAAGGCGTCGGGAAGCCGCTCAAGCTCGAGACGCTGCGCGCCGCCTGGGGCATCCACGACATCATCTGCGAGGACGTCGCCCGCGCATTCCGCATCCATGCAACCGAGCGCGGCTTCGACTACCGCAACTCCAGCATGGTCGCGTTCGGCGGCTCCGGCCCGTTGCACGCGCTGTCCGTGGCGCGCAAGCTCAAGATCCCGCGCGTCGTGCTGCCGGTCGGCGCCGGCGTCATGTCGGCACTCGGCCTGCTCGTCAGCCCGCTCGCCTTCGAGGTCGCGCGCTCGCGGCGCATCCATGTCGCTGACATCGACGCGGCTGACTTTGGCGCGACCTTCGCCGCGCTCGAGAGCGAGGCGGCCGGCTATCTCAAGCGCGCCGGCGTCGGCGAGGCCGATATCCGCCTCGTCCGACATCTCGACATGCGCTACCAGGGCCAGGGCCACGAGATCGAGGTGACGCTGCCGCCCACGAAGAATGCCACGAGCGTGTTCGCCGATCTCGGCGAGCTCTTCGGCCGCGCCTACGAGAAGGCCTACGGTTTGCGCCTCGACGAGCCGACCGAGATCGTGAACTGGAAGATCGAGGCGGTTGGGCCGACGCCCTCGATCGCCGAAGGTCACGGCGGGTCGACCGCCGCCACCACCGAGCGCGCATTAAAAGGCACGCGGCAGGCCTACGATCCGAGCATCGGCGCCCTCGCGGCATGGCCGGTCTACGATCGCTACGCGCTACCGCCCGGCGCCGTCGTCAAGGGCCCGGCCCTGATCGAGGAGCGCGAAAGCACCTGCGTCATCGGCGCGGGTGATTCCGTCACCGTCGATGCCCACTACAACCTGATCACCGAGCTGAGCGCCTGAGGGAAACGATCACCATGACCAAGACACCCTTCGACGCCGTCAGCCTCGGCATCATGTGGGACCGCCTCGTCTCGCTGACCGACGAGATCGTCTCGACCCTGGTCCGCAGCTCGTTCTCGACCATCGTCTACGAGAGCTACGACCTCTCCTGCGTCGTCCTCGATGCCGATACCAACTCGATCGCCCAGGGTACTTTCGGCATTCCCGCCTTCATCGGTAGCGCGCCCGTTACTGTTCGCCACATGCTGAAGAAGTTCCCGGCAGAAACGCTGAAGCCGGGTGATATCGTCGTCACCAACGATCCCTGGCTCGGTACCGGCCACCTTTTCGACATCACCATGATGCGCCCCGTGTTCCGCAAGGGCCGCATCGTCGCCTACACGGTCTCGATCACGCATCTCCCCGACATCGGCGGCAACGGCTTCGGCTCGTCGGCGAGCGAGGTCTACCAGGAAGGCCTGCGGCTGCCGATCTGCAAGCTCTACGACGCCGGGCGCCTGAACGAACTGATCGTCGAGATCATCCGCACCAACGTCCGCGTGCCCGAGCAGGTCATGGGCGACGTCATGGCCAACGTGAGCTGCAACGAGGTCGGCGGGCGCGAGCTCAACGCCTTCATGGACGAGTATGGCCTCGAGGATCTGACCGAATTGTCGGCGGCCATCCGCAGCCAGTCTGAGCGCGCGATGCGTGCGAAGATCCGCGAGTTCCGCGACGGCACCTACCGCAACCGGATCAAGGTCGAAGGCTTCGGCGAGCCCGTCGAGTTCGTCGTCCGCGTAGACGTGAAAGGCGACAGCGTCGAGATCGACTTCGACGGCACCTCGGGCTGCGTGCGCGCCGGCGTCAACGTGCCGATCTGCTATACGAACGCGATGGGTCTGCATGCGATCAAGTCGCTGACGCTCCCGTCGATCCCGAACAATGAAGGCTCGGTCGCGCCGATCAAGGTGACGGCGCCGCCCGGCTGCATCCTCAACGCGCTTCCGCCCTTCCCGACCGGCGGGCGCCACGCGATGGGCCACTTCGTGACGCCGACCATCTACGGCGCGCTCGCCGAAGCGGCCCCGGATCGCGTGCAGGCGGATTCCGGCATGATGAACCTCATCACCTTCCAGGGCCGCCGGCGCGACGACCGCGCGTTCTCGTGCCTCTACTTCGCGGCCGGCGGCTATGGCGCGCTCGATCGCCTCGACGGCTGGGCGACGCTGCCGCATCCTTCCAACATGGCCGTCGTCCCGGTCGAGATCTGGGAGACGCTCACGAACATGACCATCGAGAGCAAGCGCCTGCTCACCGACTCAGGCGGGCCCGGCAAGTATCGCGGCGGGCTCGGGCAGGAAGTGACCCTGCGCAACGACACTGGCCACACCCTGACGATGCTCGGCATGGGCAACCGCATGGAGTTCCCGGCGCGCGGCATGTTCGGCGGTGGCGCCGGCTCTCTGCGTATCCACGCCGTCGACGGCAAGCCCGTGCACGCCAAAGGCCGCATCGAGGTCGCGCCCGGTGCGCGCATCACGGTCACGGAAGCGGGCGGCGGCGGTTTCGGCGATCCGCGCGAGCGGTCCCGCGAAGCGGTTTCGGCGGATGTGTCGAACGGTTTCGTCAGCGCCGAAGCTGCACGCGCGATCTACGGCGCGAAGAGCTGACGGCGCTCTCACGCCGATGGTGAAATCGGGAAGCGCGCTGTCTGGCGCATTGCGTTGCCGCGTGTGAATGCTTCCCGATACTGCATTTTTCTAGAACGATCCCAATCAATATCCCTCGCGATGTGACTTTTCTGCTTCATGGCCTCTCAAAGCATACCGATGCGGCGTGCTATTTATTGACTAAAGAAGTACAGAATACGAAGGTCTGCCGAAGTTCGGCGCTCGTTCCGAAATGTCGCTGTGAAAGCGGCACTTGCCGGGTAGCGACCATGCCGACGTAAGCAAGCCAGCAAGCTATCAGCAGCCAGCCAGCCAACAGTTGATCCAGGGGCACGGAGGTTGGCATGCGGCCTGTTGGCGGAAGCGCAACAAGGGTTACCGAACACTCGACAAGCCGAATGTCGGCGGTCCGGAAAGCGCTGCACGGGACGAGCGCGCTCATCGTCGCGTTCGCGTGCTGCGAAGTCGCGAACGCGCAGACGGCATTGCCGCCGCTGTCCGTCGAGGCAAAGAAGGCCAAGGCGAAGTCCAAGCAGACCACGAAGGCGGCCCCGAAGCAGGCGCCCGCGGCTCCGGCTGCCGCGCCGTCGTCCGCCGAGAGCGCGCAGGTGCCGGTTACGGTGCCGGCCAACGCGATCACTGATACGCCGCTCGCCACCCGGACCACGGCTGGGGACATCCAGAGAAAGGAGATCACAAGCATCACGGATCTCGGCAATACCACCGAGCCGGGTGTCGAATTCTCGCCGCGTACCGATGGCTTCAACATCCGCGGCATGGAAGGTCCGCGCGTGACCACCGTCATCGACGGCATCCCGCAACCCTACCTCGAGAACTACGCCCGCGCCCAGAATGCTACCACGAATGCGCCCACCAATGGCGATGGCGGTAGCGCTGCATTCGACTTCCGGTCGATCTCCGTGCTCGACGTCCTGCGGGGCTCGGATTCCTCGCGCGTCGGTTCCGGAGGTCTCGGTGGCGCGGTCGTCATCCGGACCCTCGAGCCCGAGGACATCATCACGACCGGCAGCAACTGGGGCGGCCTCGCGAAGACCACGCACGACAGCCGCGACCGCAGCGTGAACGGCAGCTTGGCGCTCGCCGGCCGCGCCGGGCCGTGGCTGGCCCTCGTACAGGGCAGCTACACGGTGGGTCACGAAGTTGACAACAAGGGGTCGGTCAACACCTATGGCGTGACCCGCACAACACCCAATCCGCTGGACTTCGACCAGAGCAACTACCTGTTCAAGCTGCGCCACGATGGCGGCAGTGGTCATCGCTTTGGCGTGACCGCGGAGCAATACACCCAGGACGCCGACAGCGATCTCGCGACCAACTGGAATCGCACCGCTGCGGCCAGCGGATACAATCCATTCAATTTCTTCGGCACGGAGTTCGTTCAGCGCCGGCGCGTGTCGCTCGACTACAGCTATAAGGCGCCGGTGCCGGGCGGTCTGGTCGAGACCGCATTTGCGACCGCCTACTGGCAGGAGCTCAGCAAGGACAGTGGCGCCTTCGGAAGGCAGCGCAACGGCACGTTCTATCTCCGCGACATCGACTTCGATCACGAGACGTACGGCTTCGTCGGCAACATGACCGGCCGCTTCCAGACCGGTGGGTTCAATCACCGCTGGCAGGCGGGCATCGATGTCGCCAGCTTCACGGCGACGCAGTTCACCACTGTCCTCCCGGCGACGGCGTTCGGCGCCTCGCAGCCCGACATTCCGAAAGTCGATGGCACGAAGTTCGGCGTCTACATCGATGATCGGATCTCGGCCGCCGGCTCTCCCTTCGCGCTGACGCCCGGCGTTCGCTTCGACTGGCACAAGTACACACCGAAGGCGACGGAGGACTGGGACGACAATATTGGCTCCGGTCTGTTCGGATTGCCGCCCGAGAATACCGGATCTCGCGTCACGCCGAAGCTGCTCGCGACCTATCAAGCGGCGCCTAGAATCGAGCTGTTCGCCCAGTGGGCTGCCGCCTACCGCGCGCCGACCATCAACGAGCTGTACCTCAATTTCACGAACCCGGTGACCGGCTATGCGCAGATCGGCAATCCCGATCTGAAGCCGGAGACGGGGCACGGGATCGAGATAGGCGCGAACTTCGGCGACAAGATTTTTGGCGGCCGGATCGGAGCCTTCCACAACTGGTATCGCAACTTCATCACGACGACGCCTCTGACGCCGGATCCTGCCTTCCCGACGCTGCCGTTCGGCGTCAGCAAGTTCATCAACCTCGACGAGGTGGAGATCAGCGGCGTCGAGCTGAGGATGCACCAGCGCCTGGGCAACGGCATCATCGTGCACGGCGGCCTGGCCTACTACTACGGCGAGGACGGCGATGGGAATCGCCTGCCGACAATTGCACCGGTCAAGGCGCTCTTCGGCGTCGGATACGAGGGCGCGAACTGGGGCGTCGATCTGACGGGCATTTTCGTCGGCAAGTACAACGACAATTTCGCGAACCCCGCGACGCCCGACACGACCTTCGATGCTCCGGGCTACATCGTTGCCAACCTGACTGGCTGGTGGGAGCCCGCGTTCATCAAGGGACTGCGCATCCAGGGCACGGTGAAGAACCTGTTCGACGAGACCTACTATGACGCGCTCGCGCTTCGCACCGTCAACCTCTCAGCGGCCGCGAGCCAGCCGCTGGAGTTCTACTCTGCGCCCGGCAGGTCGTTCATCATCTCGGCGACCCACAAGTTCTGATCGCTGGGGCAGCGCCACTACGGTGCGCTGCCCACACTCAGAAAACGGAAGCGCCGCACCGAACGTGCGGCGCTTTGCTTTTCGCGATGACCTTAGGCGCAGTCCTTGAATGCCTCGGCGAAGATGGAGAGACCGAGGTCGATCTCCTCGTCCGTAATGGTGATCGGCGGCGCGATGCGGAAGATGCCCCAGCCGCCGCGCACGACGCTGGTCGAAAGGCCGAGTTCGAGGCAGCGGCCCATGATTCGCGCGGCAAGCTCCGGATTGGGCTCCTTCGTGCGCCGGTCCTTGACCAGCTCGATGCCCATCATCAGGCCGCGCCCGCGCACGTCGCCGATCACATCGTACCGCTGCATCAGGCTTTCGAACCCGGCTTTCAACCGCTCGCCGGCCATGCGCGCGCGATCGGCCAGGCGGTCGCGCAGGATGATCTCAATCACCTTGAGACCCACGGCAGCGGGCAGCGGGTCGGACGCGTGCGTGGTGTAGAAGTGGAACTTCTTGTCGAAGCACTGCTGCTCGATTTCCTGCGTCGTGATGACGGCGGAGAGCGCGAGACCGGCGCCGAGGGTCTTCGACAGGGTCACGAAATCGGGGACGAGCCCGTCGTACTCGCAGTCGAACAGGCGACCCGTGCGGCCGAGCCCGGTCTGCGCCTCGTCGACGATAACCAGCATCCCGCGTTTGCGCGCGCGCTCGGCGGCGGCCTTGAGGTAGCCTTTCGGCGGAACGATGACGCCGCCGCTCGACAGGATCGACTCTAGGATCAGCGCCGCCGGACTGCCGGTGGACATGCGATCGAACAACTCGAAGCCGTAGTCGAGCTCCGACTCCCAGTCGTAGGTATCGCCTTTCATGAACTTGGGGCGGTACGGCGTCGGTGCCGGTAGCGCGAACGAGCCCGGCAGCGCGGGGCCGTATCCCTGCCGGCTACTCGAGTACGTCGCCGACGACGCGCCTCCGGTGACGCCGTGCCACGACCGCGACAGTGCCAGCACCTCGTAGCGGCCGGTTGCGACCTTGGCCATGCGCAGCGCCGCTTCGTTCGATTCGCCGCCCGTCGACAGCAGCAGCACCCGGTCGAGCGCGCCCGGCGCCAGCTCGGCCAGCTTCTCGGCGAGATCGATCACCGGGCGCGACAGGAGCTGGCTGTAGAGGTGGACCAGCTCGCCCGCCTGCTCGCGGATCACGGCCGTGATCTCGGGATGGCTGTGGCCGAGGATCGTGCTCATCTGGCCCGAGGCGAAATCGAGGATGCGGCGACCGTCGGTGGTCGTCATGAACGCGCCCTGCGCCTTGTCGATGATCACCGGCTGGAAGTAGTGGCCGTAGCGCACGAGATGCCGGTTGGCGCGCGCCCACAGGGCATCTTCCGCAGACTTGCCGTCAGCCATTTCTTGTCTCCTGTTCTTGGCGAGCCACGCTCGCGCCTGGTCGCATCTGTCAGAGGATCTGGCTCAGGAACTCGCGGGTGCGCGGGTCGCTGGCGCTCGCGAAGAACGTCGCCGGCGGTCCGTGCTCGACGATGACGCCGCGGTCGGTAAAGTAAATGTGGTCGCCAACCTCGCGCGCGAAGCCCATCTCGTGTGTGACCAGACAGCACGTCATGCCTTCCTCGGCAAGCTCGCGGATCGTCACAAGCACTTCCTTGACCGTCTCCGGATCGAGCGCTGCAGTCACCTCGTCGAACAGCATGATGTCCGGGTTCATGGCGAGCGACCGCGCGATCGCAACGCGCTGCTGCTGCCCGCCCGACAGCTCGCCCGGATAGGCGTTTTCCTTGCCTTCGAGCCGCACCTTCTTGATCAGCCGGCGCGCCTGCGCCTCGACCTCGTCCTTCTTACGCTTCAGGACGTGAATCGGCGCCATCATCACGTTCTCGAGCGCCGTCCTGTGCGGAAAGAGGTTGTAGGACTGAAATACCATCCCGACCTTCTTGCGCAGCTCGAGCTTGTCGAGCGCGGGGTCGTGCACCTCCTGGCCCTCGACCTTGATCGAGCCCTGGTTGATCGGCACGAGCGCGTTGATGCACCGGAGCAGCGTCGACTTGCCCGAGCCCGACGGCCCGATGATGCACACGACCTCGCCTTTGCGCACGTTCATGCTGACGCCCTTCAGCACCTCGATGGGGCCGAACGACTTGTGCACGTCCTTGATGGCGACGATCGGCTGATCCGGCGTCCAGCCGGTGCTGGTGCTCGTAGCGGTGGCCATAGCCATGGCTCTTTCCTCAGATGCGAACGGCGTACTTGCGCTCGAGATAGATCGTCCAGCGCGCGATCGGGTAGCAGTAGACGAAGAAGAACAGTAGCAGCATCGCATACATCGGCATCAGCAACTCGGTGCGCTGCTCGGACGCGAGCGCGTCCTGCGTCAGCGTCATCGCGTCGTTGACGCCGACGATGGAGATCAGCGGCGTCGACATCGTCAGGATCGCGTACCAGTTCATCCACGGCGGAATCATGCGCTTCACGCACTGCGGCAGGATGATCCGCCACAGCGTCTGCAGGCGCGTGAAGGCGAGGCTCTCGGCAGACTCCCATTGCGCCGTCGGTATCGAGTTGACGGCGCCGCGCACGATTTCGGCGACGTTGGCCATGATCGGCAACGCGAGGCCGACGGTGGCCTTAAGCCACGCAGGCAGCGGGATCGTGAGCCCGAGAACGCGGACCTGGAACGGCGTCAGCAGCATGACGAAGAACAGCAGCACCAGCCACGGCGAATTGCGGAAGAACTGCGTAATCGCCCAGGCCACCGAACGCACGGCCGCAATCCTTGAGATGAGCCCGAGGCCGAGCGTCAGCCCGGTGATCGTGCCGATCGCCATCGCACAAAAGCTGACGAGGATGTTGAGCGCGAAGCCGCCGAACTCACGCGGTGGCCCGAACAGGATCAGCGGTGTCCATTTCCAAAGCGTCGCGAGGATGCCGGCGCGTGGGCCGCCCGACGTGAGCTGCGCCCAGGCTTCGCTGGTGAGGAGGACCAGAGTGACGAGGCCAAATGCGACCGCTAGCGCTTTGGGCGTGAACGCGGCCGCCATGTAGCCGCTCTCACCCTGCGCCGGCACGGGCAACGTGCTCTGCGCGGTCATTGGCCGAACCCCGGCACGCGTAGCGACTTCTCGGCCCTAGTCATCAGCCACACGAAGATGCCGACGATGATCAGGTAGAACGTCAGCAGCGTTATCATCATCTCGAACACGTTGATGCGGTCGGACCAGATCTGGCTCGCGACGAACAGCGTCTCCGGCACCGCGATCGCGTAGGCCTGCGTCGTCGTCTTGATCAGGTTGACGAGGTTGTTGTTCAGCGCCGGCAGGCACACGCGGACGGCCAGCGGCAGTACCACCAGGCGATAGATCTGCCAGCGGTTGAAGCCGAGCGAATCGGCGGCCTCGACGGTCGACTTCTGCACCGCCTCGACACCAGAGCGGAAGATCTCGATGTTGAAGGCGCCCGCAAAGAACGAGAGCGAGATGACGGCCCAGGCGAAGCTGCCGAGGATCGGCTGCGCGATGCCAAACTCGTTCTCCACGCGCGGCATCTGCGGCCCGAGCGCGAAGTAGAAGAAATACATCTGCACGAGCGGCGGCGTATTGCGGAAGAACTGGATGTACCCCTGGACGAACGCCTTCAAAATCTTGAAGCGACTGCCCTGAAGCCATGCGCCGACGATGCCGATGAGCACGCTGAGGATGACACAGACCGCAGCAAGCTTCAGTGTCGTCCACATGCCACGCAGCAGCCTGCCGCGCTCGAAGCTATCGTAGAAGTGGACGAGATTGATGCCGTACGCGTCATGCAGACCGCGCACGAAATCCCACAGACCTTCCATTCAGGACTCGCGGTAGTCAGGACATTCCGGGGAGGGGACGCGCGGAGCGGCGCACGAAATCACCGCTCCGCCCGCAAGCCTCATTTCTTGGCGGCGGCCGTCGCCTCGACGAGCCAGTCGGTGTTGCTGCCGACCCACTTCTTCTCGAGCGCGAGAAGCGTGCCCGACTTCAGCCAGTCCTTCGTCGTCTCGGCCATGAACTTGCCCCACGGCCCATTGATCTCCTCGATCTTGACGGCGAGGCCCCACGGCACCGGCTTCCATTCGGTCAGCGCGACGACGTCGAAGGCGTCCCACTTCTTCTCCTGCGCCTTCTTCCAGACGAGCACGACGTCGTCATAGACGAAACCGACGCAGCGACCGTCGAGGAGCGCCTGCTCGGCCTCGGGGATGCCCTTGAACGCGACCAGCTCCTGGCCGGTGTATTTCGCCTGCAGGTCGTTGTTGTAGAAGGCGCCCTGCAGAGCGCAGACCGGCTTGCCCTTCAGGTCGGCCGCGCTTTTGATGTTGGCTTTCTTGTGGGCGATGATCGCGACGCCCGAGGCGTAGTAGACGGGATCGATGATGCCGACGACCTTGCGGCGCTCGGCCGTGTCGCTCATCGTGGCGATCATCAGGTCGATCTTGCCCTGCTGCAGGAACTGCATCCGGTTCGAAGACACGACCGAAACCAGCTCGAGCTTGACGCCCAGGCGCTTGGCGACGTCGGCCGCCATATCCGGCTCCATGCCAACGATGGCGCCGCTCGCGTCACGCGTACCCCACGGCGGATAGTCGGTCTTCACGCCGACGACGAGCGTTCCTTTCTTCTTGATCTCCGCGAGCTGGTCGGCCTTGGCGGTGCTATGCCCAGCCAGCGCGGCGACAGCGCCGATGGCCAAGGCTGCGAGCAGTCGTCTCATGCGTAGTCTCCTTTTCATGCACAACGGCCGCGCTGCCGTGAGGCCCGCGGCGTGGTCCGGCTCAGATGCAGGAAATTATGGCATAGCCGACTAGGAGACTGAAAGCCGGACAATTCAGGCAGGCGAGGTGGGATTTTTGGCAGTCTCGAGCCGCGTCCTGCCCTCACGCACGGAAAAACCGGCGACCCGGAGTGGGTCGCCGGCTCTCGGGCTCTTACTGATGATCAGACGCGTGATCAGCCGCGCGAGCTGACGGCGAGGATCAGCGGCAGCTGCGGAGGTAGCAGGTGTAGCCACGCGGCGTGCGTATGGCGCATTCGTGGAGCGCCCGGCGCTGTGCGTAGCCGAGCGAGCCGCCTCTGCCCCAGCCATAGGAACCCGTACGGCTCGTCGCGTAGCAGGTCCAAGCCGAAGCCTGCGTCGGCATGAATGTGATGAATCCTGCGGCGACAACCAATGCAGATAGAAATACCTTCACTCAAGCCTCCCGACGGAAGTGACGACATCCATCCCTTTTGTAGCGAAAAGCCGCACAGTCCGCCATCGATCGGCGCGGGTTAGCGTAAACGCTCACCTACGGATTTGGATGCGCCGTGCTCGGCACGGTGGACGGCTCAGCCTCTGCCGCGGATGGAGCCGACGATCACCTCGCCGCTCGCGACCGTGATCTCGACCGGCGCACCGGTGTCGACGCGCAGGGCCTGACCCTGCTCGATCACGTGATCGCGGTCGCCGACGCGGATTCGCGCCGCGGCGGAGGGCACGTAGACGATATGGCTGCCGGCTCCGCACGCGAGCGTGGCGCCGGCCCGACCGACCCGCAGATTGATGTCGAATCGCGCGCGGACCGCGATCAAGTTGACGACCTCGACCGGCCCCTGCTCGAGGCGCGTGCGTATGGGCGTGCCGCCGTCGTAGCGCTCGGGGCGCATCGGCACGCGCAAGTCGATCTCGTGGTCGGGCGCCACCAGCACGAGACCCGCACCGCCCACCACGACCTGCAGCCGCTCGTAGCCGGTGTAGTCGGAGAACGGGCCTTCCTCGACGATGCTGGTGCGCCCGAAGTGCCAGGCAACGCTTCCCTTTTCGCCGGTCCCGTCCCAGGTGTTCCCGCCCTCGCGCGCGATGACGATCAATTCACCGCGGCCATTCTTCCATGGGATGCGCTGGTAGTTCTCGCTGCGGAGGAGCTGGACCTCGATCATGAGATTCCTTGATAAGTGCTGAGCCAACCGTTTGTTCCAATCTTCCAGTCGTAAACCGGAGCGCGTTGTGCGATCGTCTCAATATGGGCATAGCGCGCATCGCTCGGCTCGGCCGTGCCGTAAAGTCCGAACGCGGGAATGGTGTAGATCGGTTGCTGCCGGCGAGGTGCGCGACTCATGGACCAGCGCTTCAGAAATATCCAAGTGATTGACCGAATGCGTCATACCTCGCGTGCCGGTCGGAAGCTACACTCGCTTCCCATCTTGGCTGCGTCGGGAACGCGGTCGAGTGGCGGCAACTCCATTATTCCGATGACAAAACAATAGTTTGCACGGCCGAGCGGATCGGCTGCTACGGCGCGAATGGAAGAGGGCGAACGCTCTCGGAAAGGGAAATCGCGGTACGCTGCGGCTAATGGAGTAGCGTGGAACTTGAAAACATGCCGCAGAGCATGGGCCACCTGCCTGGAACAAACGTCGAGGGAACTGCTTTGGAGGAAGACATGAAAATCAGTCGTCGACAGTTCGCGATCGGCGCCTCGGCGCTTGCGATGCCGGCCATCGCGACGGGTGCCCGTGCGCAGGCCGTCGTCACGCTCAAGCTGCACCACTTTCTGCCACCGGTCGCTAACGGCCACGCCAAGATGCTGGTGCCGTGGGTCAAGAAGGTCGAAGGGGCGAGCCAGGGCAAGATCAAGATCGACATCTTCCCCGCGATGCAGCTCGGCGGAACACCGCCGCAGCTCTACGACCAGGCGCGTGACGGCGTCGCCGACATCGTTTGGACGCTGCCCGGCTCGACGCCCGGCCGTTTCCCGACGACCGAGGTGATCGAGCTGCCGTTCATCGCGGCGCAGCGCGGCATCGTCAACGCGAGAGCGGGACAGGAGTTCGCCGACGCGTTCCTCAAGGACGAAGTGAAGGACGTCAAGCTGCTGGCCTACTGGGCGCATGACGCGGGGCACATCCACGCCAACCGCCAGGTCAAGACGATGGAGGACCTCAAGGGCCTCAAGCTGCGCAATCCGACGCGGCTCGCCGGCGAGGCGCTGAAGGCGCTCGGCGCGACCTCGATCGGCATGCCGATCCCGCAGGTGCCGGAAAGTCTCGCGCAGCGCGTCATCGACGGATGCGTCATCCCGTGGGAGGTCGTCCCGGCGGTGAAAGTGCAGGAACTCGTCAAGTTCCACACCGAGGTGGTCGGATCGCCGACGCTCTACACCGCGAGCTTCTTCCTCGCCATGAACAAGGCGAAGTACGAGCAGATGCCCGCCGATCTCAGGGCCGTGATCGATGCCAACTCGGGCATGGCGTTCGCCGATCTCGCCGGCAACATGTGGGACAGCGAAGCCGTGCGCATCCGCGGTCTCGTCGCCGGCCGTGGCAATACGATCACGCAGATCGATGAAGCCGAACGCGTCCGCTGGGCCGAAGCGACCAAGCCCGTCTACGGCGCGTGGATCGAACAGATGAAGGGCAAGGGGTTCGACGGCGGTAAGATGGTCGAGACGATGCGCGCGCTCATCGCGAAGCACGACAAGGCATGACGGGCGCCGGCGGGGACGCGCCCGGAGCGGCGACGACACCGCCGCCATCGCGACTTGAACGATTGACCGGCGTGTCGGCGGTGCTCGGCGGGATGCTGACGTTTGCCGTCGCGCTGCTGGTCACGGTCAGCGTCCTCATGCGCTGGCTGCTCGGCGCGCCGATCGACGGCGATTTCGAGTACGTGAAGATGGCGACGGCGATCGCCGTCTTCTCGTATCTGCCCTACACCCAGGCGCGACGCGGCAACATCATGGTGGACACGTTCACGCAGTGGCTGCCGCCGTGCGTCATCTGCGCCGTCGATGCTTTCTGGGACCTCGTATTTGCCGCCATCATGGCGTACCTGACCTACTGCCTCGTGCACGGTACGCTCAGCGCCCTTCACAGCGGCGAAACGACGATGCAGCGCCAGCTCGTCATCTGGCCCAGCCTCGCGGTATGCGCGGCACTGGCCGGCCTCGTCGCCGTGACGGCATTCGGTACTGCGCTGCGCTTGCTCGGCGGTGCGGGCGGGAGACGTCCGTCATGAGCGGCACCACTGTCGCGCTCCTCGGCTTCGCCGCCATGCTCGTGATGATTGCGCTACGGTGCCCGATCGGACTGTCGATGCTGCTCGTCGGCTCGGGCGGCTACATCTGGCTGCACCCGTCCGGCATGACCGCCTTCTTCGGCTACATGAAGTCGAACCCCTATCACCAGTTCGCCAACTACACGCTGTCCGTCATCCCGCTGTTCATCCTGATGGGGGCACTGGCCGAGCGCGCCGGCATCGCGAGCGCGCTGTTCAAGGCGGCCGAACGCGCGCTCGGGCGATACCCCGGCGGTCACGCGATGGCCGTCATCGGCGCCTGCACGGCCTTCGGCGCCGTGTGCGGCTCGGCCGTCGCCACGACGGCAACGTTCGGCCGAGCGGCCCTGCCTGAGCTCGAGCGCTACAACTATGATGGCGGCTTCGCTACCGGCACCATCGCCGTCGGCGGCACGCTCGGCATTCTCATTCCGCCGTCCGTGATCCTCGTCGTCTATGCCATCACCGCCGAGCAGAACATCGCCAAGCTGTTCCAGGCGGCGCTGATCCCCGGCCTCCTCGCCGCGCTCTTCTATTGCATCACCATCGCCATCGTCGTCCGGCGCAATCCGGCCTTGGCCCCGACACCGAAGGGGGCACCGCCTGAAAGGGAGCCGTGGTCCATCTGGCCGGTGCTCGTCGGTGGGGTGTTGACGGCAGGCGTCGCTCTGCAGTGGTGGCGTGGCAAAATGGAGGGCGACAACGCCATCATCATCGCGCTCATGACGGCGTCGATCATGCTCGTCGGCCAGAGCATCATGCCAGCCATCGCGACCGCGATCGTTGTCATCGGCGGCATCTATGGCGGCATTTTCACGCCGACCGAGGGCGCCGCGGTCGGCGCCATCACCATGCTCGTCATCGGCCTCGTGCAGCGCACGCTCGGCTGGCGCGACATCGTGCAGGCGATCCGCCAGACGGCCGAGACGTCCGGCATGATCTTCATGATCCTGCTCGGTGCCGAGGTGTTCGGCGCCTTCCTCGCGCTGTCGACGCTGCCGGCGACGGCGGCGGAGGCGATCAGCGGTGCCGGCCATTCGCCGTACATGGTTCTGATCGGCATGATGGCCTTCTACATCCTGCTCGGCGCGGTGATGGACGAGCTGGCGATGATCCTGCTGACGCTGCCGGTGTTCTTCCCGGTCATCCAGGGTCTCGACTTCGGGATGTTGCCGGACGAGGCCGCAATCTGGTTCGGCATCCTGGTGCTCATCGTCGTCGGTATCGGACTTACGGCGCCGCCGATCGGGCTCAACGTGTTCGTCGTCTCGGCGATAGCACCCCGGGTGCCGATCACGCAGACGTATCGCGGCGTGCTGCCGTTTGTCGCCGCCGACCTCATTCGCCTCTGCATCTGCCTGGCGTTCCCCGGGCTTTCGCTGTGGCTGGTGCGCGCCCTCAATTGAAGGATGGGGAGGCTCGGGGAATGACCCGAACGCAGGTTGCGATCATCGGTGCCGGTCCCGCGGGGCTTCTGCTCGGCCAGCTCCTCGACAAGCAGGGTATCGACAATGTGATCCTGGAGCGGCAGACGGGCGCCTACGTCCTCGGCCGCATCCGCGCCGGCATCATTGAGCAAGGCACCGTGGGCCTCCTGGATAGCGTCGGCGCGAGCGCGCGTCTGCACGCGGAGGGCCTCGTGCACGACGGCGCGCAGGTCAGCGTCGATGGCACCCGCCATCGCATTGACTTTCGCGCGCTCACCGGCAGGGCCGTCACGGTCTACGGTCAAACAGAGATCACCCGCGACCTGATGAAGGTGCGTGCCGACAGCGGCCGCGCGACCGTCTACGAGGCGCGCGACGTCAGTCTGCACGATCTCGACAGCGCGACGCCGATCGTGCGCTACGAGAAGGATGGCGCGCGCCAAGAGATCGCGTGCGACTACATCGCAGGCTGCGATGGATTCCACGCCGTAAGCCGGCAAGCGATACCGCTCAACAAGCTCACGACGCACGAGCGGATCTATCCGTTCGGCTGGCTCGGCCTGCTGTCTGAGACCAAGCCGGTATCGGATGAGCTGATCTACGTGCGTCACGAGCGCGGCTTCGCGCTTTGCTCAATGCGCTCGCCGACGCGCAGCCGCTATTACATCCAGTGCAGCCTCGCCGACAGTATCGACGCGTGGCCGGATTCGCGCTTCTGGGACGAGCTCGCGCTGCGCCTCGACAGTGACGCGCGCCGCAATCTCGTCACTGGCCCGTCGATCGAGAAAAGCATCGCGCCTCTCCGCAGCTTCGTCGCCGAGCCGATGCGTTACCACCGCCTCTTCCTCGCTGGCGACGCGGCCCACATCGTGCCGCCGACCGGCGCCAAGGGCCTCAATCTCGCCGCCAGCGATGTGGGCTACCTCAGCGCGGCGCTCGCGGAGTTCTACCGCACCGGCAGCACGCGAGGGCTCGACACCTACTCCGAGCGGGCGCTGCGTCGCGTGTGGCTCGCCGAGCGCTTCTCGTGGTGGATGACGTCGCTGCTCCACCACTTTCCCGATCATTCGAGCTTCGACCGCCGCGTTCAGCTCGCCGAGCTCGAATACCTGTTCTCCTCGCGCGCCGCCGCGACCGCGCTCGCCGAGAACTACGTGGGGCTGCCGTTCTGAACGCGTTGTTGCCGACCCGCACGGGCTTGGACATGCCGAAGCTGTGCATCGCGGGCATTTGATCCGCTCGCCGGTTGTGGGGGCGATCGATTTCGTCTTCACTCGTAGGAGGAAATGCGCGCATCCACCCTGTCGACGGGAGACCATGCCATGGCCGCGCCTCGCCCCTCCAAGACGCAGATCGGCAACCACGTGCTGAAGCCCGAGACGCTGATGCTCGGCTACGGTTACGACCCCATGCTGTCGGAGGGCGCGGTCAAACCGCCGGTGTTCCTGACCTCGACATTCGTTTTCGGGACAGCCGAGGAAGGCCGCGATTTCTTCGACTACGTCTCTGGGCGCAAGACGCCGCCGGCGGGCGCCGGCGCTGGGCTCGTCTATTCGCGTTTCAATCACCCCAACAGCGAGATCGTCGAGGATCGGCTCGCCATCTACGAGGGCGCGGAAGCGGCACTCCTTTTCTCGTCCGGCATGTCGGCAATCACGACGTCGCTGATGGCGTACACGCGACCGGGCGACGTGATCGTCCATTCGCAGCCGCTGTACGGCGGCAGCGAGACGCTGCTGACGCGGACGTTCGCGCAGTTCGGCATTGCCTCAGTTCCGTTCATCGACGGCACCGATGAGCACGCCATCCGCGCCGCGCTCGACGCCGCGCGATCGAAGGGCCGCATAGCTGTGGTGCTGGTCGAGACGCCGTCGAACCCGACCAACACGCTGGTCGATATCGCGCTCGTCCGCCGCCTCGCCGACGAGATCGGTGCGGCGCAGGGCCACCGCCCGATCATCGCTTGTGACAACACGCTGCTGGGGCCGGTGTTCCAGCGGCCGCTCGACTTCGGCGCCGATCTCTCGATCTATTCGCTGACCAAGTACGTCGGCGGGCATTCCGATCTCATTGCGGGCGCGGCGCTTGGCAAGAAAGCGGCGGTCGGTCCGGTGAAAGCGCTCCGCAGCGCGATCGGCACGCAGCTCGATCCTCATTCGTGCTGGATGCTCGGGCGCTCGCTCGAGACGCTGGCGCTGCGCATGGAAAAGGCCAACGCGAACGCCCGGATCGTTGCAGAGTTCCTGCGTGATCATCCGCGGGTGTCCGCCGTCCACTACCTGCCGTTCCTGCCCGAGGGCGGGCAGCGCGCGACCTACGATCGCCAATGCACCGGCGCCGGTTCAACCTTGTCATTCGACATCGAGGGCGGCCAGCCGGAAGCGTTCGCGTTCCTCAACGCGCTGCAGGTGTTCAAGCTCGCGGTCAGCCTCGGCGGCACGGAATCGCTCGCGAGCCACCCGGCGGCGATGACGCACTCCGGTGTGCCGGCAGACGTCCGCGCGCGCATCGGCGTCCTCGAGACGACGATCCGCCTCTCCGTCGGCATCGAGCATCCCGACGATCTCCTCGCCGACCTCGCGCAGGCGCTGGCGGGGTAGGGGGGGCTCTAAATGCCGCGCAGTGCTCCGGGATCGAGCCGATCAGCGGCTTCGGGGCCCGCAATCAATCTGTCACGCAAGCGCCTATCGCGGACGGCTCCCTCCATCGCAGGCTAGGTTCTTGCGGCCGGCGTTTGGTTAATCGGGGGCGCGCTGGGATTTTGGTCCCATCCTCTTGCGACCTCTCTATACAAAGCTAAAGTAGGCGCGCACACGCGGAAGGGCACGCCGTTGAGCAAGGCACCGAAGAAACTCGCCGGACAACGACCGCGCAAGTCGGCGATACCCTCTGAGCTACAGCCACAGTTGCTTATGGACCGCGCGCGGCAGCAGCTCGCAGCAATCGTGGAGGGTTCGCATGATGCCATCCTCACCAAAGATCTCGATGGCAACATCACGAGCTGGAACAAAGGCGCCGAGCAGATTTTCGGCTATTCGGCCGACGAGGTTCTGGGTGAACCGATAACAATCCTTATTCCACCCGATCGACACGCCGAGGAACCCAAGATTCTCGAGCGCATCCGTCGGGGTGAGCGCATAGATCATTACGAGACCATTCGTCGCCGCAAGGATGGCGCCCTGCTCCACATATCGCTTACGGTCTCGCCGATACGCGACGAGCAGGGCGTGGTTGTCGGTGCGTCGAAGATCGCGCGCGATGTGACCGCGCTCCATGCTGCGCGTGAGCAGCAAGCCATGTTGCTCAAGGAGATGCAGCACCGCATCAAGAACGTGTTTTCAATTGCATCGAGCCTCACCAAGCTGTTGGCCGCCAAAGCCACCACACCGGCTGAACTCGCGGCGATGGTGGGCGACAGGATGACGGCCTTGGCGCGCGCACATGGGCTTACCGTTGTTGATCCCGAAGCTGAAACCGCTGCGCCGGATCAACCGACCACACTGCACGCGCTGATCAGGGTCCTTGTCGCGCCGTTTGTGAGCGAAGGCGACGAGCGGTTTCGGCTCGAAGGTGCCGACGAGCCTATCAGCTCGAGATCACTCACACCACTCGCTCTCGTCATAAACGAGCTCATTACCAACGCCACGAAGCACGGAGCCTGGCGTGGGCAGGCCGGCATTGTGCGCATCAGGTGCGATAAGACGGAAGGGCAGCTGACGGTATGCTGGCAGGAAACAGGATGTGAGGAAGCGTTTCGAACTCCCGATCATTCCGGGTTTGGCGAAAAGCTGAGCCAGCTCACTGTTGAACGCCAGCTCGGGGGCACCATCGTGCGAGAATGGCTACCCGAGCGGCTTAGTGTCACTTTCACGGCCAGGGAAGATCGGCTTTAGGAAAGCCGGCAGCAGACTTGAATGTGGCGGGCGTCAATGTTGGAGGCCGGTATGACGTCAAAATTTGAGGTGACGGGACGTTTGATTGCTGCAGGGCGGGCATTGGTTGAAGTCGGACGCGAGGATTTCGCGAAATCTGCGGGCCTTTCGGTCGAAACCTTGACGCTCCTCGAAGCCGGGGGCAGCGCATGGGTCGAGTCGCAGGATGATGCCGCAGCTATCGTGCGGGCGTTCGATACATTCGGCGTGGTTGTCGTTGAGGAACGCAACGGCTTCGGTGCCGGCGTTCGGCTCAAGTTCACGCGTCAGGATGTGAAACAGATCGCTCGTCTGGAAACTGAGGGCGGCATGGCCCGGCCGGACGATGCGCCTTGATTCAAGTGGCGCGATGGACGCCGGCCGAACTGCTTAATCCGGGATCCAAAACACTACCGCCAGCATCCCGATGACAATCAGCAGCAGGCCACCGACTAACATCGGCAGCAGCGTTTGATCTCGCTTTTGACTCGCGCCGCTTGCTGCTGCTGCTGAATGTGTACGATCCGCACGTTTGCCTGACCGATCATCATGATCATCCATCGCAAGTGCTCATCTGCTTTCTCGGAACTTAAGTCCGAGCATCCCATTGAATTATCTTGTTGTTAGCACCATATAACGTCCAGGTCGCGGAAATGGCGGCTTTCCATCCATCAGGTCACGAAGGGTCGGACGCCACAGCGCCCGGCTCCGATAGCTTTTGAGGAGGTGTGACATTCTCGATCGGTCCACATTAAGCGATCATTCGCGCGCGAATGAAGATCAGCCCGCGTCCTCTAGCGAGGAGAAAATCCGTCCTTGCATGATTTGCCGTAAGGACTTTCCCAGTGCCTGGGCAGGGGAAAGAATATGCCGCCAGTGCAAGAGCACCTCGGCGTGGCGCAGTGGCATAAGGTAAGTCGGATTACCGCTCTTTCTGGCCGCGCAGCGCCCGTGCGCGAAGTCACAGCCGTCGCCGCTTGAGTCCCTTTGGTCCGTGAGATCTGCCCCACTTGGGCCATCTCGACGTTTGGGAAGACCACAGGCGACCTTGGACCAACCATAGCGACAGTGACGAGGTGGGCCAGAAAGAGACGAGCGCACGGCTCAGGATCTCAAATCATCGCGGAGCCAGTCGATGATGAAGTGGTCGGAGGCGTGGATGCAGACCGCGACAAGCCGTTCCACGCCGATGGCGGTGAAGCTATGAGGCGTTTCCGGCTTGATCACAACGATATCGCCGGGACCCGCAACCACAACCTTGCCGCCGATGGTCGCCTGCACGTGTCCGGAGTGGACGATGCAGGTTTCACTATACGGATGCTTGTGCAAACCCGGCCCTTGCCCGGGTTCGAGGTCGCCGATGAAAAAGGACACGCCAATATCATACCGCCCGCCCTCGAACTCGACCGCAGCGATGGCGCCCTTCTGCTGTTCGTCCCGTGGCAATAAGTGAAACATCATCGTGCTCCAGGCTTCGCTACCAACCCATCGCTGCATTGATCTCGGCGGCGCCGCTCTCGCGGAAGTAGGTGGAGCCAAGGCTTCGCGTGCTCTCGCCGATGTACTTCTCGATCTGCAGAAGCCTACGATCGCTGGCATCCGGATAGACGCGATAGCCGAGCGTGCGGACGAGGCTTACGAAGGGGTCATTGACTGCCAAGCATTCGCCGGTGAAGCGCGTGATGCCCGCCGCGGCCGCGACACGCTCGAGCGTCGCCAGCAACTCCGTCGCGATCCCGCGTCGCTGCCACTGATCCGCGACCGCCAGGGCGATCTCCGCAGTCGTCCCACCGGAGCCTACCGCATAGCGCGCCTCTGCCACCATGCTCGGCCTGCCGTCGAGCCTGGCTATACCTGCCAATGCGACGTGATTGACCTGGTCGACGCGCGTGAGGCGGTCGAGCATTCCGGGCGATAGAGACTTCAGGGCCTGAAAGAAGCGGAAGTAGCGCGATGTGCCAGACAGGCCGGTGACGAATGCCTGCACCAGCTCAGCGTCCGCAGGGTTGATGGGACGCACTGCGACTTCACCCTCGCCGGTGCGGATGGGCCGGCAGGGCATCCGACAGTCCTGTCGCGCTTCCAGGTAGGGGGGCTGCGGGGCCATGGCTGGTGTCCTCTCTCTTGCTGGATGGGCATCAGGCGAGCATCGCCGGGGCACGGCACGGCGTAGGACGTGCCTCGACGTCGGCGGGCGTGACGGCCCGCCGGTTTTCGCTTCGATCGATTGCTGGAAGTCGGATAACGCTAGGGCGCCGGCGTGATGCCGTGGCGCCGCATGATCTCCGCCATCTTGATCCGGTCCGGCGGACCAGCGGTGGCCGCGTTGATCACTGCAGCGGATTCACGGAAGAACTCCGGTCCGATCGCAGCCGGCGTAATCACGCAGAGCGCCTTTACGTCCGCGGCTGTGTTGTTGTCGAAGCGGTGGACGGCGCCACGAGGAATGCACAGGGCCTGCCCTGGCCCAACCTCGAAGGTCGTCCCGTTGACGGTCCAGGTCAGCACGCCGTCGATGCCGTAGATTGTCTCTTCATATTTGTCGTGGCTGTGGGCCGGCGCCGCCAGTCGCTGCCGGCCGGGAACACTCAGCTCGAAGACTGCGAGGCTGCCGCTCGAATTCATGCCGGTCACGACAAATCGGACCGCGAGCGGGCCAATCCGGATGGTCTCTTCTGACGGATTGATTTTGAGCGGACCCGCTGCGGCCCGTGACGCGGTCGCGAGCGGCATCAGCGCCGTCGCGGCAGATGCCATGACTGCGCCCCCCAGCAAGCCCCGGCGGTCGAGCTGGGTCGTGAAAGGCGCGTTCGGAACGGTTCCCTGGTCGATTGACGCTGCTGGCTTGGTCATGTGCTAGTCTCCCTGGTTGTTCGGCTTCGATAAGGATGCGTAACACCCGGGCGGCTGCGTCCGGCAGCCACATGTTTGTTCGACCGCCCAACAGAAGTGTTGAGCCATGTTCGATTGGAACGACCTGCGCTACCTGCTCGCGATTGCGCGCGAAGGCAGCACACTTGCGGCCGCGAAGGCGCTCGGTGTCAGTCAGCCGACCGTGCAGCGGCGGCTTGCCACGCTCGAGGAGCGCATCGGCCGCAAGCTTGTGGAGCATCATCCGACCGGCTACCGGCTCACCGAGCTCGGTAAAGTTCTCTTTCCGCACGCCATCGACGTCGAGCGCTCAGTCGAGGCATTTCAGCGGCAGGTGACGTCGGCAGGCGAGGAGCTGACTGGCATGCTGCGAGTGACCTGCCCGGAAGGGATGGCGTCGCGCTTGCTGGCTCCGGTGATCGAAGCGTTTCGCGAAAAGCATCCCGAGCTACGCATTGATCTCATCATGACGGATCGCCGGCTCGATCTTGCAAAGGGAGAAGCCGAGGTTGCGCTGCGCATGCATGAGCCCGGCGAGGACACGCTCGTTGCACGCAGGATTGCCAATTCCCCATGGGCAATCTTCGCCAGCCAATCGTACATCAGACGGTACGGCCGCCCGGCGCGGCCAGAGGATCTGAACCAGCACGCGATAGTGGAGTTTGCCGGCGAGCTTGCTGCCAATCATGCCGCGCGCTGGATGCAATCCGTGGCGCCGAATGCCACCATCGCCGCCCGCGGCAACTCGATGCTAGGTGTGGTCGCCGCGGTCCGGTCAGGCTCCGGATTGGCGCCGCTGCCGATGTTGCTTGGCGCCGCAGAGGACGGCCTCGAGCCGGTGCTGACGTCGATCCCTGAAATCGACTCTAAACTCTATCTCGTTATGCACGCCGACCTGCAGCATACAGCGCGCGTTCGCGCCTTCTGCGACTTTGTGGTCGCCGAGTTCGCGCGCCTTCGCCCCCAGCTAGAAGGCTATTAGGTTGGTTGATCGTCGGCTTGGCGTATTCTAACGGGTTCAAGCTTCGATAGGCGTTGACCTTGCCTTTGCCCCCGCAGGGGTGTCCGATCTTAGCTAGAGTTCCCGTCCTTGCGCTCACGTGGCGAATGCAACCGAAGTGCGAAGCCGAGCGGGAAGGCAAGCGGAAAGACAGCCCACGGAGGAAGAGGGAGGGTAGGCTGCTGATTGTACTCAAGAAAACTGTGTAAATCCGTTAGGAAGGTGGCGTTCGACAATAAATATCCAAGCTCGCGCCAGCTAGGGTGCGGGATGCTCTCACGTCGCGGGGCTTACCACGGAGTGACTAATTTGATATTGCGTAGTGCTCTTCAGTCTATTTGCCGCAAATTACCGCTATATTCGGGAGCAGGCTGGATTGCGAATAGCAGAGTTTTTAGTTCCCTCGCAGGTAATTCCCTCACCCAAGTTCAATTAAGCGACGGATCGGCCATCATCGTTGACCCTCGCGACATGTTGGGGAGAGTAATTCTCTTTTTCGGAGACCAAGACCGGAAAGTCAGTTGGATCTTTCGAAATCTTCTCCGACCCGGCGATCAAGTTGTGGACGTAGGCGCAAACATCGGGGCGCTTTCAATTATGGCGGCGCGAGCAGTGGGTCCAACTGGCCGCGTTATCGCTGTCGAACCGCAACCCGATCTAGTTGAAAGAGTGCGAGCGTCGTGCACGCTTAACAATCTGACAAATGTGACCGTTCATTCGATTGGTCTGTCAGACACCAATCGCGAGGCGGAACTCAGCGTCCCCGGTAATAACAGCGGCTATGGGTCGCTCTTAATGCGATATGGACCGGAGTCGTCGGGACGGTCAGTCAATGTTCCTTTGCGGCACTCAGGAGAGTTTTTGAAAGAGGCAGTTGGCAATAATCCCCTACGTCTTCTTAAGATCGACGTAGAAGGTCACGAGGCGGCTGTTATGCGGGGGGCTCGCGATTGGTTGACGAACAATCCAGCCGAGTTTGTGCTCTTCGAACTTGGGAGCGGTAAACCGTTTTCTGCACGCGAGGAAGTACGCATCTTACACGAGCTCGGGTATCGGTTCCTCGGAGTTCCGCACGTCCTGTTCAGCATGCGGCTCGTCCCAATCCACTTTGGTACGGACACGAGCGACCAGGACATCCGTGACGTGCTCGCCTATCGCGACGGTGCGGATATAGCAGCCCTGATTCCTTGAGCGATCGCACGAGAGTTCCCTGGCGATCCATTTACGAAAAATTTCGCGCCTATTCGCGCCTAACCGAAACAACGTATCGGGGCACAATTATCGCAAGTCATTGAAATAACTGGCTCCGCGGGTAGGATTCGAACCTACAACCAACCGGTTAACAGCCGGTTGCTCTACCGTTGAGCTACCGCGGATCAGGGGTGAGGCCCCGAGGGCTCGTGGCTTCTAGCAAACACCGGCCGCCAGCGCCACCCCTTTTGGCCGTGCCTTCACGCCGCGCCTGGCAACTGCCCCGAACCTACTGCTGCGGCGTCAGATATTTCAGCGCTACGTTGGACATCGCGCCGCCGATCACGCAGGGAATGCCGACCTGCGCTTGGCCCAGCGCGCTCGCGACGATGCAGCCGAACGCGAGCGCCGTCTGCCCCGCCTGGCCCCACCACGAAATGTTGCGCGCGCCCTCCGGTCCCTTGCGGCGCAACTCGTCCAGCGCCGCCATCGCCTGCTTGCGGATCGCTCCCGTCTCGAACGTCTCGGCCGCCACGATGACCTCGCTCAGCTCCGCCGCGTTGGCCTTCTCGAGCTTGCCGAGCCGCGTCTTCACGTAGGTGAGTAGGCGCGGGTCCTGCTGGATGTTGTTGGCGACCGTCCACTTCGCCATGCTGCCGATGGTCAACTTCTCGACGTCGTTCTTGTCCTTCGCCCACGACAGTATCGACAGGATGCGGTCGATACCCTTGTGGCGGCCCGAGCCGAAGTAGTGACCCCACATGATGTCGACATGGGCGGGCGAGGTCTTGAGATCGAGCGTCTCGAACGTCGCGCCCTTGCCGTAGAGGTGATGCTCGATCAGCACCTTGCGCGCGGGCATTCGCTCTATGAACGGCTTCAGCAGCTCCTTCCACCCGCGCAGGCCCGAATACGCGATCGCACGCACGATCACGACCTGATCCTCGGGCGGCAGCGGGAACATTTCCGAGATCAGCTTTTCCGCCGTCTCGGGATTGGCACTCAAGACGCCCGCGATGAAGCCGACGTAGACGCCGCCCTGATCGAGGTCCTTGAACAAGCCGAGCTTGCTCATCGCCTTGACGATCTCGGGAAGCTTCTGCGGTTCAGGCCTCTCGCGGTAGTCGTTGATCCATTTGAGGATCGCCTGGTTGGTGAGCTGCTGCGGCGTCGGCTGCGGCTCCGCCTCCTTCGCCGAAGGCTGCATCAGCGTCGCGCGCCGGCCCTGGGCATCGAGCGGACCGGTTGCGGCCAACGCCATAAGCGCGGCGAGAATGATCGCGGCGACGCGCATCGATATCCCCTACAACGTGAGGGTCCACAAAGCGAAGGGACGTGGCCAAATTGGGGCTGTCTCTTTGTTTTCGCGGTCGCCGACGGCTTCGCCTACCGGCGCCGCGGCACTGCCTCGCCGAGAGGATATTCGACCTCGCGGCCTTCGGCCGCCAGCGTGTGATCTTGCTCCAAGTATCAAAGGCGGGTGGGTCCGGGAGGGTGTCCCTCCCGGGCGGGTATGGGCGGCAGCCCACTCGCGCTGAAGGCGCGACGGTGAACGTTGGGCCGTCCCCCTAAATCCTTCTCCCCGCGTCCTTCCAGTAAGGCTCGCGGAGGCGGCGCTTGAAGATCTTGCCGGAGTCCTCGCGCGGCAGGTCGTGCGCGATCTCGATGCGGCGCGGCACTTTGTAGCCGGCGAGGTGATTGGCGAGGTGCGCGCGCACCGTCGCGATGTCGAGCGCGTGCCCAGGCATCGGTTCGACGAGCGCGATCAGTGACTCGCCGAATTCCTCGTCGGGAATACCGAACACCGCGCAGTCCTTGACACCGGGGACGGCAATCGCGACGGCCTCGATCTCGGCCGGATAAATGTTGACGCCGCCCGAGATGACCATGTCGCGCTTGCGATCGCAGAGGAACAGGTAGCCGTCGGGATCGAGGTAGCCCATATCGCCGACGGTGATGAGGCCGCCGCGTTCGATCTCGGCGCGCTTGTCGGGAAGGTTGTGATACGTGAAGGTGGGATAGTCGTCGTGGCGCGAGTAGATCTCGCCGACTTCGCCTTGCGGCACCTCGCGCCCCTGCTCGTCCTGGATCGAGAGTGTCGCACCCTTGGTGAGACGGCCGACAGTGCCGGGCTTCTCGAGCCATTCCTCGCTGGAGACGATCGTCACCGCGCCGCTCTCGGTAGCTCCGTAGAACTCGTGGATCACCGGCCCCCACCACTCGATCATGGCGCGCTTGACGTGCACAGGGCACGGCGCGGCGGCGTGCATGACGAAGCGCAGCGACGAGAGATCGTAGCGGCGACGGATCTCCTCCGGCAGCTTGAGGAGCCGCACGAACATGGTTGGCACCATGAAGAGCGTGTCGATGCGCTGGCGCTCGATCAGCGCAAGCATGGCTTCGGGTTCGAAGCGCGGCATCAGGAACAGGGCATCCGCGATGCGCGCGGCACGGAGCGCAAAGGCGTTGGGCGCGGTGTGATAGAGCGGCCCGGCCATGATCGTGCGGATGCCGGGCTCGAGGCCGTAGGTGGTCCGTCGCGCCTCGTCGAGCCGCTGCACCTGCTCGCCCGTCGGCGGCGCGCGACGCACGCCTTTCGGCCGACCCGTGGTGCCGGACGTGTAGATCATGCTGATCGTCTGCGGGCGCGCCGGGCCGGTCCAGCGGTCGTTGTCGGCAACAAGCGCACTCCAGCTTCGGACGCCAGCAGGCACCGCACATTTCTCGGGCGCAATCGCGAACGACTGCGCGATTACGTCCGGCGTTTCCGCGGCGATGACCGGCAAGCCCTCGGGTGCCGCGGCGCGCGCCGTGTCGATGAGGTCGGCGTGGACGATGAGTGCTTTCGCCGCGCAATCGCGAAGTATGTAGGCGATCTCGTCAGCGTGGAAATGCCAGTTGATCGGGACGGCGTAGGCGCCGAGGCGGATCGCAGCGTGCGACGCCTCGAGGAACGGAATGTCGTTGCGCATCAGGATCGCGACCGAGTCGCCCTGGCCGATGCCGAGACCGGCGAGCCCTGCCGCGGCCCGCTCGACGCGCGCTTCGTAGCTCGCGCGATCGATCGTGTGTTCGCCGCTGATTATGCCGCTGGCGACCCCGCTGGACGTGTTCAACTGGCGTCTCCCTGATTGTGTTTTTGGCTGAGTTGAACACGGGCCGCCGGCGCAAAGCAAGCTGGCGGGGCTCTGCGGCGACCGCTAGTATCGGCGCACCAGAGAAGCAACGGGAGAGACGCGCGCATGTCGGAAGAATCGGTCGTCGTGACCCGCAAGGGCGGAGTCGCCATCATCCGGCTCAACGAGCCGAAGTCGATGAACGCCATGTCGGCCGGCATCAAGGAGGGCCTCGACGCCAACGTGCCCTCGCTGCTCGAGGACGACAGCGTGCGCTGCCTTCTCATCACTGGCACGGGCGAAGCCTTTTGCGCTGGCGGCGACATCCGCAACATGGCGAAGGCCACGCCCGCGAGCACGCGCGAGCGGATGCGCCGCTCCTATCGCTGGGCGGGCCGCCTGCTGAAAGCGGATAAGCCGGTCGTCACTGCAGTCAACGGCGCGGCAGCAGGCGCGGGTGTGTCTCTGGCGCTGATGGGCGACGTCGTCATCGCGTCGAAGGCGGCCTACTTCACCACTGGCTTCGTCAAGATCGGTGTGGTGCCCGATCTCGGGCTGCTCGCCACGCTGCCGCGCGCGGTAGGTACGCTGCGCGCCAAGGACATGTTGCTGACGAGCCGCAAGGTGCTGGCCGAGGAAGCGGTTCAGATCGGTCTCGCGACGCGCGTGGTCGAGCCCGCCGAGCTGATGGACAAGGCGATGGAGGTCGCTGACCAGTTCGCCAAGGGACCGACGATCGCCTATGGCCTGCTCAAGAAGATGGTGAGCAAGGCTTACGATGCCTCGTTCGACGAGTTCCTAGATGCCGAGGCGTTTGCCCAAGGCACGGTGATGGCGTCGGACGATTTCATCGAGGGCATCACCGCCTTCCGCGAGAAGCGCCGCCCGACGTTCAAGGGCTCGTAGAAATGAAAGCGGGCGGCACTGCCGCCCGCTTCGAATTCCCGCGGTGGGATAGCGGTCACTTCCGCCGCTTCTCGACCAAAACGCCGGCGCTCATCAGCTTCTCTATCGCGGCCTCGTCGAAGCCGTGCTGCCCGAGAACCTCGCGCGTGTGCTGCGAGAACTTCGGCGGCGGCGCCTTGAGGCTGCCCGGCGTGCGCGAGAGCTTCACTGGCGTGCCGATGCCCTTGTACCAGTCCTTCTCGATGATCGAGCCGCGCGCCGCTGCGTGCGGATGGCTCAGCGCCTGCTCGCTGTTGAGCACCGGACCGCAGGGCAGGCCCGCCTTCAGCAGCTTCAGCGAGAACTCCATGCCATCGACCTTCGACAGTCGCTCGGTGATGACGCGATTGAGCTCGTCGCGGTTCTTGATGCGGTCGCTGTTGTTCGTGAACCGCGGATCCTCGGCCATCTCGGGCACGCCGAGCTCGACGCACACGCGCTGGAAAGCGCGGTTGTTGCCGGCGCCGATCATCACCTGGCACGTCCTCGTCGGGAACATGCCATAGGGCGCCAGGTTGCCGTGCGTGTTGCCGCTGAGGCCTGGGACCTTCCCCGACAGGAAGTAGTTGGTGAAGTGCGGGTGCATGAGGCTCATGGCGCTGTCGTAGAGCGCGATGTCGAGGAACTGGCCGCGGCCCGAGGTCTGGCGCTCGTGCATGGCGAGCAGGATCCCGATCACCGAGTAGAGACCCGTGGTGATGTCGACGATCGCGAGGCCCATGCGCATCGGGCCCGTCTCGGGGCTGCCGTTGACGCTGTAGTGGCCGGCCATTGCGCCGACGATCGCGTCATAGCCGGGAAAGCCGCCGAGCGGTCCCTCGGCACCGAAGCCCGATACCTTGCAGTAGATGAGCCGCGGGAACTTCTTCGACAGCACCTCGTAGCCGATGCCCCACTTCTCCATCGAGCCGGGCTTGAAATTCTCGATCACGACGTCGGCGCCCTCGAGCAGCCGCAGTAGCACCGCGCGGCCTTCTTCCTGGGCGAGGTCCAGCCCGACCGACCGCTTGTTGCGGTTTATGCCGACGAAGTAGGCGGCGTCCTCGTCGTGAAACGGAGGCCCCCAGTCGCGGACCTCGTCGCCCTGCGGCGGCTCGATCTTGATGACGTCGGCGCCATGGTCGGACAGGAGTTGGGTGGCGAACGGTCCTCCCAGCACGCGCGAGAGGTCGATCACCTTGATGCCGGCGAGGGCGCCGGGGCTGCTGGAGGCGGTCATTGCAGGGCGTTTCCCCAGGTGGCTTGCAAGTAGCTTGTGGTTTTTTCAACGGCAAGCGGCCGCGCCGGACTGCCAGCGCGGCCGCTTGGATGATTGTCTACAGGCTCGCGCGCCGAGCGCAAGAGCGCGCCCGGTCAGTCCGCCTTGCGCAGGATGCGGTCCAGGCTGAGGGGGCCACCGCCGGCAGCGGCGAGGTAGAGGAGGGCAAAGGCGTACAGGATCGCAGCCTCTCCCCCATTGACGAGCGGAAAGAAGCTCTTGCCGGCGTAAGCGTAGAAGTAAGCCACCGCGCACAGACCCGACAGGATGAAGGCCGCAGGGCGTGTGAAGAGACCGAGAATCAGAAGGGGGCCGCCAACAAGTTCAAGAATTCCCGAAATGCCAACCGGCGTGGCGATCGATAGACCCTTGAAGTACGCTAATTCCGGGAAGCCCAGATACTTTGCCGTTCCATGTTGAAGGAGCAGCAGGCCCATCATGATGCGCAGCAGGCTCAGTACGTGTGCTGCGTAGGGTCGCAAGAATTCCATTCGCATCCTCATGTGATCATCTGTTTTCATGCTTCTGTTGAGGCGGAAGACCGATTCGCAGCCATCCCACCGGGGGCGACCATCTTGCATGGAGCTGAACATCACAACGCCGAACTAGGCCGTGCACGGTTATTTTATTTCACGTGAAGTCCGCGCAAGGGGTAGTGCGTCGACGACGGGTGGCATGTCCGCAACCGCCGTCAATTCGTCGGTTGCGGGCTCAAGGCAATCAGGCTAGATGAGGGCCGTCGACAACCTGGCGCTTCAGCGCGCGCGGGTCGCCGCACCTGCTGCAGTAGCTCAGTGGTAGAGCACTCCCTTGGTAAGGGAGAGGTCGAGAGTTCAATCCTCTCTTGCAGCACCACTTTTTCCGAAGAGAATCAACGACCTGGAAGGAACGATCGGCGGCTGTGCCGGCGCACGCCACCCGACCATGCAATCTCGCGCTCCGTTGATCAGCTGGCCTGCCGCGAGAGAACCTGATGGACCTTTCGGGCCAGCTCCGAGCTGTTGAGCGGCTTCTGTAGCAGCTCTATACCAGGGTCCAGGCGCCCCTGATGGATGATCGCATTGCGCGAATAGCCGGTCATATAAATCACGCGCAGCGCGGGCTGCCGCTTCGTCATTTCCTCGGCGAGCTGGCGGCCGTTCATACCTGGCAGCACCACGTCGGTGAGCAGCAGGTCCAAGGCTTCGTCGCTGGACCTCTCCAACGCATTCTCGGCACTCGAGGCGTGCACGACACGATAGTCGAGATCGCGCAGCGTCTCGACGACGTAGCGCCGGACCTCGGCGTCGTCCTCGACCACCAGCACGATCTCGCCCTGCCCCTTGACCACAGCTGCTTCGGGCATATCGGGCCGGCCTTTGCTGTCACCCGTGAAGCGCGGCAGATAGATCTTGACGGTCGTTCCTTGCCCCAGCTCGCTGTAAATCTTGATATGGCCGCGCGATTGCTTCACGAACCCGTAGACTTGGCTCAGTCCGAGGCCCGTTCCGTGGCCCGGTGGCTTGGTGGTGAAGAACGGCTCGAAGGCCCGCTCGGCGGTCTCCCGTGCCATGCCGATGCCCGTGTCGGTGATGGAGATCATCACGTACTGACCCGGCGCGAGGTCCGGTTGCCCGAGCGTATAGGTATCATCAAGATAGGCGTTGCTCGTCTCGATGGTCAGCTTGCCGCCGTCGGGCATGGCGTCGCGGGCATTGACGCACAGGTTGATGAGGGCGGCTTCGAGTTCGGAGCGGTCGACTTCGCAGTTCCACAGACCGGCAGCGCCTACGACTTCGAGCGAGACCTTCTCGCCGAGTGATCGCCCGAGGAAATCGGACAGTCCATTCAGAAGCCGATTGGCGTCGATCGGCTCGGGGTTGTGCGGAACCTGCCGCGAGAAGGCCAGCAATCGCTGCGTGAGCGTTGCGGCCCGCTGCGCGCCGGCCATGGCCCGCGATATCGCGCGCTGCAGACGCTCGGGTGGACCCTCCGCCATCACCTTGAGCTGCCGGTCGGCCTGCTCGAGATTGCCAAGGATGATCGTCAGCAGATTGTTGAAGTCGTGTGCGACGCCGCCGGTGAGCTGACCGATGGCCTCCATCTTCTGCCCGTGCCGCGCGACGATCTCCGCAGCTTCCCGGCGGTCCTGTTCGCTATGCAGGCGCTGGGTTCGCCTGAGGATCGTTACCAGCGAGATAGCCAGGAGAAGCGTTGCCGGGACGCCGAACAGGAGGTGGGACGACATCGTTTGCAGCCACTGGCGGCGTATCGTCGCCGTCTCGATGCCGGTGCTCACATAGATTCCGAACTCTGGCAGCAAGCGATAGGCTAGGCGCCGCTCGATCCCATCGATCTGGGAAACGGCCGAGTAGATGCCGCCGGTCGGTGCCGTTGCGATGGCCTGAGCAAATGCGCTGATGGGCGTCAGGCGTTTTGTCGGACTTGGCGGTTGCGGGTAGCGGACGAGAAACGTCCCGTCGCGCCGAATGAGCCCGTATTGGATACCGCCGCCGCTCACGAGCGAGGAATAGAAACGGTAGAAGTCGCTCGGGATGATCGATACTTCGACAACGCCCGCAAATGCCTTGTCAGGACCATAACGGGCGCGGCTGACCGCGAAGAAGGGCTCTCCGCCGAAGGCCGATTCATGCACCTCGCCGATGTAGCGGGTGAGGCCTCCCTCCAAGTGAGCGCGAAAATAGTCGCGATGCGAGAAATCTCCGGGAGGCGGAGGATTGCGAAGGCTGGTCGCGACCGCCCTACCGGTGCGATCGAATATCCATGCGGATTGAATCTCGGGATAGCTGTCGGCGATCTGCTTCAGTCGCTCGTGAAGGCGCTCGGCTTCGCCTGCGAGTTCGGCATCGGAGCGGCCGCCAGTGATAGCCTCGAGTGAATCGAGTGTCGCGTCTATCGAGCGAAAGACGCGCGTCGCCTGTTCCTGGAGCACGTCGAGCGTTCGCCCCAGTCGCTCGTCCTGAAGTGCGCTGTTGTCGCGATAGCTGACGAAGGAGGCGAAGGAGAAGAGCGCCACCGGCAGAATGAGCGAAGCGATTACGGCGAGCCTAAGAAGACGCAGGGTCCCGAGCCGCGAGATCCTCGCGTTTGCGAGAGCATCAGTATGTGGCATCGCCTCGGTTCGTTCTCCCTGTTTGGGCTATTCCTACGGCCGAACCAGCGGCATGTCGAGGCGTCCGGGGCTGCAGGGATCGGCGACGTCCCGGGTGTTTATTCTTAACCTTGTCGAGCCGCGGACGGCGTCAGTCTCACCACGCCGCGCGATAGATGGCGTGCGCGTCGGCTTCAGTGACATCGCGTGGATTGTTCACCAAAAGGCGCGTCTGCTTCATCGCATCAGCGGCCATCTTGGGAAGCGCAGTCTCGGGAATATCGACCTCGCGGAGCTTCGTCTTCATGCCGAGGCGCTTCGAGAGGTCTGCAAGGGCCTCGATAAACGCGGCGCAGCGCGCTTGCGTCCCTTCTTCTCGATCGAGACCAGGAAAAGCGTCGGCCGCGATCTCGGCATAGAGCGGGCCGGCGACGGGTGCATTGAATCGCAGGACGTGCTGCAGGATCAGCGCATTCGACAGACCGTGCGGGACATGAAATGTACCGCCGATCGGGTAGGCGAGCGCGTGGACGGCCGCGACGGGCGAGTTGGCAAACGCCTGGCCCGCGAGCATGGAGCCGAGCAGCATCGCCCCACGCGCCGGCAGATTCGAGCCGTCGAAAACTGCCGTTTCGATGTTGGCGCCGAGCAGGCGCAGCGCTTCGCGGGCCAGAATGCGCGACACCGGATTGTTGTTCGCGCTCTTCGAAGTGTACGCTTCGATGGCGTGCACCATGGCGTCGACGCCCGTGGCCGCGGTGATCGACTGGGGCAGGCCCACGGTCAGCGCAGCATCGAGGACTGCGATATCCGGCAGGATCACCGGGCTCGACACGCCCCGCTTCTCCTCCTCGCCGACCGTGATGATCGACACGGGCGTGACCTCGGAGCCGGTTCCCGCGGTCGTCGGCACGAGGATGAGCGGCAATCTCGGTCCCTTGGCATTGCCGACGCCCCAGGCCGCGTCGAGATCCTCGTCCGAACCGAGCAGGAGGGCTGCTAGCTTGGCAACGTCGAGTGATGAGCCGCCGCCGAAGCCGATGACGCCGGCGGCGCCGGCTGCGCGTCCCGCCTCGACCGCCGCGAGCAGCGTCCGCTGGGAAGGGTCGGCCTCCACTTGATCGAAGATCGTCACCTTCAGGCCGGCCGCATCGAGCGAGGCGATGGCCGGATCGACGAGGCCGAGGCTGCGCAATCCGGGGTCGGTCACGAAGAGGATCGAGCCGCCCAGCCGCGTGCCGGCGATCGCGCCGAGGCGCGCTGCGGAACCGGCCTCCACCAGGATGGACGGCGTCGTGTTGAAGACGAATGGCGTCATGGAAGTGCCCCTGCGATGGTTCCGCGCGCGCAGAATGGAGATTTGAGGATCGGCCAAGCGCTGGCGCACTGATGGAGCGCTCGCGCCGGGCCGTCGGCGCGTCACCGTACGTCGTCGTGCGCTGGCGAGGCAAGCGGCCCGCTGGTCCAGTGCACGCCATCGCGGTCGCGTCTCTTGAATGCTAGCGTGGGACGAACGGCCCACAGCTCACGCATCAGGAGGCGTTGGTGACCAAGACTGCTCTCATTGTTGGTGCCGGCTCCGGCATATCGGCATCGTTCGCCCGTCTGCTGGCCGGAAACGGTTACCAAGTCGCACTGGCCTCCCGTGATCCGGGCAAGCTCGCGCCGCTGGCCGCCGAGACCAAGGCCACGACACACGCCTGCGACGCGGCTGATGCGGCAAGCGTCGACGCGCTGTTCGCGAACCTCGACCGGCAGTTCCCCAAGCTCGATGTCTGCCTGTTCAATGCTTCGGCGCGGGCACCCGGTCCCATCACCGACGTCGACCGCGATCAGGCCCGCACCGCATTGCTGATTTCGGCCTACGGCGGATTTCTCGTCGCCCAGGGGGCGGCTCGGCGCATGCTGCCCCAAGGCGTCGGCACGATCCTGCTGACGGGTGCCTCGGCGAGCGTGAAGGGCTATCCGCAGTCGGCGGTGTTTGCGATGGGCAAGTTCGCGCTGCGTGGCCTGGCGCAATCGATGGCGCGCGAACTCGCACCCAGGGGCATCCATGTCGCGCACTTCGTCATCGACGGCGGCGTGCGCAATGCTGCGAAGGGCCGTCTCGAAGGCAGTAACGTCCCGGCAGACAGCTACCTCGATCCCGACGCGATCGCGCAGAGCTACATGCATGTGGTCCAGCAGCACCGCAGCGCTTGGACGTGGGAGGTGGAGTTGCGCCCCTGGGTCGAGCGGTTCTGAAGCCGCCGCCTCACGCAGCGCTATCCTCGACGACCACAGGTGCCACGGCCGGCTCTGCCAGGATACGCGCGATCAGCGCGCGGGAAACCTCAACCGTCTCGCGGATCTTCTCGCGATCGCGGGACTCAGGCGAACCCGGCTGGATGCGGCGGCCGTTGACGTACTGGCCGTGATGGATCGTCGCGTCTGCGTCGGTCACCAGCCACAGTAGGTCGCCCGCCGAGTGCTCCATCGACCTTGCTCCCGGCAGGATCGGCACCAGCAGCGGCATCACATACTTCCATCCGAGGATCTGCAGCGGGTGGCGCGTGCGCGCGATGTCCGTGCCGGGAACGACGTTGGGATTGAAGGCGAACGTCGAGAACCGTGGCTCTGTCGCAGCAAGATGGCGGACCGTCATCAGATTGAGCAGCTTCGAGGCGCTATAGCGCGCCTCGCCGCGATTGACGGTGTCGGCAATGTGCGTCTGCGCGTGCGCAGCATCGGCCAGGACCTCCACTGGCTGCCATACCGCGCGCGTGATGCCGAGCAGACAGAAGGCCCTGGGGTCGTGGACCACGCTCGACGTGAAGACGATCCTGCCACCGTTGCGCACGAGTGGAGCGAGACTTTCCGCGAGGTGGAAGTGGGCGAGATGATTGACCGTGAAGGTGAGATCGAGCCCGTCGGGTGACGTCCGGTCACCCTCGACGACCTGGATGCCGGCGTTCAATGCGATCGCGTCGATCTGGCGACCATCCAGCAGGTGCCTGACGCTCGTGATCGCCTCCGCGACCGACGCAAGCTTCGACAGATCCGTATCGACGATCGTCAGTCGCTCGGCGGCGGCAGGCTCGGCGACAAGTGCGTCGAGCTGTACCGAGGGGCGCGCCAGCAGGATGACGCGCCAATCCGGACGCTCCCGGAGCAGGCGCTCGACCATGCGACGGCCGAAGCCCCTTGTGCCCCCCGTCATCACGAGGACGCGGCCACTACTCATGTTCCCTTGTACTCCGAATAGCCCACGCCAGTTTGTCATCACCGATGGCGGAAATTTGGGTCAGCCCACGGCACTCCAACCCAGCACTATATACATCTTTTTCCCCGATTTGGCCGGGGCGACCGCAACGCGAGAACGCAAGTTGTTGCAGGGGCGTTATGCGTGAGGCGCTGCGACGGCTACTCCACCGCCAGGATCATGTTGCGCACGACAGGATAGATCTCCTTTTCCCACCGCTTGCCGTTGAAGACGCCGTAGTGGCCGACATTGGCCTGGAGGTGGTGGCGCTTGAGATGCGGGCGTAGCGAGCTGCACAGGTCGTGCGCAATCGACGTCTGGCCGAGGGCGCAAATGTCGTCGCGGCCGCCTTCGACGGTCAGCAGCGCCGTCTTGCGGATCGCGGACGGATCGACCTTCTTGCCGTGGTGCGTGAACTGGCCCTGCGCCAGCTCCGCCTTCTGGAACACCCGGTCGATCGTTTCCATGTAGAACTCCTCCGTCAGGTCGAGGACGGCGAAGTACTCGTCGTAGAAATCCTTGATCTTGGTTGCTTCCTTCTCATCGCCAGCGGCCAGATGCGCGTAGAGCTTGCGATGGGCCGCGGTGTGGCGCGGCATGTTCATAGCCATGAACGCGATGAGCTGGATGAAGCCTGGATAGACACGCCGCCCGCCGCCGGCATAACGGTTCGGGACGCTGTGGATCACCGAGTTCTCGAACCACGAGAGTGACTTCGCGACGGCAAGCTCGTTGACCTCGGTTGGGCTCTCGCGCGGGTCGAGCGGGCCTGCCATCAGCGTCATTGAGATCGGCGTCGCGGGGTGATTCCGCTCGGACATGACCGCGACCGCCGCCAGCGTCTGCACGCACGGCTGGCAAACCGCGAGCACGTGGCCGCGCGGACCGATCACCTCGAAGAACTTGATCAGGTAGTCGATGTAGTCGTCGACGCCGAACGTCCCCGCATCGAGCGGCACGTCGCGCGCATTGGCCCAGTCGGTGATGTACACATCATGATCCGAGAGCATGGTCCGGACCGTGCCGGCGAGCAGCGTCGAAAAGTGCCCCGACAGCGGCGCCACGATCATGATGCGCGGCTGCGGGGTGTCGACGTCCTTGGCGAAGCGGAGGAGCTTTCCGAACGGCAACTCGAGCACCACCTCCTCCCTGACGGGCACCTCGCGATTGCCGACCGGCACCGTCTCCATCCCGAACGACGGCCGCGCGTGCGTCAACTGGAAGCGCGAGATCATGTCCAGCGCGGCCATGAAATGATTGCCGATAGGCGCCGGGGGCCGCAGGCCGTTGCCGAACGTTCCCATGGCCCAGCGGGCGCTGGTCCGGAACAGGGACGCCAGGTCATCCTGCAGCTGGTACGCCTGATAAAGCATAGGTGCCGGGCTCCTGACGTCATGGGCTTGCTTGCAAACTTAAAGCTATTGCAGTCTATTGTGCAGCGCGAGAGAAAAATATTGTGCGGCGCGTTAGTGGCGACAGGGCAGTTGAAGAGATGGCGCAGGCAAGGCTGACGATTTCCTCTAAGAACTATTCGTCCTGGTCGCTCCGTGGCTGGCTGCTATGCCGGATGGGCGGCCTCGATGTCATCGAGGAGCGCGTCGATATCGACGATCCGGACAATCGCCAGGAGCTGCTGCTGCTGTCGCCTTCGGTGCTGGTCCCGCGGCTGGTTCACGACGGGGTCACGGTCTGGGACACCCTCGCCATCGCCGGATACGTCAACGAGATCGCCCCCGAAGCCGGTCTCTATCCCAAGGACCGCGTCGCGCGCGCACACTGCCGGGCGATTGCCGGCGAAATGCATTCCGGCTTTCACAACCTGCGCTCGGCGCTGCCGATGAACCTCAAGACGCGGCACAAGAAGTTCAAGATCTTCTCGGGCGCCCGACCTGACGTGGAGCGCGTGCGCACGATCTGGATCGAATGTCTCGAGAAGTACGGCGGGCCGTTCCTGTTCGGCGCCAAGCCGACTGTGGCCGACGCCATGTATGCGCCGGTCTGCACCCGATTCCGCACCTATGCGGTGGAGCTAGATCAGCTGTCGCAGGCCTATTGCGAGACGATCTTCGCGTGGCCGCTGATGCAGGAATGGACCGAAGGCGCACTCGCCGAGCCCGATGAGATGATCGAGCTCGAGGTCGAATTCTGAAGCAGCGAGCCTTCCCTGGACGTCAAGCCGCGGCGCACGAGGTTCGTGAGCGAGTTTCACGGCTCGGCACAGCGGCTCGAACCGTAGACCAGCCTCGATGGGCTGATAGCTGATTAATTCCGCACCGCAAAATCCTCCTGACAGCCCGCTGTCAGCAGGCGCCATTGTCTCGCCCGGCGCCCGGAGCCATATTCCTGCCGATGGCCAGATCCCCGAAGATTCCCTCGAAGTCCACCAAGGACGGCGATACGACGCCGCGTCCGCGTCCCTCGCGCGGGCGCGCCGGCAAGCCTGTGGGTCCCCCTGACGAGACCATCGCCGGCACTCCCGGATTCGGCGAGGCGCCGCAGGCGCCGTTTTTGCCTGGGGCGGAGGTGGCAGGGCCGGCAGGGACCGGAATTTTGCCGGCCCTCCGCCAGGTCAAGCCGCGACCGGAGGATTTCTCGCCCTCGGCGACGCTGAACGCGATCCTCGCCCGGCCGGAGGAGCGGTCCGATCGCGCTCGGGCTCTGATCGCCCAGCAGCCAATGATCGCGGCGCATCCGCTGGTTAACGGCGACATGCCGATGTTCATGCCGCATCGCCCCGAGCGGCCGCAGAAGTCCGAGGGCGGCGTCGCATTTCGGCTCGACTCCGAGTTCACGCCCAACGGTGACCAGCCGCAGGCGATCGCAGAACTCGTCGCCGGCGTGAACAAGCACGAGCGCAACCAGGTCCTGCTCGGCGTTACCGGCTCGGGCAAGACGTTCACGATGGCGCACGTGATCGCCGAGACGCAGCGCCCGGCGCTGATCCTGGCGCCAAACAAGACGCTTGCGGCCCAGCTCTACGGCGAGTTCAAGCGCTTCTTCCCGACCAATGCGGTCGAGTACTTCGTCTCCTACTACGACTACTACCAGCCCGAGGCCTACGTGCCGCGCACCGACACCTACATCGAGAAGGAAGCGTCGGTGAACGAGCAGATCGACCGGATGCGCCACGCGGCAACGCGCGCGCTGCTCGAACGCGATGACGTGATCATCGTCGCGTCGGTCTCGTGCATCTACGGTATCGGCTCGGTCGAGACCTATACGGCGATGACGCTGCAGGTGCAGGTCGGCGATCAGCTATCACGCGACCAGCTCCTCGCCGACCTCGTGGCGCTGCATTACCGGCGCAACGATCACGCCTTCCAGCGCGGCGCCTTCCGCGTGCGTGGCGACACGGTGGAAGTGTTCCCGGCGCATCTCGAAGATCGCGCGTGGCGGATCACGATGTTCGGCGACGAGATCGAATCGATCACCGAGTTCGATCCGCTGACCGGCCAGAAGACCGACGAGCTGAAGCTCGTGAAGGTCTACGCCAACTCGCACTACGTGACGCCGAAGCCGACGCTGCAGCAGGCGACCGCGTCGATCAAGGTCGAGCTGAAGCAGCGGCTCGAGGAACTGTACGCGACCGGCAAGCTGCTCGAAGCCCAGCGGCTCGAGCAGCGCACGCTGTTCGATATCGAGATGATGGAGGCGACCGGCTCCTGCGCCGGCATCGAGAACTACTCGCGCTATCTCACCGGCCGCAATCCCGGCGAGCCGCCGCCGACACTGTTCGAGTATCTGCCCGACAACGCGCTGGTGTTCGTCGACGAGAGCCATGTGACCGTGCCGCAGATCGGCGGCATGTTCCGAGGCGACTACCGGCGCAAGGCGACGCTCGCCGAGTTCGGCTTCCGGCTGCCCTCGTGCATGGACAATCGTCCGCTGCGTTTCGAGGAATGGGACGCCATGCGCCCGGAGACGACCTACGTCTCGGCGACGCCGGGCGGCTGGGAGCTGGATCAGACCGGCGGCACGTTCGTCGAGCAGGTGATCCGGCCGACCGGCCTCATCGATCCGATGGTCGAGGTGCGCCCGGCGAAGACGCAGGTCGACGATCTGCTCGACGAGGTGCGCGAGGTGACGCGCAAGGGCTACCGCACGCTCGTGACGGTGCTGACCAAGCGGATGGCTGAGGATCTCACCGAGTACATGCACGAGACCGGCATCCGCGTGCGCTACATGCACTCCGACATCGAAACGCTGGAGCGCATCGAGATCATTCGCGACCTGCGGCTCGGCGCCTTCGACGTGCTGATCGGCATCAACCTGCTGCGCGAGGGCCTCGACATTCCCGAGTGCGGTCTCGTCGCGATCCTCGATGCCGACAAGGAGGGCTTCCTACGCTCTGAGACATCTCTGATCCAGACCATCGGCCGCGCGGCGCGCAACGTCGACGGCAAGGTAATCCTCTACGCCGATCAGATTACCGGCTCGATGGAACGCGCGATGAGCGAGACCGATCGGCGTCGCGAGAAGCAGATGGCGTGGAACGCGGCCAACGGCATAACGCCGGAGAGCGTGCGCAAATCGATCGGCGACGCCATGTCGTCGATCTATGAGCAGGATCACGTCAGCGTCGACACCGGCCTCGCCGATGGCGCGATGGTCGGCCACAACCTCGCGACGGTGATCGAGGACATGGAGCGGCGCATGCGCGACGCCGCCGCCGATCTCGAGTTCGAGGAAGCCGCGCGTCTGCGCGACGAGGTGAAACGCCTACGCGACACCGAGCTGGCTATCGCCGACGATCCGCTCGCGCGCCAGTCCGACGTCGAGGACCGCGCCGGGTCGTTCAAAGGCGCGCGGAAGTACGGGGCGAGTGCCAATGTCCTTGCGGAGCGCCGGGGTTCCCCCCCTCCCCAACCCTCCCCCACAAGGGGGGAGGGAGCAGGTCGCGGGCGCCGCGCAGGAGACACAAATCCCCCTCCCCCTAGTGGGGAGGGGTTAGGGGTGGGGGGAGCCACTCCGGCGCGCGGTTCGCGCATCAACGACGCGTATCAGCCCGTACAACCCACCTACGCGCAGTCGACCTCACGCGTGCGCAAGCCGACGCTCGACGAGATGACGGTCGGACGCACTGAAGTGCCGGTCGGCGGAAAGCCGCCGCCGAAGCCGACGCGCACTGTCGACGTCCCGACGCAGGCGGAGAAGAAAGGTCGGCGCGGACGTCCGCGTAAGACGGGTCGGCCGGGGATGTAGCACACATTAATAGGGAACCAATGATCTACTTAATTGCGTTCGATTCATTGCACTTGAATCCATATGTAGAAATTACCGAGTCTGAGGCAATTGAGCTCCGGCAGCAAGCCGATCAATTATCCGCTGTCGTGGAACTCGAGGAGTTATATGACCTCCTTGTGTGTGATTATGTGGATTTTGAAACGTTATGCCTCGCCGTGGCAGTCGAATATTCAGCTGGTAGATACCGATCCATCGAGGCCTTCGATGACATGCGCCGTCGATTTAACCGAGGGCTCATGCATGTCCTTACGCTGGCGCGATCGTACATGGATTGCGCGCCGAGACTGGTGGCTCGGATTGTAGCATCGGAGGGGGCGCGACAGTATTTTTCGGAACTAACAGGGAAGGAATATGATCGTTGGCTTGGTTATCGAGTAATGGAAGCTCTCAGAAACTCTGCACAACATCAGGGATTACCTCTCCACGGATTCGAGGCGGGGTTTGCATGGGTGCCAGCTAACAGCAAACGACATGCTCGAGCTCATACCTATTCTATGCCAACTGTATCGTTGGAAGTTCTGGCGCAAGACGCAAAGTTCAAGAAGAGTGTCCTGGCGGAACTGCGTGCGAAGGGCCCGAATTTTGATATCCGTCCAATGGTGCGCGAGTACATATCAAGCATTTCGCATATTCAACTACAGCTTAGACGTACCGGATTTGATCGTATTGAGCGTGCTCGCGTCGCGGTAGGGCTTGCCATTGAGAGATGGCGAAGATGTTCGCCTAACCTTCCCGACTACATTTCCGAGGGGGCGAACATCTACATTGTGGACGTCGATGAGGATGGACGTTGTCTGAAGGCAACCACTTTGCCATTACGATCGGGCAATATGATTGATGAGCTGCGCTCCAGAAATCCGCCACTCAGCAACCTCAATGTCTCATTCGTCAGCAATAGCGTTGACGAGTTTGGCTCAATGAAATCGGATAAGGGCGAGGCTGGGCGTTGATGCGCTAAGCCACATTTCTCCGCCCAAACACCGCCTCCATCTCACGGCGGACTCTTACGGCGTTGTCGGTGGCGTCGTAGGCGACGTCATCCCACTTCAGACGCTCACCGACCTTGATATCGCGCTTGAGCGCGACGTTGTGCGCGAGACCGAGTGGCAGATAGCCTTCCTTCAACGACATCTCCGCTGGCGTCTGCTTACCCCACACGCAGAAGCCGCCTTCGCCGTCGAGGATCTCGCCTTTCTTGAGATCGCGCTTCGCGGTGGCGGCAACGTCGGAGTTGAAGCAGATCGGCGTTCCCGTCGGCTCCTTGCGCAACGCTGCGGAGGCGATCGACAACCCGAGCTCCAGGCCGATCATGTGCGTCGGGCGATAGAGCGAGGCATACTTGCCGCTCTTGTCGGGCAGCATAGAATATTCTTTGAAGCACTCCCGCGTGTAGGCGCTTTCGGACGTGATCACGACGTAGGTGCCCATGAGCAGATTGTGCGGCACGTTCTGATGATCGCGCGTGATGGATGAGACGACTTCGGTAACACCCTTCTTCTCGAGCGTTCCGCCTTCGCTGCGAGGCTTGCACACCTCGGCCAGCTCGAAGCGTGAGGCGGGCGGGAAGGCGAGGCCATCGGTCTGCGGGACGAGGCCCGTGGCATTGCAGATCGCGGTCATCTCGATGCCGGACTTGGTGCCATCGACGAAGGAATTGAACATCTTCGGATTGATATGCGCGCGGTTCTCGATGTGCATGTAGGTCTCGAGAATGCTCCAGATCGTATCCGGGTTCGACTGATGGTAGGTCGGGTGGTAGCGCGTGCCCTTACCCGCTGCGACGACTTCGAAACCGCACGCGCGCGCCCAGTCGACGTGCTCGCACACGAGCGCCGGCTGATCGCCCCACGCGAGCGAGTAGACGACACCGGCCGCGCGTGCCTTCTGCGCCAGCAGCGGGCCGGCGACACTGTCGGCCTCGACGTTGACCATCACGATGTGCTTGCCGTGCGCGATCGCGGCGAGGCACAGCTTGATGCCCGTCGCTGGGTCGCCCGTCGCCTCGACGATGACGTCGATGTCGGGGCAGGTGATCAGCGACATGGCGTCGTCGGTGACACAGGTGGCTCCGCTCTTGAGCGCATCGCCGAGAGACTTGGCCTGCGTCTGCTCGGCGGGCCAGCCGACCTCGATCAGGCGGTTTCGGGCGCGCTCGGGTAGAAGATCGGCGAGGCCGACCATGTGCATTCCCGTCGTGAGGCGCGCCTGCGCGAGATGCATGGTGCCGAACTTGCCGGCGCCGATCTGGCCGATGCGGACGGGCTTGCCCTGCGCCGCGCGCTCCTTCAGCATGTACGAGAGGTTCATTGGCGTTTCCCCGACGGCTGTTGTTTTGAGGACAGCAGCACAGCAAGGCCGCGTCGGCAAGCGGGTAGCAGCGGCACACGCAAACATCGGCGCTTGGCGCCGCCCCTCACCCCCCCTCTCCCCATTAAAGACAATGGGGAGAGGGGGAAAGTCGGTAGCGGCCGAAGGCCGCGAGGTGAGAACGCCAACCAGCGAGGCGGCGGCCGCGGCGGCAGTAGGCGGAGCCGTTGCCGACCGCGCAAAGGATAGCCAGCCGCGGCGCGTGTAGCCGAAGGCGTACGCGCCCGCGGTTTAGAAGAAGATCTACCGCTGCAGTCTCGCGGCCTGCGGGCAGATATCGAAGGCGCGGATCAGCGCGGCTTCGCGGTTCGGGAAGGGGCCGCCCACCCTGTTGCCGCCAACGGCATGCGTCTCGATGAAGGTCGCGGCGAGCTCTTCCTCGCGGCCATCGAGAACTTGCAGCGCCGTGAGATGAAGTTCCTCGCCGACGATGGTCTGGATCAGCACGTTGCGCTGGCCGCCATAGCTCGCCGTCCACACCTTGCACATGCGCGGCGGCTCGGCGGGGGCCGGTGCCTGCGTGAGGCGCTGCGCTGCGCGCGGCTGCGGGGGGACGGGCGGTGGCACCGCACCTGCCGTAACGGCGGGCGGACGCTGCGATGCGCGCGCCGTGCGCTGCGTCTGATCGCCATCGTCGTCGTTGACGACGAGATCCTCGTCCGCCGGCATGCCGCGGCTACCCGGCAGCGGGCGCGTGGTGCCAGTGGTGGATGGGTTGAACCTGGCCTTCGTCGGCGCGACGGTCGCGACCGTAGGCGCCCGCTCGGTCGCCGCTATCTGCGGCTCGGGCTGGCCATTGCAGAACTGCGCGCGGTAGCGCTCGGCGATAAACTCGATTGACTGGCCGTACTTGCGGTCGGCGGCCCAACGGCCGGCGAGGTCGCGATAGGTGAGCGGCCGGCCAACGGCGCGCGACAGCTCGACGACTTTCGACTGCACCTCGCGGGTGCGCGGCGCCACGGGGTTGTCGACGATCTCGCCGGAATAGGCGACGAGATGCTGCATCTGCGCGAGCACACCGGTCGATACATTGGGATAGCGATCACCGGGAACGCCGCCGCCGGTCGCACCGATGCCCGCGAAATTGTTCTGCGTCGGCTTCACGTCACCCCACTTGCCGGCACCCGTGCGGTAGGTGAGGAAGTTGGTCTCGATCAGCATCTGGTAGAAGGCATAGTCCCAGCGGACGCCGAGCTTCTCGCCGTGCATCTTGTAGTAGGCCGCAATGCGCTTGAAGCGATCGGGCAGCGTGCGGTTGCGCTGCTCTAGGTACTGCATCATCCGCTCAGGCGTGACGCACGCGGGCACGCGGTTACGATCGTGCGTGCGGATCTCGGGCAACGCGTGTGCGGTCGCGGCCGCACCGACCACGACAGGCAGCGCGAGCGACAAGCTCATCAGCAGCGTTCGACCCGGCATGCGACGCCGAGCTTTCGCGTTCATATTCTGCCGTGCTCCCTCGTCATGCTCGCAAGTCCGGTTGCGCGGCTTCTGACGTCCGCTCCCCCACAACCGTCCCCCTTGCGTGCCGTACTCCTCAACCCGCTGGTCAGCCTTCCGGGCAGAGCTCGAATGCTTTCTCGAGTGCCTGCGTCTGGCTGCCGAATGTGCTCTCGATGTTGCCGCCCCTGGCATAGGCCGAGATGTAGGCGGCGGCCTCGCGCTTCTCGGCGCCTTCGTTGACGTCGAGGACCGTGTAGCTGACGCCTTCAGCGGTCGGCGCCTTGATCAGGATTGCCTTGCTGCCGCCGTAGCTAGCGGTCCACACGCGGCACTTGAGCTTCGCTTCGGGCGCCGGCGTCGGCGGCGTGATCTTCGCGGGCGCGGCTTTCGCCTGTGTCACCGGCGGGGCGACTTTGGCCTGTCCCTGTCCGGCAGGCGGCGTCATCGCAGGAGCGGCCGCGGCGGGCGTGTCGTCGCGCGGGTCGAGCGGCGGTTGCTGAGCCATGCTGCGCAGGATGCTGCCGACGGCGGAGGCGGCCTGCATGAGCGGTGAAGCCTGCGTTGTGGTGTCGCGATCCTGCGCCGCCGCGGCGGGCGTTTCGACTGCAGGCGAGGGTTCGGCTCGGTCGGCAAGTGCGCCGAGGCCACCGGCGCCGAGCGCGCTGCGGCGATTGTCGCCACGGGCGCGAGCCTCGTCGATGGCGCGCTGGGCGAGCTCGCGGCCGGGCGAGACCGCCGGGCGGCCCGTGTCGGCATCGCTCGTCGCGGCGGGTTTCGCCTCCGCGACGGCGTGCGCCGGCTCGGTACGCTGCGGACGCGCCTCGGCGAGCAGCTCGGGCGCCGGATCGGGAGCGTTGCAGTAGCGCTGTTCGAAGATGCCGGCGTGGGTCGCGATGGCGTCGGCGTACGACTTGGTATTGGCCCACTTCTGCGCGAGGTCGGCGTACGTCATCGGCCCCTTGAGGCTCGCTCGCCAGTCGTCGAGCACGCGCCATTCGATGACCTTGCGCGTCCGCTCCGCGACCGGCGCCTCGATCGGCTCGCCGGAGTACATCAGCACATGCTGCAGATGGGCGAGGACACCCGTGGAGACGTCAGGGAAACTCTCGCCGCTGACGCCGCGGCCCGTCGCGCCGAGGCCCGCGAAGTTGTTCTGCGTGGGCCGAACGTCGCCGTGCCGGCCCTTCGAGCGCTCGAAGGTCAGGTAGCCGGTCTCGATGACCATCTGAAAGAACGCGTAGTCCCAGCGCATGCCGAGCGCCTCGCCGTGTCGCATGTATTCGACGGCGATCTTCGCGTGCTCGGTGCTGAGCCGCTGGTTACGGTCCCTTAGGAAGGCGGTCAGACGGCCCGGCGTCACGCACTCGGGGACCGTGTTCGATGATGTGGTCTTGATGGGAGGGAGGGTCTGCTGGTGGTTCTGGGCGAAGGCGCTGCCCGCAGGCACGCAAATGGCGGCGATCAGGACGCTGGTACACACACGAGACATACGACACCCAACTCTGCTGCAAACGCTACGCGCAATCCGCCCGCACAGACGACCGTTAAGGCTAATAGACGCTTAGTGTTAATCCCCCGTTACCAACCTGGTCAGGCTGGACAAGATGAACAGTCGCTAAGATTTGCGGCGCGAGTTGGGGCGGCAAGGGGAGGAATTGTGGCGAGATTCCTGGGTCTTGATCCGATCGCCAGCGCCACATGCAACTCGATCGCGTTGAAGCGTTTCGTGCGCGAGACGGCGCAAGTCTCAGCGCTGGCGCACGATCTCGATGCCGACGCTGCGGCAGCCGGGAACGATGTCCGGCTTTTCGAGCCGCACCACGACGCTTGCGACGCGCCGATCGGCGAGGCACGCCGCGGCGATGCGCTCCGCCAGCGTTTCGATCAGGTTGGTGTGCCCCGTTTCGACGATAGAGCGGACGCCTGCGATGACGGCGGCATAATCTAGGACGTCGCCCAGGGCGTCCGAGCGCCCGTCGTAGTCATCGACCACCCACAGATCCAGCGACACCACGAGACGCTGCTCGTAGCGCTTCTCCATCTCGTAGACGCCGACCGACGCCATCAACTCGAGATCGCGCACGAATACGCGGCGGTGCGGCTTGCGGTCTGCCGGAGCGGCACCCGGATGCTGCAACGGGTCGGTCATTATGATGGATCCGGCTGTGGCCAAGCGAGGTGCTGCCCCGCGTCGAGGGCGATCATCTGGCCGGTCATCGAGGGGGCGTCAAGAATGAAGCGGACCGCGGCCGCGATCTCTGCCGGCGCGGTGGCTCGTGCGAGCGGTGTGGCAGCAACTTCACGGTCGAAGTCGGCAGGCGTCTGGTGGATGTTGGCGAGGACCGGCCCCGGCCCGATCGCGTTGACCCGGATCCGCGGCGCCAGCGCCTGCGCCAGCGTCTGCGTGGCAGCGTAGAGACCTGCCTTTGCGATCGTATAGGAGAAGTAGTCCGGCGTGAGCCGCCACACCCGCTGGTCGATGATGTTGACGATCACGCCCTGACGTTCCGGCGGCAGATGCTCGGCGAAGGATTTGGCCAGCAGCATCGGGGCGCGGAGGTTGACGGCGTGCTGGCGGTCCCACTGCGCCGGGTCGAGCGTCTCGATCCGATCGTGGAGAAAGAGCGCAGCGCAGTTCACGAGGAGGCTCGGGACTCCCAGAGCGGCGGTGCAATTGCGCACCAAACCCTGCGTCGCCTCGGCATCGGCAAGGTCGGCCGGGAGCGCTGCTGCAAGACCGCCTTCTGCATTGATGCGCGCAGCGACCCCCTCGGCCTCGGCCTGCGACGATGCGTAGTGAACGCCGACGCGCCAGCCCCCGCGCGCGAGATCGAGCGCGATCGCCTTGCCGATCCTGTGTCCGGCACCTGTCACGAGCGCTACGCGAGGGGGGCTATCGGTCCCGGTCACGTCTGTTTCCTCTGAGGCGACACTCTTCAGGGTTGTCAGGGCTCAAGGCGGATTCGCCGCCGTGAGTTGCCAGCCGACCGGGTTCAAATCATGGAATCGACGGATTGGCGAAACGCCGCGTTCCAATCATTGCCCGGCTGAACCTTCCAGACAAGGGTCCGCCGAGTGTTGCCCATCAGCCCTAGTCGGGTGTTGCGTGCCGCCTATTGAGGCAAGAATAATTATGCAGCGTGCCCAATTTGGAGGCACTGGAGGGCCCTGAAATGCCCAAGCATCCCATAGTGTTACGGTTTCGCCACGCCACCCGACGGACAATGCAAAAACTGCAAAGCTCTGCTTGCGCCGCTGACGCCGTATCCGCAACATATCCAACAGAAGATTGAATGCGAGAATGCGACTGACGGGCAAGAAGGGGATGATCACTATGATCGCGAAGATGAAGAGCCTGGCGAAATGGGCCACGGGGGCGCTGGCCATTTCGCTGCTGGCAGGGCCTGCCATGGCCCAAGGGCTCAAGGACGGCCCGGCGATGTCGCCGGAGCGCGCGTTTGCATGGACAGGTAGCTTCGCGGTCGGCAGCGACTATGTCTTCCGCGGTTTCTCGCAGACCGCCGAGCGGCCCACCATCCAGGGCACCTTCGAAGCGACCTACGGCATCCTCTACGGCAACGTGTTCATGTCGAACCTTGACTTCGGCGAGACGGGCGCCGGCAAGGAGATCGCCTGGGCCGAGCTGACCTGGGGGGCGGGTATCCGCCCGGTCCTCGGGCCGATCACCTTCGATCTCGGCGTAATCTACTACACCTATCCCAGCGCGGTGGATCCCGGCGCGGAGCTCAACTACCTCGAGCTGAGGGCTGGCGGTACGATCACGCCGTGGAAGGACGCCTCGGCTGGCCTGACATTCTACTGGTCGCCTGAGTACACCGGCAAGACGGGCGACGTGTTCACGATCGAAGCTTCGCTCAGCCAGACGCTGCAGAAGATCGGCATCTTCACGCCGACCATCAGCGGCCAGATCGGCTACCAGTGGGGTGACTCGGCAGCTTATGCTGCGCTCATCGGTCAGGGTGGTGAGTACCTGTACTGGAACGCCGGTGTTTCGCTGGCCTTCCATGAGCGCTTCTCGGTCGACCTGCGCTACTGGGGCACGGACAATTCCGGCGGCTTCTGCGACGCTTTCGGCAAGGTCCTGAACTGCGGTGATCGCTTCGTGGGCACAGCGAAAGTCACCTTCTGATCCTACTTTCCCGGTAAAGATCGGACAACGAGCGGGGCCCTCTTCAGGGCCCCGTTTCGTTTTGGGGTAAGAGACGGGAGCGCCGTCACGCACATCGAGGCCGCACGAAATCGCCTTCGCGATCCGTCGACTGGGAAACGATGACCAATGAATGATCAGCGCCGCTCGAGCGACAGCCGTTACCAGCTCAGCACGGCTTTGATCTTGCCGGCCCAGTCGGGCTTCGACTCGCTCATGTCGGCGAGGGCGCCTACCTCGAGCGACAGCTTGCCTGCATCGCCCTTGGGCTGCTGCGCCAGATCGAGCCCGACATAGAGTCCCGAGTTGGTGCGCTGGGACTGAAGCGCGGTGCCCGGCGCGACTGCAACATCGGCCGTGGCGCCGAAAGCCTCGATGCCGATTGCGACGCCCTTCGCTAGCTCGCTCTTGAGGCCGGCGGCGTAGGCGAACGCCAACTCGTGATGCGCTCCGAAGCTCTGCGCTACCTTCGGCGTGAGAGTAAGCGCGATGGGCCCACCGCCCATCTTGAATTGGGGTCCCGATTCGATCGCGTTCGCCCCGCTGGACTGGAGGGTCATATCGACGCCCGTGTGCCAGCTCCAGGAAATGGCGGGCGTGATCCGTCCGAGCTTCAGCTGAGTCTCCGCAGCCGCTGCCGCGAACGTCATCTCATCGCCTATGGGCGTGCTAAAACCGGTTCGCAGCGCCGCGCTGAGGTGGTCGGAAACGACATAGCTCCGGTTCACCTCCGCAGGGAGCTGATCGGCTTCGGTGGACAGCGAATAGCCGGACTTGATGGCGCGCGCGATGGCACTCTGCGCTTCACTGCGCGAGATGGTCGACTTCGCTACCGGCGTGGTCGCCAGCGCGGCGATCGTCGAGTTGGCGCTCCATTCGTTGTTGAGCTCGAGCGTCGGTAGCGAGCCGTCGAGCACGAAATCGATATCCGCCGGAAACTCTTCGGCCACCAAAACGGCGGCAAGCTGGAGCTGTCGCTTCGTCAGCGGTTCGGCGTGCGCGAACGATGCGGTGCCAGCCAGAAGTGTCGCTACCAGCGTGCTCAGCAATGAATTGCGTCTGCGCATGGATCCCCATCTCTCACTCAAGTGCTCAGTGTAAACTTGGAGATGCGGCAGCCCAATGGCAGAAGTCCCAAACGGGGCAACGTGCCGCGTGGCGGGGGCGCGACATGTGGGCGTGAGGCAACGACCGTCTGAGGTCGTCATGTGATGCCGATTGAGCGATGACGAGCGCGCATGGCGGCCGAAATGCGATTGCCACCTGCCCCTCCGTATTGGCAAAGTCCCACTAAACGCCCCGCGACGCGCCGCAGCGCCAAGAGGGAGCCGATAATATAATGGGAGGTCGACCGCGATGACGTCGAATGCGCAGACGCTCGCCTACATGCCCGGCTTCGGCAACGACTTCGAGACCGAAAGCCTGCCCGGTGCCTTGCCGCAGGGCCAGAACTCGCCGCAGCGCTGCGCCTACGGGCTCTACGCCGAGCAGCTTTCGGGTTCGCCCTTCACCGCGCCGCGCGGGACCAACGAGCGCTCGTGGCTGTACCGCATCCGCCCATCGGTGCGCCACGCGAGCCACTTCAAGAAGGTCGCGGTCCCGCACTGGAAGACCGCGCCGTCATTCGACGAGCACGAGCTGCCGATCGGCCAGTTGCGCTGGGGCCCGGTGCCGATCCCGAGCGCGGCGCTGTCGTTCGTCGACGGTATGCGCACCATGACCACCGCCGGCGACGTCAACACTCAAGCAGGCATGGCGGCGCACGTCATGCTGATGACGCGGGCGATGGATGACGAATACTTCTTCAACGCCGATGGCGAGATGCTGATCTTGCCGCAGCAGGGTCGCGCCCGCTTCTTCACCGAATTCGGGATCATCGAGGTCGGTCCCGGCGACGTCTGCGTCATCCCGCGCGGCGTCAAGTTCAAGGCGGCGCCGATCGACGGCCCGGTGCGCGGGTACGTCTGCGAGAACTACGGCGCCAAGTTCACGCTGCCCGATCGCGGCCCGATCGGCGCCAACTGCCTCGCCAATGCGCGCGATTTCAAAACGCCGGTCGCCGCATTCGAGGACAAGGAGACACGCTGCCGGCTGACCGTGAAGTGGGCCGGGAAGTTCTATGTGACCGAGATCGGCCATTCCCCGCTCGACGTCGTCGCCTGGCACGGCAACTACGCACCCTACAAGTACGATCTGAGGACCTATTCGCCGGTCGGCGCGATCCTGTTCGACCATCCGGACCCGTCGATCTTCACCGTCCTCACCGCACCATCGGAGACCGCTGGCACCGCCAACATCGACTTCGTGATCTTCCCCGAGCGCTGGCTAGTCGCCGAGCATTCGTTCCGGCCCCCCTGGTATCACATGAACATCATGTCTGAGTTCATGGGCCTCCTCTACGGCGTCTACGATGCCAAGCCGCAGGGCTTCGTCCCGGGCGGCATCAGCCTGCACAACTGCATGCTCCCGCACGGCCCCGACGCAGAGGCCTTCAATCACGCCAGCAACGTCGAGCTGAAACCGGTCAAGCTCACCGGCACTATGGCGTTCATGTTCGAGACGCGCTTTCCCCAGCATCTCACGCGTTTCGCCGCCGAGCTCGAGACGCTGCAGCCCGACTATGCCGCCTGCTGGGACGGCCTCGAGAAGCGATTCAACGGCAAGCCATAAGGTTTGCCGACAACAACATCGGGAGGAGACACATGAGCGGCAAAGCCTTCGCCTCGGTCGGCGACATGGCCGAGAAGAAGATCTCGTTCACCGAGATCGGGCGCAACCTTTACGCCTTCACCGCCGAGGGCGATCCCAACACCGGCGTCATCATCGGCGACAACGCGGTGATGATCGTCGACGCGCAGGCGACGCCGCGGCTCGCCAGCAAAGTCATCGAGCATATCCGCACGGTGACGGACAAGCCGATCAAATATGTCGTGCTCTCACATTATCACGCGGTGCGCGTGCTCGGCGCCTCGGCCTTCAAGGCCAGCGAGATCATCGCGTCGGAGAAATGCCACGCCATGATCCACGAGCGTGGGCAGGAGGATTGGGATTCCGAGTTCGGCCGCTTCCCGCGTCTCTTCCAGGGGCACGAGTCGATCCCCGGCCTCACCTGGCCGACGCTCACGTTCCGCAAGAAGATGACGGTCGATCTCGGCAAGCGTCCCGTCGAGCTTCGGTTCGTTGGCCGAGCACACACTGCGGGCGACATCATCGCGTACGTGCCCGACGCCAACGTGATGATGACCGGTGACATCGTCGAGTATCACTCCGCCTGCTACTGCGGCGACGCGCACTTCAACGACTGGCCAGGAACGCTCGAGGCGATCCGCGCCTACATGCCGGATTCGATCGCGCCCGGACGTGGCGGCGCCCTTGTCGGCCGGGCCCAGGTCAACGAAGCTCTCGATCTGACCGCCGACTTCGTGCGCTCGACATTCCGACCGGTCGCGCAGGTCGCGCGTCGCGGTGGCTCGCTCAAGGAAGCGTGGAATGCCTGCCGCGCCGAGTGCGATCCCAAGTTCTCGAGCTACGCGATCTACGAGCACTGCCTGCCCTTCAACGTTGCGCGCGCCTACGACGAGGCACTCGGCATCGACACGCCACGCATCTGGACCGCCGAGCGCGACCAGGCGATGTGGGCCGCGCTGCAGGGGTAGTTTTGGGACGAGTACATAAGCCCGGCGTCGCTACATGTTCCCTCTCCCCGCTTTTGCGGGGAGAGGGTTAGGGTGAGGGGCGGCGGCATACGTAGACGTCGCACCAGCGGCCGCCCCTCACCCCGACCCTCTCCCCATTGAAGGCAATGGGGAGAGGGAGAAGTAGCGCGCGATCTGCGGAATTCCGACATGCCGCGCTATCGTTCCCCTGTCTTTCCCTTCGTCCGCCCGCCGGAGCTGGACGGTCGCGCAGGGCGCCGCTGGCCGGTTGCGATCGTTGGTGCCGGCCCGGTAGGCCTCGCCGCCGCGATCGATCTCGCGCTCCACGGCATCGCATCCGTGGTTATCGACGAAAGCGATATCGTCTCGACTGGCTCGCGGGCGATCTGCTGGTCGAAACGCACACTGGAGATCTTCGACCGCCTCGGCGTCGGCGACCGCATGGTGGCGAAGGGCGTCACCTGGAAGGTCGGCCGCCTCTTTCACCGCGATCGCGAGGTCTATGCCTTCGACCTGCTGCCCGAGCACGGTCACAAGCGTCCCGCCTTCATCAACCTCCAGCAGTACTACGTCGAGGAATATCTGGTCGATCGCGCGCGCGACTTCCCCGATCTGATCGAGTTGCGTTTCAGAAGCCGCGTCACCCGCGCCGGGCAGGCCGCGGATCACGCCTGGATCGATATCGAGACTCCCGAGGGCAGCTACCGCCTCGCTGCCGACTATCTCATCGCCTGCGACGGCGTACGCAGCACTGTGCGGCGCGCGCTCGGGCTCCATTTCACCGGTCGCGCCTTCGAAGAGCGCTTCCTGATCACCGACGTCGAGATGACGGCCGATTTCCCCTCCGAGCGCTGGTTCTGGTTCGAGCCGCCGTTCCACGATGGCCAGTCGGCTCTGCTGCACAAGCAGCCGGACAACATCTATCGCATCGATCTGCAACTCGGGCCCGACGCTGATCCCGAGATCGAGCGCCGCCCGGAGCGCGTTGCGCCGCGCATCAAGGCGATGGTCGGCGATCGCCCGTTCGATATCGACTGGATCTCCGTCTACACCTTTCAATGCCGCCGCCTCGAGCGCTTCGTCCACGGGCGCGTCATCTTCGCTGGAGACAGCGCACACATCGTCTCGCCGTTCGGCGCACGCGGCGGCAACGGCGGCATCCAGGACGTCGACAATCTCTGCTGGAAGCTCGCCGCCGTGCTGAAGGATAACGCTCCACCAGTCCTGCTCGAATCCTACAACGCCGAGCGCGTCCATGGTGCCGACGAGAACATTCTCAACTCCGCGCGCGCGACGAGCTTCATGACGCCGAAGTCACGCATGGAGCGCCTCTTTCGCGACGAGGTGCTGGCACTCGCCCGCGACCATCCCTTCGCGCGACAGCTCGTCAACTCCGGCCGCCTGTCGCGGCCCTGCTCGCTCACCGGATTTCCGCTCGGCAGCGCCGATGCGACCGCGATCGGTGGTGCGATGGTGCCTGGTGCCCCGTGCCTCGATGCGCCGGTCCGCAACGCTCGCGGCGCCGATGCATGGCTGCTCGACCATCTCGGCGGTGATTTCGTCGCCCTCGGCTTTGGCCCGCTGCCATCCTTGCCGGATGGCGTGCGCCCGCTCGTCGTCGGCGCTGACGTCGTTGACCCGCATGGTCTTGTCGTGGCCCGTTATGGCGGCGCGCCGGGCGTCGTTTATCTCATCCGTCCCGACCAGCACGTCGCCGCGCGCTTCGTGGACCCGTCAACGGCGGACATCGCCAGCGCGCTCGCCCGCGCCAACGCCCTAGGTGCCGCATGACAAATGACCGCCTTTCGACGACCTGGAACCTCGGCACGAGCGGCGACGACGACTATGCTGCGCTGATGGCCGCGCACGAAGGGCTTTCCGACGAGGAAAGCGCGCGGCTCAACGTTCGGCTCGTGCTGATCCTGATGAACCACATCGCAGACCGTGCCATCATCGATGCGGCGATTGCGGCGGCGAAGGCCGCCGGCAGCAAGTCCACCCAAGGATCATGAGATCAAGGAGCACGTCGACATGAATATCTCGCTCAAAGGCAAGCGCGCGGTCGTGGCTGGTGGCAGTCGCGGCATCGGCCGCTCGATCGCGCTCGCCTACGCGGCAGCCGGGGCCAACGTGTCGATCTGCGCGCGCGGTGCCGATGCGCTCAAGACCACGGCCGCCGACATCGGCAAGCATGGCGTGCAGGTGCACTGGGCGCCGTGTGATTTGGCCGACGCTGCGGCGATCAAGGGATACGTCGAGAGCGCGGCATCGACGCTCGGCGGCATCGACATCCTCGTCAACAACGCGTCGGGCTTCGGAGCGACCGACGACGAAGCGGGATGGGCCGCGAGCCTCAACATCGACGTCCTTGCTACGGTGCGCGCCTCGCATGCGGCGATCCCGTACATCGAGAAGGCGAACGGAGGTGCGATCCTCAACATCTCGTCGATATCCGGCTACCGCGCGAGCGCGCGCTCGGCGCCATACGCGGCGGTGAAGGCGGCGCTGATCAACTACACGCAGTCGCAGGCCGTGATGCTCGCGGGCAAGCGCATCCGCGTCAACGCGATCGCGCCCGGCTCGATTGAGTTCCCTGGCGGCGTCTGGGATAAGCGGAAGACCGACAACCCGCCCCTCTACCAGGCGACGCTCAAGTCGATCCCCTGGGGCCGATTCGGCGCACCGGAGGAGATCGCCACCGCCGCGCTGTTCCTGGTCAGCGACATGGCGAGCTGGGTAACCGGGCAGACCCTCACCGTCGACGGCGGTCAGTTCCTGGCCTGAGCCGAGCCGTCGCGATATTTGCAGCCGATCGCCGGAGCTACCGGCGGTCGCGCCGCTTGCCACGGCTGCCCGCGAGCTCGGCGGGCAATGGTGCCGTCGGGTGCAGTCCATGCCCCGCCCACCGTGCCGGCAACCGTGCCACACGAGCCGCCACGAAGGACTTCAAGCGGGTGGGCGCCCAGGGCTCTGATATTATTTAGCGCACCCCTGTCACGTTGGCTTGCACTTCCCGGCATGACCGTCTAAAAGGGCGAGCCTTGACGACGGACCCTCCGTCCGCGTCGGCCTTTTGCGCCCCGGCTTCAGTCCAGGGCGCCCCGCGCGGGTAGCTCAGTTGGATAGAGCACCAGACTACGAATCTGGGGGTCGTGGGTTCGAATCCTTCCCCGCGCGCCAAACTAAGTCTCCGCGAAATATTGATTTTTTCCACGATCCGCCGGATGCTTTCTCGCTCCGTGTTGCACCGGGCTACCAACTGGCAACCATTCGGAGCGGGAATGGAGGCTTGGCCTCCCAGCGGTCAGCCGTGGAGATCGCGAGTTAGCGACGCGCGGATTGCTGCCACTTAGAAATACGATCCACCTTCATTTCGATGGTGGTATCACCCATGCACCCAATCCGTGTTCTCGGTTAGGCAGCTATTGCCCACATGGCGTTTGCTCGCGCGGCACTCGCACATGTCGCCGATTGAAGTCGGAGGTCATCTCCGCGAGTGAGGCGCTTAGGGACGGATTCGGTCTGATGCGCGAGCGCTGCGTCCGCGTTGCCGATGACGTCTGAGGCACGCTTGCGCCCTTGTGGCCCTAGGGCACTCGGATTTCCCTTACTTAGGCTTCTGTTTGCACGGGAACGCTTCCGACAGCGCTACGGCCGCGAGAGTAGCGTATGGCCAGTGAAGCATCGCTGGATTCTTCTCGACGTATGCGACAACTATTTTTTGGGCTTGGCCATACGTCACGCGATCCGGCTGGCACCAAGCCGGCTCGTTTCCCCGCAGGATCATCGTATCGTGAAAATCGAGCACGCCGCCGATAAATCCAGTGCAGAGCGCGTGGTTTGATTGACAAAGGGGCTGCCAGTAGTTGGCTGACCGGACGTCCCGCGACTTGCTCGATTGGGCACCGGCCGAGCCGATCGCCAAGACGATGAAACATAGCGAAATGGCCACGCTGCTCATCCGCATCGGTAGCATCTCCATGCTTTGCTTGAGCGTACCACGGAGCTGGGGACGGTGGCAGCCCGGCCCAACCCGAAGTCTGGCCCTATTTCAAACTGAGAGACTACCCGGGTTTCGACGCCTCATGCTGACCTGACAACAACATTTGTGCCTCGCGTTGACGTGAGCCCCACTTCTCTGTCCGAGCGTGTAGCTTCGAGCCTCAAAGTGCGGACGCTGTGACGACATGCACGCCTAATGCTGACGTGGGCCAACGCGAGGGAGCAAATATGAGGCGATGGCTTCCGAGCGTGGACGTGATGACCATATGCGCGCCAATCGTTGTCTTGGTGACATCGTCTCGGTCCGACAGTGGGGCCTGAGCCTCAAAGTGTAGACGCTGTGACAACGTCGGCGGCGTGCGTGGATCTGGCGACGATACGTCAAAGCGGTGGCCGCAACCTGCTTCTCGCAATTGTAGTTGACTGTAGTTATTGACGATGACGGCGAAACAGTTCAATGTGCAGATATCGAATCCTGGGAAGTCGCGCACGTCGCCCACACCAACGACGTCCATTCCCGAAGGGGCAGCGCACACGCCAGCCGTGGCGCTGCTCACTAAGCGGAGCTACCCGCAAAGAGCCTGAGCAGCGGCATCGCTTCTCGGGCTCTATGCGCTTGTGCGCGCACCTGCGGCCACTGTCGATGAGTCGATCTTCGGCACTGGGCTCAGGCGACCGCTGACGGCTGGTCGTTTGCGGTCATCGCTCGCTGGGACGGAATACCGATCGGTCCTACTTGCGCGGCTGCCCTTAAGCGAAGCGCCTAGTCAACGCCCGGCCGCCTAGTTCCTGCTTTGGCGGAACCAAATCGCGTCCACAGCACAACTCGGCTTGCGCGCATGACGGGGGGCGGGGGCCTGAGCGGGCGCGCGCACTATCGCCGGTGATGGCTCGGGAAACTGTGGGATTTTTTGCATCGAAAGTTTTTTATGAGGTGTAGAATCAGTTGCAGCACTCGCCAAGCGCCCAACTGTTACTGTTGATGGAGCGCCGCAGCGGAATGCTTGTGGCTAGTACCTCAAAGGTCCCGCAGCTAGAACTGGAAAATGGCCAAATTCTATATCAGTCGCCGATTGAAAATCGACGAAGCGTTTTACTCTGAAGCTCAGATGCTACAGCGCGGCACCGTGTTCGTTGTGCTTGCGGAGCCTGGCGCCGGCAAATCAGATCTACTTGAGGAGTTCGGACGTATCTGGGGAGTGGGTCCCGTTAAGGCGAGCCAATTTCGCTATCGCAGCAAACTTCAAACGGGGATCCCAATCATCGTTGACGCTTTGGATGAAGCCGCAAAGGTAGATCAGTCGGCCTTCGACGAGATCATTGTTAAGGCGCACGAAGCATCAAACGGTAATGTAATTTTCGCCAGCAGATCCTACGCGTGGTCCGAAGCAAGGACGCGTGCGCTGCGCGATTGCTTTCAGGTTGAACCGATCATCATTAGGATCGAGCCTTTTACATCGGGCGAACAGTCGCAACTTTTTGCCGATCGCCACCCGACGGAAAACTTTGACCATTTTACATCTGAGGTCGGCAGATTCGAGCTTCGACCGCTACTCGGAAATCCGCAATTCCTGATCATTTTTGCCGCCGCATATACCCAAGGTGGGCGCGTCTTCAGGTCTAAGGCGCAGATCTTCAAGGATGCAGTAGATTACCTCGCATGGGAAGAAAGCGAATCACGCCCACCTACGAGCGAGATCGTCGCTGTTGGGGCTGAGGTGATGGCAAAAGTTCTCTTAGCAGGCGCGTCTGGCGTATCGACAAAGGAGGTGCTGACGGAAAGAGACTATCCGTACCTGTGGGCCATATCTTCAGCCAATGTTGCAAAGGCTCATCTGGCGCTGGACACGAAGCTGTTCAAGCCGGGATCCAGCCCAGGCAGCCATGAGCCTGTTCACTATATTATCGCCGAATATTGTGCGGCGAAGTACTTGGTCAGCCGCTTGGTGGATCTGCGGAGACCGCTCTCGCTTAGGCGTCTGCTAGCCATCATCGCGCCCAGTGGAGCAGTTCGAGACGAACTCCGCGGACTACTGGGCTGGATGGCCTGCACAGGGGACGACCGAATTGCGCGGAGCGCGATTCACCTAGATCCCTATGCGGTCTTGGCCAACGGCGATCCGTCGCAACTTTCTACGGCGTCAAAGAGATTATTGCTTGATCGCCTCGCCGTGGTTGCACGAACCAATCCTGGCTTCAGACACTACGATTATTCGCGAAACTTCGGCGTCGGCGGATTCTTCAGCGACGGGTTATTAGATGAGTTGAGTCGCATGCTGCGGTCGACACCCGTCGAGTCACCGCTAATTGATTTGATCCTAGAGCTCCTGGTGAACTCCGGTGGTCCGAGGGCCCTTGCCTCAGATGTTCGCGAAATCCTACTGAATAAATCGGCCGACCAGCACACGCGCATGTGGGCGTCGCGAGCGCTACATCGTTTAGCGGGTTCGTCGTCGCCGGACGACCTCGCGATGCTTGTTAAGGAGTCCACGTTGGTCTCAATGCAAGTTGCTGCCGACCTCGTATCGACCGGTGGGGCGGATAGGTTCAGCGATGAAGCCATCGAGTCGCTGCTACGCGGATATGTTGCGACTCATCCACCGCTCAAAGCTCTGCGCAATCAGACGTGGCACTTGGCGTCGATCCATCTAGAGCGAGTCATAGAACAGCTGCCGCCTACGGCAATCGCAGACCACCTGGATCGGATAACGCTCGGGATGAGCTGCACGTGTAAGCGGCGCCACTACGACTGTGAGTGCAGGATTGGGTCGAGCAAGGTCGCGGGTGTTCTTCTCGATCGCTACTTTGCGGCGTTTCACGGGCCAATTCACCCTGATCGCCTTTGGAGTTGGGTGAGAGCCCTCTGGTACCATGACAGGGCAACTGCTCAGTCTAGCGCGGCGGTGAGGCAGTTGGCGGAATACCACGGGCTTCGACATCAACTCCATCGTCGAGCCTTTGAGGGCGTTAGCGACGCAAGTCAGGCGTGGGAAATCTATCGTAACTTGAGCGACGGCCATACGCACTCAGGTCTAACATTCGGTCCTGGCGACGAACAACGCATGTTGAACTTCGCGTTCGACATCCAGAATCCCAGTTTATGGATCACCTTTTGGTCAGGCCCCCGCTCGGACGAGGCGAGCCGAGGGCCAAATCCTATTCGCCGTCTGATGCGCGAACAGGCGATTGCCAAAGCCGACTTTATGGCGGTGTGGGCGCAACGCGAGCGTGATTACCGTTCGAATCGCGAAAATCAGTGGCGTGCCTATGGTCGACGCAACGAGCGCTACCGTCGACGTGAAAAGCGTCGAGTGGCCTCAAACCGCTCTCATTTAATGGCCAATCGGGAAGCGATTGCTCGCGGTGAAATGTGGTGTTGGGTGAATTTCTTTGCAGAAGCCTACTTTTCCAATCGGAAGCAGCTGGTTCAATACGTTGATGATTTCACGATTGTCGAGGACGCTCTGCGCAACGCTCTCCCGTTATTGAAGGATCACATGCCCACGCTAGATCAGCTTGCCCGCGGTGGGGGGAACTGGGAAGTGAGCCGAGCGGCATTTGCGTCGTGCTGGATCCATTATCTGGACCGCCGCAGTCTCGATCATATCGACCGGGCGACACTGATCGTCGCGCGGACGCAAACGGGCAAATATCCAACGATGTCTGATGCCGATTTCTCGGACTTTTTGAAGGAGCTTGACAGGCAGATATTTCGGACGCCCGAAGATGCAGTGTCGTTTGCACGGGGGTACATTGAGCCTGGACTAATCAAGTCCCGGAATGAGCACACAAACGTATGGTGGCTTTCAAACGTTAGTAGCCTCGCTCACCTTTGCCCAAAATTATCGATCGAATGGTTGCGAGCCTTTCCCCGAATGCCTGTGTCCGCGAGAAGGGAACTCTTTGACGTTGCTGCGCGTGTCGGAGATCGGCAAGCTCTACTATCCATTATAGAGAATGAAGTAGCCGTCGCCGCGAAGGAAAGCCCTCAGGAAACTAACGAGGCGCGCCAAGAACGGCTGGACGATCTACGATTCTGGCAGGTGCGCCGGTTCTTTTTTGAAGCGCTACAGCGCGATGGATGGGACGATCTAAAAACAGACCCTAACGTTGTTTTCGAGATTGATTCGAAGGCTGGCCGCTTCGGCGATGCAAGCCCTGGTTGGCCCCGCCTTTCATCTGAGATGATCTATAAGTTACTCGACTCTTTCATTGCGGCATGGCCACCCGTTCCGCTTCCGAGCTCCTACGGCACCGGCGATCCGCCAGGCGAGCGCGCCTACAGGTTCTTGAGCGATAGCGTTTGGCGAATTGGGCGCGATGCGCCGGAGCGCGCGCTACCAGTAATTGACAGGCTGATGTCAGACTCCAGATTTGTCCAATTCCGGTCGGCGTTGCTCACGATCCGTGCCGACAGCTGCAAGAAGTTGTCCCTTGCCGAGTACACGACGCCGACGCCTGAGCAAATCACGACAATGCTCGATGCAGCTGGAATTGCCACAGTTGAGGATCTTAGAGCTTTCATGGTCGAAGAACTCGAAGCCCTCGAGGCGCAGATCAGGACCGCAGAAACGAATTCACTGGTGCCCTTCTACGACAAAGATGGCGTCCACGTGGATGAGAACACAGCGCGCGACCGAGTGGTGGAAGACCTGAAGAGCAAACTTTCCGCGATGAATATGCCGATCGAGATCGAGCGCTATATGGTAGGCGGGAACCGCTGCGACATCGCGGTGTCGACCATGCTCCTCGGACAGCGACGCCTTCTCGTCGTCGAGGCAAAAGGTCAGTGGCACCCTGATGTTTTTACCGCTGCAACAAGTCAGTTGAGCGTGCGGTATGCGAGTCACGTCGATGCCGCAAAACAGGGGATCTACCTAGTGTTTTGGTTCGGCCCTGAAGTCAGGGTTGCTGGACGTGTCAATCATGGGATCACGACAGCAAGCGGATTGCGCGAGAAAATCGTCCACGAAATGCCGTCGGAGCTTCGCGGTCTAATCGATGTCGTCGTGCTCGATTTGAGCCGTTAGACCTGATTGCTCCCGTGATGTCCGATACTCAAATGCAGTGCGCAAAAATGCGTATCCTGCACGACCGATGCTGCTGACTTGGCTTGACGGGTTAATGTTGTGCAGTATGTTATATTGTTACATATCAGATGACAGGCTTTCGGGTGCTCACGCACGCGCAGGAAGCTTGGTGAAATACTAAAATGTTGACCCTAAATTCACGCCCAAAAAGCCCGTTGCGGATTTTGCGGCGGTTTTAGACCCTAAAGGGTCTATTTCGCTTCCGCACCAAAAACCGCATCATCCTCGCTTGTCGCGCGCGTCGTAGGTGGCCTCAGGGAAGCGCCCAAGCGGGCGGCCTCCGGCTGGGCCTTGCTGACGCGGCCCCCTTCCCCAAGTCCTCCTACTCACCTACCACCGGAGCGAACCGTTCCGCGAAAAGGCATCTCGAACGTGGCCGAAAGCTGTGTCCCCGATCTTCCGACCGACGATCAGCCGATAGAAGGCCTCGCTAAAGCCCTTCAGAGAGTCGCTGGCGGGCATTTGAGGGTGGGCCGCTACCCATGTCAGGCTCGACCCTTTGCGCGGATTCTAGGCCCATGTTTGCATGCATGCGCAACTCTGAAGGATTGAAGCGCGAGGGCGACGAGCATCGCGGCGGACCGCGCTCTCAGCAATGGCAGCCAGGCGATCGGTGATGCAGGGTCTTTGCGCGAATACGCCTTCGGGCAATGCCAGGCGGTTCCGCCGTCAGGCAGTGAGTTCCACGCCTAGGCAATAGACGCGGTTGCTGCGGATGTCTGTTCTGATGCCGGCGCGGTCGCAACGCTGCGCGAAGTGAGCTGCAAAGGCCAGCGGATCCATCGGGCGCATCGGCGGCGTCTGCTCGCTGCACCAATCGAGATACGACTCGTATATTGCCCTGCCATGGGCCTCAGCGCCCGTGGCCGGCTTAAGTCGCGCCAGCATGAACCGTCCCGTCGCGACGGACGGGTTCTCCGCTATCGGCTCAAGAAACTCAGCGGGAGCGGATTGCGCAACATCAGCTCTGCACGGCACGAGCACGGTCGGCTCAGCTCGTTCGTCGCGGTTGATGCCCGGGCGTGATTTTCGAAGAAGCTCAGGAAGCGCCAGCGCGGCGGCGATAAGCAGCTCAACGATGGCCGACACAAGCCCTTGTTGAAACGTGGCAGCCGTGGTCGCCGACATAGGCAACAGCCTCGCCAGTGCTTCCCCCAGCGCATCACCGTCTTTGACGGCTGGCACCGCAGCGAGGCGCGCTCTGATTGAGGCCGCAGCAGCTTCGAGCGCTTCAGCCTGAACCGTCAGCTCGCGATTGTCGATCGCGACAGTTAGGGCGCCGCGCGCCGTTTGTTCTTCGGTCTCGCGGGTCCGGCAATTTGGCCCGCGCTGCTTGGGATCACCGTTGCCGCATTCGGCAATGCGCGTCCGTTCAGCGGCCGCGACGCGATCGCGAGCAGCTTTCACGCTTTCGGCGGTGGCGCGTGTAAACGTCATGCCCTCGCGCTGGGTCGTCAGTCGGTGAAGCTCTGCGCGGTGGTCACCGATCGCGGCCGACGCCTTGTTGCGCTCTGCCTCAATACCTGCGCCGCGATGTGCGATCGCCGCTAGCGTGTGGCTCCAATTCGCCACGATCGCGAGGAGCGCCAACAGGCCAAGAAAGCCGGCCGCGCGCTTCCGACCATTCGCAGCCACAGCGAGCGCGATCGCCGGTCCTGCGTAGGCACCTGTGGCCAGCATCCCGAATAGGAAGGCGTTGCTGGCGCCGTCGATCGCGGTGTCAGACGTCACATATGCGAAGCGTGCGACGAACCAAATGCCGATGACAGCGGGAATACCGGCAGCCGCATAAGCCAAGATCCGCAGCAGACTAGCCATGGGTGGCCTCGCGATCCAATTCGGCTATTAGGGCGGCCATGGCGCGCTCGACCATGACAGTGATTGAGATGCCGTGGCGTCGGCTGCGCTGAACGATCTGCTTGTGCAGCTCGGGCTTCATGTTGACGTTGAATTGCTTCGTGCGGCCTGTGGCCCTCTTGCGCCGGCCGTCATCCGGAGACAGCGCCATGCGCTTCTCACGCTTGCGGCGTTTACTCGCATCTGTGATTTCGGAGGCATCCCCCTTGCCAAACACGTTCGCAATTGCGGCGTCTAGATCGTCGATGGATTGATCGTCGCTCATCACGCGTCGACCTTCTCGATTGCGCTCGCACGTGCCTTCACGGCTGTCCATAGCGCTTCAATCTCTACCCGGGCTTCGCGGGCTTGTTTGGCATCGGGATGCTCCGGGCCTGTCTTGCCCTTGTTGACAGCCGACACGTAGGCCGTTCGGTCCTGCACGTCTTGATCGAGAACCTCGCCGAGCTTACGAAGGTGCGCCCGCGCAGATGCGTTCAACACATCGCGTCGCGCGTTTTGGCGATTGAGGACGAATGCGAAGGGCTTGCTGTGCTCCTTGCACAAGTCGACCACCGATCGTACGGCCATCAAATCGAACGCCGACGACGTGACAGGGATGAGCACGAAGTCCGCCACATTGATTGCTTGTTCGATCAGCTCTAGCGAGGAAGGTGACGTGTCGAGAAATACCCAATCGCAATTGTGGGTCATCGTGAGCACGGCTTCATCGGGGGCACTGGCGTCCCTGATCATGTGTGGGTTCGACGGTTTGCCGCGCATCATCCACCAAAGGGTCAAGGACCCCTGTGGCTCCCAATCGATAAGCGCAACTTCGCATCCGTCGCGCACTGCTTGGACTGCCAGTGCGGCCGTCAGTGTCGTCTTGCCAGTCCCACCTTTCGTGGCCGCGACGGCAATAGCTTTCGGCGCGTGGATCATTTTTCGTGCCCTCTAACAACCTTCTAGCTCGCGCCTAGGGCCTAGGACGCACATAGGACCTAGACCGAATCTAGGACCTAGTTCGCATCTAGGACCTAGATTGCAGCCTTCGAAAAAAGCCTAGGACGCACATAGGACCTAGGCTCAACTCAAGCGGTACGTGGTTCGCGGGCTCGACTAGCCGCGCTTTGCCTTCTGCGCTCGCTGCTTCGCAGGCGGTTCAGGCGTTTGCTCGATATGCAACCGAAGCACATTGCCGATGTAGTTGGTGAGGCTTCGACCATCGGCATCCGCGCGCCGAATGAGCGCGTCACGCATTTCCTCGGTTAGCCGGATCGAAGTCGGATAGTGCATCGGCTTCTTCATTCGACATCTGTAGTTGATTGTAGTTAAAAATGCAATACCGCTGATCTCACTTTCGCTCAAGCATTTCCGTGATCCAAGCGTAGCGGTGTTTCGCCATCCACCGAAAGGCAGATTCCCCCCTCACTCCGAAGGTGGCCGCTGCCGTTGCCAAACCTTGACCCGACTTGTAACTGTCTACCATTCCGCGCACACACATTTCCCAGTGTTGCTGGCGTAGCGATGTGGTTTCGCCGGCATCGGGCTCAGTACCTGTGAGGGACGGATTTGGCTTCCCGCCGCTCGGAACAGCGTCTTGCTCCGGCAAGCTCAGCATCTCGCGAATTGCCGGCGAATATTCAGTCTTGGTGAGGGCACCAGCTTCCACCCGCGCCTTTGCCTGCGCAGCCCTCAGTTGTCGCAAAGCTTCTTGCGGGTCCGTTGTTCCGGTCGAGAAGCGCAGTTTCTTGCCGAGACATGCTGTCTCTACCCACAAAATGCCGCGTTTCCACACAAGGCACTTAAAGCCCGATGGTCCGTCAGGGTGTTTCTTGTTGTCGAAGTTCATCTATCAGTTCTCCGGATCTATTGTTGTTTGCATGCGCGACTGAACAATGCGGCTCTAGCGCGCTCCCGTCTTGAGGTACTCTTTCAGGTCTTCGAGCCCGTCGAAGCCAGGCCACTTGCTGGTTTCGCGGATCACATGGAAATCCGGCTCGCGGTTCCACTTCACGTGCGGCGCGATAGCGTCATACGTTTCATCCCCGAACCGCCTTCTTATGAGCGACGGCAGAACGGGCTTGGCGATGCGATCGATGTGGGTGCCAGGGAGAAGCGTTATCAGGCGACGGAGAGCAGCGCTCGGCTCAGCCCATTCGACATGTCTCGCGTTCGGTGCGGTCTTGTAGCCAGGCGGCGTGCGCCCGTTCAACGCTTGCTCCTTGCCTCGCTGTTTCGCCAACGCGACTAACTTCAAAGCAAGGCCGGCCAGCGCGAGGTCATCGGCCGTTTCTGAGGGTGTCACCTTGCGTTTGGCGTATCTTGCGCAACGCTTTTCGAGCAGTATTCGGATCGCATCAGTGGACCTAAGGCCCATCGCTGATAGGTCGTTCTCGTCCATCCTGAGCGCGACATTGACAAGAAGGCTGTCGTTGGCACTGCTCGCGCGAGCCTGACTTCGTGGAGACATTCTGGGGCCTCGCAATCTTGAAGACTCGTTGAGCATTAGCGCCGTGTGACGCTCTCTGCGGAAGTCGACGAAAACGTTCTCTTGTTCATCCACTCCAAGATTGCAGCTCCTCGATACAAGACGCCTTTGCCGTTGCGCACGTAAGGGCAGCCCGTTCCGAGCAGACGCTCGCGTGCAAGCGTGCGTGGACTCTTTCGCCTCAACGCACTTGCCTCGGCTTCAGTGTAGTAGGCGTCTGGATTGATTGTTTGGCCAATAGCTTCGCCGGCACCCATGGAAGACTCCCATAGTGTTGAAGGTTGTTCGGTCGCAGGACTGGATGAGGACTAGTCTGGTTGACGCAGGTGGTCCTGTCCCCGGAGCGGCGAAACGCGATGGCGTCGCCAGGCCCCGAATTCGCGTCTAAGTAATCTCACCGCGTGCCGCAAGTCGATTTCGTGCCATCGCTGCGAGGATCGCGCGCGCAGCTGACGATACTTGCGAAGTGCCTATCCGCTGTTACCAATTGCGGGTCAGATGGCGTACGGCGCCATCACGACCGAGATCCTCGATGCGCCGGCATTCTACTTCGCCGAGGACTATCACCAGCGGTATCTCGGCAAAGTTCCGTACGGCTACTGCGGCCTCGGTGGCACCGGCGTCGCGTGCCCGATCGGCACGGGCGTGAAAGCTCTTTCCTAGCTCTAAACGCTCAGGACTGCTTTCGGAGCGGGACGATTTCCGCGCTGGGTCCGCCAGCCATCGCGGCGCCGATGCGATTGGCTACCTGGTCTGCGGTCTTGCGGAGCGGGTCAGTCAGTCGAGCAACATACCCTTCGGTGGTGCTCATCGAACGGTGGCCAAGCACATCCCTCACCACAAATCCATTCGCGCCCGTGAAGGCGGCGAAGGTGCCGACTGTGTGACGGAAGTCATGCATTCTGCTGTTTGCCAACCCCGCACGGTGGCGAAGCCGTGGCCAAAACCGCTTCACCGTCTTAAGCCCAACGGGCTGATCGGCGCTGGTGCCGTAGCAAACGAACGCTCCCACGCGATCCAGCGATGAAAGGTAGGCGAGCGCTGCGCCACCAAGCGGCACCGCTCGTGCGCCAGCCTTCGCGTCAGGTAGCCGCGCGCAGCCCTCATCGAAGTCGATCCATGCCCAGCGCAGTCCGACGACTTCGCTGAGGCGCATTCCCGTGAGTGCGAGCAATCGCATAACGCGGATACAACCCGGCAGCGTTTCGGCTTCGGCTTCGATCGCTGCAAGCGCTTTGCCGATTTGCTGAAGCTCTGTGTCGCTGAAGAAGCGTTCTCTGCGGGTCTCAGGGAATGCTTTTATGCCGAGCGCTGGGTTGTCCGCACGCAGCTCCCATTCCGTCACGGAGAGCGACAGAGCCTTTCGCAGATAGGCAAGCGAGCGATTGCCCTCGTAGGGCCTGTCTCTAAAAGATGAGTGCCACGACTTCACGTCGGCTCGCGAAATCTCGCTGATCCGGAGCTTGCCGAATGCCGGCTTTAGAACCGTCTCGACGTGGCGCTTAGCTTCGGCCCGCGTCGTGGGCTTGTTGTGAGTGGCTACGTGGTCCGTTAGGTAGCGGTCTAGAACGGCCGCCACCGTCATCTCACGGGCTCGTTGATCGCGCTGCACAGCAGGGTCATTGCCGGCGTGGATCGCGCCTAGAAGCCTGCGTGCTTCCTTCCGAGCGGTATCCGCCGTCCAAGGGGAGCCGTGCTTGCCGATCGTGACGTATCGTTGCCGGCCGCTCGCTCGGTACTTGAGGACGTAGCTCGTCTCCCGTTGGCGGCGTCGAACACCGAAGCCGCGCACGTCATCATCCCAGAGCACATCTCCGATGGCCATCCGATCGACGCGGGCCTTCGTAATGTTTGCCGTGGCCATTGAGTGTCTCCCCAGAGCCGGGCTACCACTGGGCAACCACGGGCTACCGCCGTGTGTGAGGTGCAATGGCATGCGTCGTCAAGAGAAAGCATTGATTCGCGGGCTGTTTGCGCGAGTATGTCTAGATGCGTGCATCAAATGAATCACACTACGAATCTGGGGGTCGTGGGTTCGAATCCTTCCCCGCGCGCCACTTTCAAACAATCAGTTAGCTGTCCGGACGCCGCAATTGCCGGAGCACGCTGGGCAGCATGGTGTGCACTTTTCCACAGGCGGACATGCACGACGCGTTGTGTGATGATCTCGACTCAGCGAGAGACATCGTCTGGCGTCAGTATATGGCCTCTTGTCGAGGCTGGAGCACGCGCCGGTGGCTCCGCAAGTAGGGGCTTTTCGTTGGTACTGGACGAACTGCTCTGAGCCGAGTTCATAGGCCCCGCTTCGGCGGGGTCTTTGCTTTCCAGCACGTCATGCAACGATTGCCCTTCGCGCTATTCTCGCTGCCGCTCAGGAATTGAGCCGGGACTGAAGCTCAACTTCAATTGAGCAACGGTCAAAGTCGAAGTTCTTTGTCTTGTGTCACTGACCCGAAAGGAATTTTCTCGACACTTTGCAGGCGGCTCCAACGCCGACAGCCGCGCCGCTCCTCTTGCAAGCCGAACGCCAATTATCCCTCCTGCTGCGCAGTGTTTTGCAGCCGATTGCAAAGCAGGACGTGGTGTGCGCTCGTCTCGATGACCTCCGCGAGGGCCTAGCTGACTGCCCAAATCCCGTGTTAGCTTGATTTTAGGACGGTCTGGCTGTGCATCGGGCAATCGTCACAGCCAACAAAAAAAGAAGCCGTCTTGGGAGTTCGTCGCCAAGGGAGGAATCCATGCGGATTACACGCCGCGAGGCGTTGACCGGTGCTGCCGCCACGACAGCAACCATTGCAACCGGCATCTTCAAGCCCGCCATCGCCAACACCGACCCTATCCAGATCGGCTATCTGCCAGCCTTCACGGGACCGAGTTCGTCGACCGGCATAGGCATCGGTCGCGGTACTCAGTTGGCCGTTGATGAGATCAACGCCGCTGGCGGCATCAAGGGTCGCAAGATCGAGCTCGTGATGCGTGACACGCAGAGCGAGCCGACCAAAGCCGTGAACGCGGCAGTCGAACTCACCCGCCGCCACAAGGTAAGCGTCATGTGGGGTCCGCTCAATTCCGGTGAGACGGCCGCGGTCATTGCCAACATTGCCCGCGATAGCGTCCCGCAGCTGCATCCGTGCTGGGTCGATACTCTGGTCGACGTCAAGAAGTATCCGATGGCGTTTCGGAATGCGCCGAGCAACCAGCAGATCGGCGCTGCGGCAAATCACTACGTCGTCAATGTGCTGAAGGCCAAGAAAGTCGCGGTCATCAGCGATACGTCCGGCTACGGCACCGCGTCGCTCGACGCCTACGTACCGATGGTGAAGAAGATTGGCGGCGATGTTGCATATTCCGGCAGCGTGGACGCGAACAACCCGGATCTCAAACCGGAGCTGCTTCGCATGCGGTCCGGTGGTGCCGAAGCGATCATGCCATGGAGCGTGAATGCCGGCTTCCTCGCACGCATCATCAACACACGTGCTGAACTGAACTGGGACGTTCCTATTGTCGGCCAGACCACGCTCGGCTCAGGGCAGACGAAAGCCCTGCTCGCAAAGCCGGAGTATTGGGAGAAGGTCTATCCGAACAACTTCCGCAACATCTGTTACGACGCCAACGACAAGCTGCCGCCGCAGACGGTTGAGTTCGTCGAGCGCCTGAAAAAGGCGAAGGTGGAATTTTCAGATACGCTGCTGTGGTGGGTGGCCATGGGCTACGACGGTCCCCGTCTCATCGCCGAAGCATTGCGTGAGGCCGGTACGGGCGGCGCAGACATTACCTCGTACTGGAACACGAAGATCACGGGCTGGAAGGGCATCTACGGCACCATCATCTTCTCGCCAGAACAGCACAATGGCTTCCAGGATAACGAAGTCATCATGTGCCAGGCGAATTCACTCAAGGACGGCGCATTCAAGCTGGCCCCTGGGTACACCTGATCGATGCTGGTTCAATCGATTATTTCAAACGGGCTGGCGGTGGGCGCGGTCTACGCGCTCATCGGCATTACCTACAATGTGATGTTCTCGGCCTCGCGGGTGTTCAGTTTCACCGCGGGGTCGGTCGGCATGCTGGGTGGCGTGTTCGGCGCCATCTTCATCGGCCAGATGGGAATGCCGGTCATCGCCGGCTTTCTTTTGACCTTGCTGCTCGGCGCCCTTCTCGGGATTGTCGTCGAGGTGGTGACCGTGCGTCCCGTGCTCAAGAGCCTGGACCAACACCTTTACGTGCTGTCGACGCTCGCCGCCGCGCTGATGATTCAGCAGCTCACGGCAATCTACTTCAGCACCGATGCCGTGCCTTTCCCGCGCGTCATACCGATCGAGCCGGGATACTTGGATCAAAAGATCTGGCTGCCGATCCTGGCCTGCATCGCCACGATCCTGGGGCTGGAATATCTCTTCCGCCGCACGTTGATCGGCCGCGCCTTTCTCGCAATCTCTGAGGACAACTACGCGGCGCGCGCACTCGGCCTACCCGAGCAATGGCTTCGCATGGTGAGCTATGCGCTCGCGGGCGTGATCGGTGTGCTCGCCGGCTTCTCGGCAGGACAATTGATGTTCGCCTCGTTGGCGAATGGCCCGCTGCTGAACTTCTACGGCTTCGTTCCGGTCGCCCTCGGTGGGATGGGTTCGAACCGCGGCGCGGTCATTGGCGGGCTCCTCCTCGGACTGTTCCAGCAAACGGCAAACTACTTCTTCGGTGGCGTTTTCTCATCCGTTGCGGTGTTCGTCGTGTTCATCATTGCGCTCCTCGTGCGGCCAGAAGGCCTCGCCGGTGCGGCAACCGCTCGGCGTGTGTGAGGGCTGCATCCGTGCTCCTGGAATCTCAAAAGACCGGCGCGGGCACCGGCAAATTTGAAGCGTGGTTGCCGGTCTTGCTGCTGGCGCTTGTCGGAGCGAGCCTCCCACTTTGGGGTGACTCCTTCTTCGGTCTCGTTGCGACGCGCGTCTGCATCTATTGGGTGCTCGTCGCTGGCCTCAATCTGGTCGTGGGCTTCGCCGGCCAGCTCGCGATCGGCTGGGTCTCGCTATTGACGATCGGCGCGTACACGGCAAGCGCGCTGGCGGCAGGACGCGTGACGCCTGAGATCCCCACCGTCTTGGCCCTCGGCGCTGCAGGCCTGCTCGGCGCCGTCTTCGGCCTAATTGCCGGCCTGCCCGCCTTGCGCCTGCGCACGTTCTACTTCGCGATGACGACGCTCGGGCTATCGACGATCGTCACGCAGATTGCACTCGCCTGGAAGTCAGTTACTGGCGGCGGTGTCGGCATTCCCGGACCCTCGATGCCCGCGCCGCTCGATTCGCCATGGGGATTCTACTTCTTCTGCCTGGCCCTCGCGCTGTTCGTCACGTGGATGACCTGCAACATCTCGGCCAGCCGTTATGGACGCTCGCTCGTTGCCATCCGTGACGCCGAAGTCGCAGCCGAGGCCGTCGGCATCTATAAGCCACGTCTGCTCATGGTTGTATTTCTGTTCAGTGGCGCGCTGGCGGGCGTCGCTGGCGGGCTGTTCGCCTCCCTGCAGTCCTACATCACGCCAGACGCCTTCACCTTCGATCTCTCGGTACTATTCTTCATCGCCATTCTGATCGGCGGGCGCGGATCGATCCTCGGGCCAATGATCGGCACGGCCATCCTGACCATCCTGCCGGACTTCGCGGCCCCACTCGTTCAATGGTCCACGTTCCTCTACGCAGTATTGCTCCTCGCCATCGTGCTTCTGGTCCCGGGCGGCATCGCCGATTTGCTCGATTTCAGGAACCGGCGGCCACTCGACAAGCACCGCGAGATCCGTCCGCGCCCCGAGCTGCTGGGACAGGTTCTGACCGCACCGCGCAAGAGTGAGCTTCGCCTCAAGAACATCGTGCTGAGTTTTGGTGGCGTGCGCGCCGTCGATGGTGTCGACCTCGACATCCATACGGGCGAGGTGCATGGCCTCATCGGCCCGAACGGCAGCGGCAAAACGACGACGCTCAACGTCATCTCGGGTTACTACGCGCCTCACGAGGGCACCGTCTGCCAGGATGGCGCCGACTTCACCAAGGAAGGGCCCCACACGCGCGCCGCGCATCACATCGCGCGCACGTTCCAGACGCCGCGCTTGATCGGCGAATCCTCCGTGCTCGAGAACGTCATGATCGGCGGCAATATCGACGCCTCCGGAACGTTCGTCGAAGCGCTCCTGGCCTTACCGCGTTACTGGCGCGACGAGGCGCATTTGCGTGAGAATGCCATGGCGGCACTCACCATCGTGGGCCTGGAGCGGCTCGCCGGGGTGCGCGCCGATCGGCTGCAGCACAGTGAGTTGCGCTTCGTCGAGATTGCTCGGGCTCTCATGATGAAGCCCGCCTTCCTGCTGCTCGACGAGCCGGCGGCCGGCCTGTCGGTCGATGAGATCAAACGTCTCGGCACGCTCATCACTGCCATCAGTAAGCAAGGAACCGGTGTCCTTCTCGTCGAGCACCACGCCGATCTCATCTTCGACATTTGCGATCGGGTGACCGTACTAAACCTCGGCAAGGTGCTCGCATCCGGCAAACCGGACGAGGTCCGTACGCATCGGGAGGTCGTCAATGCCTACCTCGGCGCGTGATCCCCTCCTCGTCGTCAAGGGTTTGTCCGCAGGCTACGGCAAGATCGGCGTGCTCAGCGGCGTCGACATCGTCGTCTATCCCGGCGAGATCGTTGCCATGCTCGGCCCCAACGGCGCCGGCAAGACCACGCTGCTCAAGGCGGTGTCAGGGCTGCTTCCCTGGACCGGCGACGTCACCTTCGCGGGCAAAAGCATGGCAGGCGCTTCCCCGCGCGACGCCGTCAACGCCGGCCTCGTGCATGTCGTCGAAGGCCATCGCGTCTTCACGCAGCTCACGGTCGAGGACAATGTGCTCCTGGCCAGCTACGGCATGCCGTCGGCGCAGGGCCGCAAGCAGGTCGAGGAAGCGCTGGACTTCTTCCCCGAGATCAAGGCGAAGCGCCACGATCGCGCCGTAACGCTGTCTGGCGGCCAACAGCAGATGCTGGCGGTGACGCAGGGTCTCGTGCGCAAACCCAAACTTCTGATGCTCGACGAGCCGTCGGCCGGCCTCTCTCCGGTTCTGGTGGATCGCGTTCTGGCCGCCGCCGCACAACTGCGCGCCTCGGGTACGGCAGTGCTCCTGGTGGAGCAGCTGATCGAGAAGTCCCTGGCGGTTGCCGATAGGGTCTATGCACTTACACGGGGTATGGTGACCCTCGAAGCACCGGCGAAGGAGCCGGGCCTGCCGGCGAAGTTGGAGAGCATATACTTTGGGCACAAGGACGCGCCTAGCATGCCGTAACCTCGATCGTTTGGGTCGTCCTCAAACTCGACAGGCTGCCAACGACTGCTTGCTGTAGGCCGACGCATCCCGGCCGGTCCAAGTGAGATGCGGCCCCACCTCATCGCTCATTCGCCGCCTCGAATAAGCGTCACTGCTCTCGTCCGCTCGAGATCAAATTCGATGTATTCTACTGTGCATAATCGCCCATCAGATGTGCGTCCATGCCCATGGATTAATCGGACTTTCTGCGAAATGATCGCAGCGTGGAAAGACTCAAAATGACGAGCGGTAGGGAATGGAACAGGAGGGAACGCACGTCGGGGCCTTGATTAGCTTCGACGTTGGCGTGCTTCGCATCGTGCAGGTCGGTCGGCGGCAGATCGGCATTCTCCGCAGCGAAGGCGACGCCGTTCATGCGGTGTTGAACGTCTGTCCGCACCGAGGCGCCCCAGTCTGCAAGGGCACGATCGGCGGCACCATGCTGCCGAGCGCGCCAGGCGAGCTCATCTTCGCCAATGACGGCAAGGTGCTGAAGTGCCCATGGCATGGGTACGAGTTCGACATCGAAACGGGTGCGAGCCTCTTCGGAATCATGCGCGGCAAGCTGCGGAAATTTCCGGTCGAGGTTCGCGGCGGCGAAGTCTACGTGAAGATCTAGCCGCGCCAGCATAACAAGCGGCAGCAAAGGGCAGGACAATGGGCTCCGACACACTGACGGCTGAACGCGCGACATCTCCCAAGGACGATCGCCTGGGTATCATCGACTGCGACATCCACCCGATCGTGAAGGGCGGGATGAAGTCGCTTTATCCGTACATGCCGCTGAGCTGGCAGAAGCGCCTGAAGCAGAAGTCGGCCGAGGTCGTCACGGTGGCGCCGCTGACGCTGCGTTTCGAGCACCCCAACGGCTCGGCCCTTCGAAGCGACGCCAAGACCCCCGACGGTGGTCCCGGGGGCTCCGATCCGGCGTACATAAAGTCCGATTTCCTCGATCCCAACGGTGTCGAGATCGGCGTGCTGAACTGCCTCCAGCCTGGCGCAATGGCCGCCGCGCTCGCCGGGCCGGACGAGAGCGCAGTTCTGTGCTCGGCCTTCAATGACTTCTTCCTCGACAACTGGAAGCTGACAGGCAACGGCCCCCTGCGCCTCGCCATCTCCGTGCCGGTGCAAAATCCCGAGGCGGGTGCTGCGGAGATCCGCCGGCTCGCTTCGAACCCGGCAGTCGCCGCTGTCTCGCTGCCCATGCTCAATATCCGGATGGGCAACCGGCACTACGATCCGATCTATGCGGAAGCCCACCGGCAGGGTCTGCCGATCATGAACCACCTCACGGGTGCGGACAGTGTCTACTACGGCGCTCCCCACACCGCGGTCGGCTGGCCGGAGAGCTACATCGAACGCTACGTCTCGCTTTCGCAGATCGGTGAAGCGAGCCTGACCAGCCTCGTATTCAACGGTACGTTCGAAAAATTCCCGGGCCTGAAGTTCATGTACGTCGAGTACGGCTTCAATTGGCTCCTGCCGCTGCTTTGGCGCATGGACCGGACGTGGCGGAGCCTGCGCCACGAGACGCCATGGGTGAAGAAGTCGCCGATCGACTATATCCACGACAATGTCCGCCTTTCGACGCAGCCGCTCGACGAGCCGCATCGCATGGAGGATCTGCACACGCTGATCAAAATTCTTGGCTATGACCTGCTGATGTTCAGCTCCGACTATCCCCATTGGGACAACGACATGCCGGCGCAGAGCCTCGCTTTCTTGCCGGAGGAAGCCCGCCGCATGATCTTCCGCGAGAACGCGCTCAAGGTGCTGCGCCTGTAGGCTTCGGCAACACAAAAAGACGACAACGAGAAAATCGGAGCTGAAAGCTCCGCGATAGGGTGGAGGAAACGATGAAGCGTATTGCCTTGAGCGCAGCGGCGCTTGCCGTCGCATGTGGACTGGCGGCCGGACAGGCGCACGCGCAGGACAAGCTCGAAATCATTATGACGAACGAGGTCGCGGCGACGCACTGGAAGACTACGGAGATGAACCAATACGCGGAGATTCTGGCCAAGAAATCCAATGGCCGCATCACCGCGAAGGTCTTTCCGGCGTCTCAGCTCTACAACGATCGCGACGCCGTCGCCGCGCTCGGCACAGGCGCGGTGCACATCACTTGGCCGGCGAGCGTCAATCTCGAGGCCATCGATCAGCGGGTCGGTCTGCTCATCCTGCCCTTCGTCCTCAGTGACGAGCTGATGATGAAGCCGGCGTTCGCCAAGGACGTAACCAAGCTCGTCTCGTCGTTCACGGAGCCAAAGAATATCGAAGTTCTGGCACTGCTGCGCACGACGGATCTTTTTTTCCTGTTCAAGGATCGGCCGATCCGCAAGCTGGCCGACCTCAAGGGCCAGAAGGTGCGCGTCACCGGCGGGCGCATCCAGTCGGACATCATCCGCGCCTACGGCGGCAGTCCCACTTCTATCGCCGCGAGCGAAATGAGCATGGCGCTGGCGACGGGTGCGATCGACGGTATCGTGACTTCGGGTTCAGCGTGGGCGCGGATCGTCGGCATCACGGCAAAGCAGGCGAGCCTCGTGCCGGGGCTCGGCCTCCTCACCTATGCCGTGGCCGTCGACAAGAAGTGGCTGGCCGGCCTGAGCGCCGAGGATCAGACGATCATCCGCGACTCCATGGCGGAGTTCGCCGCCACACAGTGGGCGCAGGCCATCCGGAAGGATCGCGAAGAAATCGACCTCATGGTCAAGCAGGGCGGCACGTACTGGGCGGCGAACGCCGAGGAAGCTGCACCTTTCCGGAAGGCCGTGGAAAGTGTCGTTCAGGGTTTCGAGGGACGCTTCCCTGACGCCATGAAAGCGTACAACGAGATCGTCAAGCGCCATGGCGGCTGATCCCGCCGGAGGGGTGGCGCCCGCGTCGCCACCCCCGGCAAGCCGCTTCTTCCGGGCCTGGGAATGGTTCGAGGACAAGGTGGTCCTCAACCTCGGTGTCCTGTGCTTCGTCGTGGCCCTGTCGCTGATGCTCTTCGAGGCCGTGAGTCGGATAACGGTGGGGGCCAGCTATCAGGGCGTCGAGGAACTCGTTCGTTACGCCGTCGTGTGGGCCTTCTTCCTCTGTCTCGCGCTGTCGGCGCGGCGGGGCTTTCACATTCGCGCGGATTTCGTCTACCGCAGGCTGTCACCGGGCATTCAGCGCATCTGCGATGTGATCTCTGCGATATGCGGCGTCCTCTTCGCGGCATTTCTCGCCTATGCGGGCACCCTGCAGACCATGCAGCTCCATCGAAACGGCCTGCTGACTGAATCGAACCTCGACCTGGAGATGTGGCGCATCCAGATCATGCTCCCCGTCGGCGCTGCGATGCTTCTCATCTTCTATCTTGGCGCCCTCTGGCGCGGGCTGACGCGGCGGACCGCTTTCGCTGAATCGATCGAGATCGAATAGTCAGATGACTCTGATCGTTTCAGCAATTTTCCTAATGCTGGTCCTCTTCACGATCGGCGTGCATATGGCCATCGCCATGGCCGTGTGCGGCGCGCTGCTTGTGCTCTTCGCCTCGGGCGTGCCGCTGCACACGATCGCCCAGAACGCCTTCACGTCCGTCGACAGCTTCGCTCTCGTGGCCATACCGTTCTTCATCTGGACGGGCGACCTGATGATGCGCGGTCGCATTGCGACCGTGATCGTGGAACTCATCGGCACGATCGCCCGCGCGATCCGCGGTGGGCTCGCGGTCACGGTCCTGCTGGCTTGCGTGTTCTTCGCGGCCATCAGCGGTTCATCCGTCGCGACTGCGGCGGCCGTTGGCGCATCGTCCGTGGAAAGCCTGAAGAACGAGGGTTATCCGGCGCGGTTCGCGGCCGCACTGGCGGCCGTCGGCGGAACGCTCGGCGTGATGATCCCGCCCTCTCTCTCCTTCATCGTCATCGGTGCCGTGGTCGGCCTGCCCGTCGACAAGCTCTTCCTCGCCGGTATCATTCCCGGATTGCTGGAAGCCTCCCTGCTGATCGTCACCGCCTACGTAATCTCGAGCCGGCGTGGTTATGGCGTGATGACGCCGCGCCCGGATTTCGGCGGTTTTGCTCGCCGCTTTCCGGCGGCATTGCCCGCGCTCGTCATGCCGATCATCATTCTCGGTTCGATCTACGGCGGCTTCCTCACGCCCACCGAGGTGTCAGCCATCGCGCTCGTCTACGCCATCATCCTCGGCCTTCTCGTCTATCGCAGCGCCACGCTGGCGGATGTCTGGCAAGCCGGACAGAATGCGGTCATGCAGAGCTGCATGATCTTTCTCGTGATCATCGGCGGCAATATCCTGAGCTTCATGCTGGCGCGTCTCGGCATCGCAGCGGACATTGCAGCGTTCTTCCGGGACGCCGGGATGACCAAGGCGCAGTTCCTTTTCATGGTGAACGTGCTCCTGTTCATCCTCGGCGGGCCGCTGGAGGGCATCTCGATGATCGTGCTCACGGCGCCGATCATCTTCCCGATCGGCATGGCATTGGGCGTTGACCCGATCCATCTCGCGGTGATCTATGTCGCCAACGTCGAGATTGCGACGCTGACGCCACCTATTGGCCTCAACCTGTTCGTCATGGCAGGCATCGCGAAGATGCCCGTTGGCGAAGTCATACGAGGGGTGACACCTTTTTGGTTCGCCCGAGTCGTCGCACTCATGCTCATCACGTATATCCCTGAGATCAGCCTGTTCCTGGTCCGCTAATCGGACCGGCAATGATGGCGTTCTGAAAGCCGGAGTAGAGCCATGCAACAATCCAGCGCCCAAGGCGCCCTCCCGCTCGCGGGCGTCAAGGTCATCGATATCGCGAGCTTTCTGGCGGCGCCCCTCTGCGGCATGCACCTCGCCGATTTCGGCGCCGACGTCATCAAGGTCGAGCGCCCGGGCAGCGGCGACGAGATCCGCTACTGGGGCGAGAGCAAGAACGGCGTCGGCCTCTATTTCAAGATGGTCAATCGCGGCAAACGCTCCGTGACCGCGGACATGCGCACGCCCCTCGGCGTCGAAATCGTCAAGCGCCTCGTGAAGGACGCGGACATCCTGCTCGAGAACTACCGCACGGGAACCCTCGAACGCTGGGGCCTTGGTCCCGACGTGCTGATGGCCATCAACCCCGGCCTCATCATCGTGCGCATTACCGGCTATGGACAGACGGGCCCGTACCGCCAGCGTCCCGGCTTCGGCACCATCGCGGAAGCCTATGCAGGCTACGCGCACATCACGGGCTTCCCGGACCGGCCGCCGCTTCTCCCGGCTTTCGGGCTCGCCGATTCCACGACCGGGCTGATGGCCGCTTATCTTGCCTCCATGGCACTCCACGAGAAGCGCCGCAGCGGAAAGGGCCAGGTCATAGATCTCGCCATTTACGAGACGCTGCTGACACTGCTCGGCCCGCAAGTCGTCAACTACGACCAGCTCGGCCTCGTCCAGCAGCGCTCAGGCTCGCGGCTGCCTTTCACCGCACCGCGCAACACCTACCAGACGCGCGACGGCAAATGGGTTTCGATCGGCGGTAGCGCGCAATCCATTTTCGAGCGCATTTGCGAGGCCCTGGAAGTCCCGGAGGTCATCAACGATCCGCGCTTCAAGGACAACCGCGAGCGCATCAAGAACGCTGCGGCCCTCGACGAGGTCCTCCAGAAGGCGATCATCAATTTCGACCAAGTGGATCTCCTCGATAGGCTGGTCAAGTTCGACGCCGCTATCTCGCCAGTGAATGATATCGCGCAAATCTTCGCCGATCCGCACATTCAAGCCCGTGAGAACATCGTCCCGATACCAGATGACGAGCTGGGTTCCCTGCGCATGCAGGACGTCGTGGGCAAATTTTCTCGTACGCCTGGAGAAATTCGCGGCGCGGGGCCGCGCCTCGGGCATCACAATCGGGAAATCCTTGTCGAAATGCTCGGCTTCTCGCCTGACGAACTCGAAGCTGCGGGAATTGAAGTCAAGGGGAGCTGAGCACATGCCGCGTCGGCTCAAGATGTCGACGGCAGGAAGAGTGCCCGTTCGGCATTGACCTCACGGTAGATGAAGTCGGCGACAGTCTGCACACGAGAGAGCCGGCGCAGATCCGCATGCGTAATCAGCCAGAACGTGTTGCGCAGCACGACGGTCTCGGCGAGCACGCGTCTCAGCATCGGTTCCGGATCCGCCATGAAGCATGGCAACACGCCAAGCCCAAAGCCGCTGACGATGGCCTTGAGCTGAGCGATCGGATTCGAACTCTTGAGCGTTGGCCGGATGGCGGGATCGACCCGGGGGATATAGTTCAGCTCCTTCGCGTAGATGAGGTCATCGATATAGCTGACAAAGGGATGCGTGCGCAGGTCCTCCACTTTCTCGATTGCTCTGCTCCGGCCGAGATACTCGCTCGATGCGTAGACGCCGAGCTCATAGTCCATGAGCTTTCGCGAATAGAGGCGGCCCTCCTCCGGCTGCGCGAGGCCTATCGTCAGGTCGGCTTCTCGTCGCGACAAGCTGAAGATCCGCGGCATGGCGAGAAGCTGGATTTCTAGGTCCGGATGCAGATTGCTGAGCTTGCCGAGACGCGGCGCGATGAAGAAAGTTCCAAATCCGTCCGTTGCGCCGATCCGCACCAGACCGGACATAGGCCGATTGATCTCGTCGATGATGGCTTGAGCGGAGATCGCGACGGTTTCCATGCGCTCGGCATGATGAAGGAGAGCGTCACCGAGTGGCGTCAGCGTGTAGCCCGTCGGATAGCGATCGAACAGCTTGGCTGCGAGGCTCTCCTCGAGCGCGCGTATGCGCCGTCCCACGGTCGTATGATCCGTGCGAAGCCGCCGGGACGCGCCAGTGAGCGTTCCTTCGCGGGCCACCGCGAGGAAGAACCGCAAGTCATCCCAACCAAAGCCACTCACACCCTAGTCTCCTGGGGAACACGGCGGATGCAACTCGACCACTGAGCGGGGCACGCCCCTCGCAATCGCCGTCGGTCGTCCTGTCACCGCGCCTTCTCACCGCCCAAGACTTGACGGCCGCGAAGTTGTCGTCATGTCTGATCTTGTCGGTGTCGACGAACGCGATGTCGAGCCGCCATTATTCATTTTAGTCGATCAAGCAGCTGGACGCGAGTTAACCAGTGCGGCTAGCAAATTATGTCGCTACACTAACTATCAGTTAGCCTTCGGCCCATCATCCGTTGTCTTGCACACCGATGCACTCATGCCGAATGAGCCTAAACTTTCAGTTGTTCGGTACAGCGATCCCGGTGTCGCCTCGGAGTGGCTTTGCCGCGCATTCGGCTTTGTCGTTCACCGTTGTGCCGACCGGCTGGAAACGGGGCTCGCCTACGTCGTCCTGCGCTTTGGCGACGAGCTCATTCTGGTCGGCCGATTGGACGACGACAATCTCATCATGGTGCCGGGCGAGGTCGGTGACGGGTCGGAGCAATCCTACTTCGTCCCCTCGGAGGAGATCGACGCACATTGTGCACGGGCCGCGGAAGCCGGCGCGACGATCGAGGTCGCTCCACGCGATGTGGATGGCGGGCGCTACTACATATGCCGCGACCCTGGTGGCCACCTGTGGAGCTTCGGGCGACCGCCGGCCGGGATGATCGTCGAGATCAACCGGAAGCGATTTCGCAAGCGGCTGATCGCGGCTGCCGTAGTCCTTCTGGTGGCCGTTGGCATCGGTGTTACGCTCTACCGCACGGAGCCCCGCATTGCGAAATCTCTCGCAGATCTGATCGCCAGCGCATCGCGGATGATGACCGTATCTGATGCGCAAACGCCCGCGGACAAGACTGTACCAGTTGCCGACAGCCGGATCGCATCACAGCGGAGTGCAGAGCAACTAGCCGAGGACGAGCGTCAGCGGCAAGCAGTAGAGGCAGAGCGAAAGGCCGAAGAGGAGCGTCAGCGACAGGCCGCCGAGGCTGCACGGAAGGCCGAGGAAGAACGCCAGCGGCAAGCGGCTGAGGCGGCGCGAAAGGCCGAG
>VFQN01000295.1_pt1 | contig 100123 bp, 93 predicted proteins | sample 3512371 | NCBI WGS metagenome assembly VFQN01 (sample SAMN10412370, study PRJNA504923) | tailings metagenome | isolation source: Replicate 2 from Balatoc abandoned mine | place: Philippines: Itogon, Benguet | collected 2017-08-28 | reverse complement strand
AATTAGTAATAGCAAAGTCTTATATTTGCTTTGAGCAGCTTCTACCTAATCCTATAAAAATAAAAGCACTCCTAAGTTAAAATAATTATTGCCTTAGGAGTACTTTTTTATAATTCATGGGTAATATTTATCTCGTACAATTCGCAACCCAGGCTTCGCCGTCTTTTGTATAGGCAATCGTTAGCTCATTGGCTGTAATGCGAATCATTTTTGATTCATCATTATCTACAGATACAACAGCTGTAGCACCGTCACTTTTAAACTGTACTCCTTTCAGATCCGGAATGCCATCGGAAAAAACAAAATTGTAATTGTTTCCAACTTTAACAACAGTAACTTTTCCGTTGTCAGTTGACTTGTTTTCTCCCTCTTTTACATATCCGATACTACCTTCATAAGACCCTACAAACAGGTTATTGTCTGTTGGATCATCTTTCTTGCTGCAGGAAATAAATACAAGACTTCCTATCAGCAATACGCTCAATAACTTAAGAATGTTTTTCATGTTTTCTGTTTAGTAGCATTCTTTCTAAAACCATGCCACCGGGTTTCGGTATAACTAATTTAACTTATCATGAATCGTTACTTATTTTACACAGTCTGGTTTGCCCTTTTCCTCAGCTCCTGTGGAATTCGTGGCATAGAAGGGCGTGAGCGTCCGGTTTACTTTACGGCAGATGATATTGTATTTACTGACTCCCTGGATAAAAAGCCGCATATATTATTTCATGGGAAATATTGGATCGATTATCCTTGTATGAATACGGTGTATTTGCAAAAGGGAATCGAAGCAAAAGCGTATATATCCGGACCAACCATTTTCCGAATGGATCAGGTGCCTTTCCTGGTGTATCCCGGAGACCGTATCCATGTTGTTACTAATCCGGATAAAAACTGGGAGGCTACTTTCTTTTCCAAAAGAAAAGACAAACGTAGAAATGCTGAATTACAGGTATTGAAAAGATTTTATCAATTGGAAAAAAGTCCTGAACTAGTACGCCTGCTTGAGTACTCCTATCAGGATATCCTGGATCTTGAAACCAGGTTAAAAACAGAAATAATTCCTGCCAGGATCGCCTCCCGGCAATTGTTAGATTCTTTATCCGCGGCTTATAAGGTTGGGCGAAAATTCAAAAGGGCAACAAAAAATTATCTTACAGATGCCTACAATTATAAAGTATTAAGTTTATACTGGTTGTATCGTGATACTTTGCTGAAAAGGGAAGTTTTTTTTAGTAAAGTGAGAGAATTCCTGCCTGCAATTAATAACCTGAATAAAAAGGTTCGGCTTGATGCTAATTCCGGGGGATTTATTGGCTCTGTAAATACTGCGCTTTATCCATCAATGGGTGTGAGTTCGATGGTTAGACAAAACTTGTTTGAAACCTGTTTTGATACCTTAGCAAACACTTTTAGGGGACCGGCCAGAGATTTATTGCTTACCCGGTTAATGTATCATGCAATCCTGTTCGAATATGAAGTGCCTGAAGGCTATGTATCAAGATACAAGGAGTATTCATTAAATCCCACTTATCGGAAAATATTAAAAAGGGCCCGGAAATTGTATGGATCTGAACAGGAGAAAAATAGTCCGATGCAAATTACTGCATCAGACTAGTTTATATAACTTAAAATTAATGGTTTGCCTCTGCAAACATTTCTGAATCTTCGTAGAAATGATATTGTAAAATTTTATCATTTTCAATAATACACATCAACGCCCAGTCGCTTGAAAATGTTTTGCCGGTTGATTTGACAAGGTGTGTAAATTTTCCATTCGCAAATGCAATATTTCCGTTACTAATGATATTTTCTACGGAAAATGATTTTGTGTCAAATGTGTTACCCAGGTTGGAAATGAATGTTTTTGCACCTTCTTTGCCTTTGTAAGTGCCATATAAACTTGCTTCTTTACGTTCGCCTTCCCTTATACCCACAATTGTACAGCTGTCGTGAAATGAATTTATGATACCATCAAAATCCCCTTTTCCGAATGCGCTAAAAAATCCTTGCACTACTTCTTTACTTTGTTTTACTGATTTCATTTGTGTTGATTTGTTTTTAGGTGTTTGTCCCATTACACTAATGGAAATAAACCAGATTGCTGCAAATGCTAAGATTGTTTTTTTCATATTGATTGATTAAGCTTGCCAGAACGATACTTGTTTTTGTATTTATTGAAGCAAAACTATGTTGTACATATCTTTGAGACAAGTATGTACAATAAAGTATAGTAGATACTAAAAAGTAAGTATTGTTGATTTACAACTATTTAATATGGCAAAAAAGATTCAGGAAATTGTGCTTTGTCCGGTTGATTATGCTTTTAAAAGAATAGGCGGTAAGTATAAAGCCAGGATACTGTGGCATGTTTACCTTAAGAAGGTACTTCGTTATGGTGAGCTAAAACGAACCCTACCTGATTGTACAACCAAGATGCTTACCCAAAGTTTACGTGAACTGGAGGAGGATGGTCTTTTAAATCGAAAGCTCTTTCATGAAGTTCCACCGAAGGTAGAGTATACTTTAACGGATATTAGTAAAGAGCTTATTCCAGCCATAAAGCAGTTAATGGAATGGGGCGACAAGCAAATGAAAAAGTTGAAACGAACTAAATATATGTAATCATTTTTTTGAAAGCCGAATACAAAATCAACAAAACATATCTTGTCTTAATCTGCAATTAAGACAAGATATCAGTTCCTTTCTCTTGCATTATTCAAAATTGTCTTGTATATTTCTAAATTCCTTTTTTTAAAAGAATTCATCCTAATTAATTTACCTCTTTTATGTTTCAAAATCCATTTTCATTTAATGGACGTATCCGTAGAATGGAATACGGCATTTCCTTTATAATTTATTTGGCTTTTATTGTAATCCTTGAGTACATTATTGGTTCTGATGAATCCATGGGATGGTTGGGTTTGGCTGTTATCCCACTTTTATGGTTCATGTTAGCTCAAGGTGCCAAAAGATGTCATGACCGGGGAAATTCCGGGTGGTATCAACTAATCCCATTTTATGGTTTCTGGATGTTATTTGCTGATAGCATACCCGGCCCGAATGAATATGGATTAAATCCAAAAGGGGATGGCAATTTTGCTATGGAAATAGAGGAGATAGGCAAAGATCCTGTTTGATTAATTGCGTTTCACCCTGAATTTACCGGTTACATTTTTTTTAGGTGGATTGTAATAACCCATAAGCCAGAGCTCGGCTGTAAATTCTCCTTCCACATAATCCTCCACTGCCCCAAAACGGGTGATCTTTACTTGTCCGCCTGAATAGACGAGATCACATGTCTCACAATTTCGTTTTTCAGTGATGTAGGTATTGTCAATATCTCCTTCATCCAAACTATAATCTATGTAGGCTTCCTTTTCATTTTCTCCATATGGATAGGACCCGGTTGCTGTTACCCCTCCCGGTATCAATATGTAAATATTATGATCATTCTGCATCCTGACCGTTATATAGAACTTATCAGCTTCCATATTCAACCAGCTTTCTCCATTCTCCGGTGCTTTGTTGATCATAATTTCTCCATCAACATTTAGCATCATATATTCATCCGGCACCGTTGTTATAGGTGTAGTCAATATGAATATTGCTTTGCGATTGGCCTTATACATGGTTATCGGAACGGATACAGATACCAGCGCGGGGTTTTCAGCAGGTACGGTTCCGGGAGCCTTGTACATGCATCGAATACCATCTGGCTGAATGTTCCCTTTTCCTGCAGCCAGCGACCAGGATACTTTTGATACATACCCATCGTATTCTGTCAAATCACCAATTGGCTGGTCCTGTGTAAGTGGTCCCAATAAAGAACCCAGTTGCCACATCAGTTTCAAATTGGCTTTACCACCAGGTGAAACCTGAGTGGTATCTGCTACTACTTCCAGTAATTCAGCTATTGTCCAATCGCTAAAATGTGTAGTCTGTACTGATACTTTATCACCAGTTGAATTTATCTCCGAATTCGCTGCCAGGTAATGATGACCTTCAGCATCCTGGTAGGCAAGAAATAATATATCGGGATTTAGCGCCTTTGCTTCCTGATCTGATAAAGTATACGTGATAGTCACAGGTTTCGAAAATTGAACACCCTCCGGCAAGAGACGGTAAGCTTTTCCAGGACTCTCCAGCAGCGTGTTTTCAATCGGTTGGATACTAAAATTAACAGGAGCTTCAACAGCACCGGCAGGTAACTCGAGACTGATGGTGCCATCAGTGGAAATGAGCTTGCCACCTGTTGGGCCGATCTGTTTGGAAATGGCCGGTCCAGTTGGATTGCCATGAGGCCTTTTGACGGGATTGGCGCCCTGACCATTTCCATCCGGATATGCCGGTGTGGAATCTTTTTTGGAACAGGATAATGCCAGGGTGGTACTCACCCATAAAAGGAATAGTACAATACGCTTCATAGAAAAGGTTTAGGGCCGCAAAATTCGGAAGTTGAAATTGTTAAAGCCTACTCAAAAAGGAGCATGTCCTACGATAAACGGATTAATCCTTCCATGAATGGAACAAGTTCATCAAACCAGCAGCCTAGCTTTGCAATCCAATTCAGATATGGTCAAAGAACTCCAATATGAAGATGTGGCAGCAGTGGTAAACAATACCATTCAATCTGGTAGTAGATTGTATGCGAGTCATGATTTGTTTGGAAAGTATGAGACATCTGCGACCATGGTGGCAGATATACAGGTAGGTGACTGGAACTGGGACCTATCTGAAAATATCCGGGTTGCCTGTGGTGCTGATCCCGACCTGGTCTTCTTTTCCATTACGGGAACGGGGACTATTATTTCTGAAATGGATGGCTTACCATCAGTTGATTTGCATAATAGATCACAAGGCGGATTGTTTTATTGGGCAGATGGTTGTCGCCATTTATTGAAAAGAGGCAGCCGGGTATCCGGACTCACCTATACGCTTAAAGCAGATTATCTCCGGCAACTGGTATGTACAGAAGGTGCCTGGGGTGAAACTGTAGCACGTAAACTGGAGAAAGGGCAGCCTTTCTGGTATGGTAATCCCGCACAGCTGGTTACACCTCAAACCAGGTTTCAGATAGAGCAGATCCGAAACATCAGCAGTAAAGGAATTTCAAGGTTGCTACTGCAATCCAGGGTGATGGAATTACTGTTTCAGCAGTTGGAAAATATGAAAGCTGGGTTTGATCGCCAAAAAGCCAATAGCATACTTTAAAAGCAGGAAATAGACCAATTGTATCAGCTGCGGGAAATCCTGGAACAGCGCTTCCTGGAAGATTTCAGTTTGTCGCAGTTGGCAAGGCTAGCTTTGCTCAATGAGTTCAAATTGAAGAAAGGTTTTAAACAGCTTTTTGGAACTACCCTCTTCGGATTTATTCACCGGTTGAGGATGGAATATGCAGGTCTCCTTCTTCGCGATACTTCGCAAACCATTACAGAAATTGCTATCACTGCCGGTTATCAACATGCGCAGCATTTTTCCACAGCTTTTAAAAAGTTCTATGGGGTTAGTCCGAGTGAATGGAGCACCACAATTGCCTCATAGTACTTTTCTGAATTTATTCCGTAATATATAATTTTACTTCATATCATGCATAAACAGATATTTCTGATCATAGGGTTCCTCATGATTTTTATTTGTTCTGTAGGACAAAATAAGGAGGTAGGGCTCCTCCTTGATTCCACAATAAAAATCATGAAAATAAATTCAGTCAATTCAAAGTTGGTTGATTGGGAAAAAATTAAAGACAGCGCATTTAAAGCTGCAAAAGGGATTAATGATCCCTATCAGTTGGGTTCTGTTATTCGTTATCTCTATCAATCTGTTGATGATTTTCATGGAGCTTTCTATTACAAGGACAGTATTTTTCAGTGGCAGAAGTTTAAAAATCCAGTATCGGATAGTATAATGAACGAGTGGAGAAAAGGGCCAAGAATACGGACAAATCTGTTTGGTGATCAAATTGCTTACCTGAGAATACCATCTATTCTTGCGGGAAGTATTGAGGAGTTTTCTCAAAAGGCCCAGGCTTTAAATGACAGTCTTTGTATTTTGTTGAATAAGTCTCCAAAAGGACTTATCCTGGATCTTCGACTTAATGGAGGCGGAGCCATGCATCCAATGATACTCGGCGTTCAAAACCTCCTGCCATCTGGTAAAGTTGGTGAGTTTCATACGAATCGTAAGGAAGACTGGATACTGGAAGATAATAAGTTTACCGTTGATACACTTGTTCTTGCAACCATTGTTCCAAAATGCATGATCAACGCGCAAGGCCTGCCCATAGTTATTCTTACAAGTTCTCAAACTGCCAGTTCCGGTGAGTTTTTAATCATGACTTTTATGGGTAGACCCCGAACGGTTTTACTCGGAGAAAGAACTGCCGGATACGTGACTGTGAATAATGGATACCAGGTTAGTGATTATGCATTTATGAACCTGGCAATCGGATACGGCGCAGACAGACAGGGACTACTTTATAAAGAGGCTATCAAGCCATCCATTTTGGTAGTTGGACCTGATAGTTTTAATAATTTGGAAAACGACCTGAAGGTTCAGGAAGCCATTCGATGGCTGAAGCAACAGTAAATGTTAAATTTTCTGAACCGTTAAGCGCAGAACAGCTGCCTCTCCAGAATGGAATGGGCCTTCGTTCAGATGCAGGTTCTTCTGCTGGCAACTCAGTACATGGAGAAACGCAAAATCATTGCAAAGGGTAGGGGCGTCGTATAAAAGGGCAGGATCTTTCGGTCCGCCGGACTTGTAGTCAATCTGCTCTTTAGCAAAAGCTTCCAATAACAGGTATTCGCCCGGGCGAATGGATTTGATCAGTTCCTGGTGGTATTGTTTGCGCAGGGCAGCAGGCAGGTGTACATAGATGCTGGCTACCAGGTCGTATTGCTGGTTGGCACGGAAATCTTCAATGGATTGATTCCAGTAGACAATTTTTAATCCCTGTTCCCCCGCTGCTTTTAATGCTTTTTCCCGCGCTACCTCACTGTAATCGAAGGCGTGTACTGTCCAGCCTTTTTTTGCGGCATAGAGGGCATTTCTTCCTTCCCCTTCGGCTGGCAGGAGTACTGTGCCGGGTTTATGATTGTCTATAAACTGTTTGAAAAAGGCATTGGGTTCCGAACCGTAAACGGATTCATTGGCTGCATAACGCTGATCCCAGAATTCCTTCGCCATATTGAATTGATTAATGGCTGCAAAGTATCAGGTATATGGCAGATTTATGGTGACATGCATCACAAAGTGTAATGGAGTCGATTTTAGTGTAAATTTATTTAATCACTTTTTACTATGCTGTTGAAGGATTATCCTCCTCACCCTGCTTTGCGGGATCTTGTTCAATGTTACAGGATTGTTCATTTCAGTTTTGAGGTAGCTGACTCCCTCTCGTTTAAAGCATATCCTCCAAAGCCAGAGCTTTGTTTGCATTTTATAGTAAAGGGGGATTTGCAGTTTGCCACACCTGATCAGGATAAAATACCCTTCCCTTTTCTTATGGCCCTGATTGGTCAGCAAACATCCGTGATGCCAAGATATACAATGGGTGATTTTCTCAATTTTCAGATAGTGTTTCATTCTTCTTCCCTGTTTCGGTTAACCGGTATTCCAGCACCGGACCTGGCGAATCAAATTGTAAATGCGGAACTCATTTTTCCTGGGATCAAGTGTTTTTTTGAAGAATTACTTTATGCTGACAATTATGCTGGAATGTTAACCATTGGTGATCGTTTTGTTCGCTCATTGCTTAGCCAAAGAAAAATGGAAATGGATCCTGTTGAAGCGGCAATTAAGTGGATGATTAAAAAAGATGGATTGGTTTCCCTTGATTGGCTGGCCAAAGAAGCCTGCCTTTGCACCAGGCAATTTAAACGGAATTTTTACGAGCGGATGGGCGTGAATCCTAAAACTTATGCCAGGCTGTTACATTTTATCCGGGCTTATAATACCAGAAATGCAAATCCTGGATGGGATTGGCTGAAAGTGGCAGTAGATGCTGATTATTACGATTGTCAACACCTGGTAAGAGATTACAGAACCTTTACAGGAACAACTCCTACCTCTTTTCATTTATTGGAACAGGAATCTCCGGAATGCAAATTGGGACTGGCTGATGCTGTTTACAAAGAAAGGTTTAAATCAATCAATGTTTTATGAACAGATTAGGTTGTCCTTTTTTTACCAGTGAATAGCTGTCAAATCAGCTTAATTTTACCGGGTAAATTTCTGTTTATGAAATCCTTTTTATTACTAATCGTCGGCTTTTTTATGGCACATTCCGGTTTTTCTCAATCAACAAAAAGAACATTTGTATTGGTTCATGCGCAATGGCATGGGGCCTGGTGTTGGAACAAGGTTGTTCCTTTACTGAAGGGATCCGGACACAACCCGATTTCCTTTGATTTGCCGGGATTTGGTGAAGATCCAACACCTACGCATCAGGTATCTTTCGAGGAATGTGTTGAAAAAGTGGTGAAAGAAGCACTGGCCCAACCGGGTCTGGTATGGCTAGTCGGTCATTCCAGCAGCGGACTCGTAATTGCCCAGGCGGCTGAGCGGTTAGGAAAAGAAAAGGTAGAAGGATTGGTTTTTCTGGATGCTTTTTTGCCGGGAGACGGCGAGTCTGTTTTCATTTTGTCAGAGAAATTTGCAGGCCCCGCTGGTCCGCCTTTACAAAAAGCACTAATCGTTTCAAAGGATCAGAAAACGATCTCACTTAATCCTGCAATGGTTCGGGAACTGCTCTATAATGATTGCACAGAGGAAGATCTTCAATATGCCCTTGCAAGATTGCGTCCAGGGCCATTATCCGTGCTGGCAACACCGGTGCGCCTGACCCAACAAAACTATGGTAGTATCCATAAGTATTATATTCTTTGTACTAAGGCAAAAGATATGGATAAGTCCACCTTGTCGAAAAATGTAAACTGCAGGGAGATTATTGAATTGCCTGCCAGTCATTCTCCATTTTTCTCGATGCCGGATAATCTGGTTGAGGTTTTGAACAGATTGGGTCGTTAACCATTTCAGTACTCAACTGTTATCTTTTTCAAAATCAGATCGAAATGGTATTGACAAAGGGAGAATTTTCAGGTTTGGAAAGGAGATACCGCGCCAATCTCATAAATTCTATTGGGGGATTCAAGAGCCTGGTGCTGGTGGGTACAAAAAGCAGGGAAGGAAAGGAGAATTTATCCTTATTCAGCAGCCTGGTGCATATTGGTGCTGATCCTGCCTTATGTGGATTGATTGTCCGCCCGAATACAGAAGGCCAGAATACGTTGGGGAACATCCTGCAAATCGGTGTGTACACAATTAATCATGTGCATACTGAATTTATAGAAAAAGCTCACCAAACCAGTGCTAAATACCCGGAAGGAGTTAATGAATTCGAAGCAGTTGGGTTAACGCCTGATTATATGGAGGGAGTTGCTGCACCTTTTGTAAAAGAAAGCATTATTCAATTTGCCTGCGAACTGGTTCAGCGTATTCAAATTGAATTCAACCAGACACATTTTATAATAGGAAAGATTACTCAGGTGATGGTCCCAGACTCGTTGGTGGGGCAGGATGGTTTTATAGACCTCGAATCAGCCGGTACAATTACCTGCAGCGGACTTGATAGTTATCATACTACTAAGCGGCTAATTCGGCTGCCTTATGCCAAACCTTGATTTGAGAATGTTTTACTAACGGTTTTCTTTATTCCCTGCTTTTTTTGATATTAGGATATGAATTCAAACAGGTTTCCTGCCGGAATGAAACTGGTGAAGCAGTTGGAGGGTGGTAGTGCTGCCAGTGTATTTCTGGTTAAAGATGAGCAGGAACAGTTGTGTGTGCTTAAGGGGGCAGTCAAAACTGATGATAGTAAATCGCTTAAGCATGATTTTCTGGTGTATGAATGGTTGGCTGGTAAGCTTCCGGTTCCGGCTGTTCATTTTTTCCAGGAGGAAGGCAATTCCGAGTGGCTTTGTATCGAATGGATAGATGGTCCTACATTGGCTGAACTTCCTGCAGCTGAACAATGGGTTCGGATTTTTGCGCAGGCACTTAGATTACTACACGAAGTTCCCCTGGATTCACATGCACCCGTATATTCACTCGATACCAGGTTGAAAGAAGTCCGGATTCGGATAGAGAATGGCTGCGTGGATGCAACAGATTTTGAAGAGGAGTTCCGGAATTATACCGCGGAGCAATTGTGGGATGAGCTGACTAGATACAAACCAATAGAAGCAGACCTCGTATTTACACACGGCGATTATTGTCCGGACAATCTGATTGTACGCGATGGAGTAGTAGCTGCTTTTATTGATATGGGCCGGGCTGGGGTAGCGGATCGTTACCAGGATTTATCGCTTGCGATAAGGAGTCTGAAACATGAAAGTCTTGAAGAACTAATTCCTCTTTTTTTACACAATTATGGGTTAACATACCTGGACGAAAACAAACTTCGTTTTTACACATTGCTGGATGAGTTTTTTTAGTAAACATTCATCGCTTCAATAATTTAAAACCAATTTCCCTTCCCTGTCCCTGGAACATTGCCAGGTTGATCCAGAACCAGGCGAATTGTTCCATCAACTCGAATTTGTCGTTTCCGCCAATATCATAGCAGTTGGCAAAGCCAGCATCTTTTGCTAACTGCTTGGCAGCTTCCTTGCCTTTGGTACTATCTCCGGCTACAAAGAGATCCAGGGCTGAATCACCATACATTGGATTGACCATATTGTTAAAACCGGTAGTGTTAAAACATTTTACGATATCACGGGTGGAAGTATTGGCCAGGATTGCATCGGCGGTAGTGGTAAAACCGGCTGGTCCTTTTTTCATAATGATGTTCATCGCATCAATGATTATTTTCCCGTTGGTATCGCCCAGGCTTTTGGCAACATCTATTGCTGCAGGCGCCGGAGTGGCAAGTAGTATGCATTCCGCAGCTGCAACTGCTTCCTGAACGGGCATTGCCAAGGTATTCGGATTCTTCAGTAAGTCCTGACCTTTGAATGTATTAAGGTCCTGAACTCCAAGAAAAATTTCATGTCCGGCCTTTGCCCATTTGGTTGCCAGTGCACCTCCTACATTTCCGGTTCCGATAATTGCAATTTTCATACTGCTTTTTTGTTTTAAAGTTGGTTCATTTACCGGTGATTCGGAATATTATATCTAATTTGATAGTCACTATCTAATTGGATAGTAATGATTATGCCTGACTTTATTTACGAACACAAAGTATATTATAATCCAGTTGAATTTGCCATGCATTTTATTGGTGGTGCCTGGAAAATGCCCATCTTATGGCGCCTGAACCAGCGTACCATGCGCTATGGAGAGATTCGTAAAGCGCTGCCGCATATCACCGATAAAATGTTATCCAGCCAGTTGAAAGAACTGGAAAAGCATGAATTAATAACACGAAAAGTGTATGCAGAAGTACCTCCCCGGGTGGAGTACTCCATTACCAAAAAAGGTAAGGATGTTATTCCGGTAATTGAAGCAATCCGGAATTATGGCCTTAAGAAAATGAAGGAGAAGGGGTTGAAGGAGGGTGTAAAATAAGTTGTTACAAGCAAATAGATTTATGAAAATAGTAATTCTTTTTTTATGCATTGTGCTGTTGAGCGTTTCAGGATATAGCCAGGCAATGCTTTGCGATTGTACAGCCAATCTGGATACATTAATTGCAAAAACAGAGCAGAATTATGCTGGTTATCCTGAAAAAGTGAAAGGCCGCCGACTTGCTGCTTACAGTAAATTGGTTAGCGCTTTAAGGAAAGCTGCACCTACTGCTATAACCCACAAAGCATGTTATGAATTGCTGGCGTCTTATGTTCGTTTTTTTTATGATAAACATTTCATCGTTTCTTATGCAGCAGAAAAGGATGAGGATAGTCTGGTACTCTCCATTACGGAGGAAAATCTGAATCAATATTTCAAAAAAGATCGGCGTTCCGATCTGGAAGGGATTTGGATTCGTTCCGATTCCGCAGCCAAGGTGGCTATCATTCAAGCAAAACCAGGTTTTTATCAGGGTGTGCGACTGTCTTCAAAAACAGATACCTTACCAGTTGGATTTGTGTATTTTATGATTCAGCAAGCTGGAGAAAAATTGTATGTGAAAGAATTTGATAGCTTTTTAAGTACCTCCGTTCCTGTAAAGCATTATGGTAATTTGCTTCAGTTCTGGAATACTACTTTATACAGCAAAATGATAACTTTAGGTATTGATGATCGGGAGCGGAAGGAGATTCGTGACTGGAATCAATACAAAGGATTATTTTATGAAGAACCTGCTGCAGATATTGCTTATCTAAGAATTTCTTCTTTCCAAAATAATGAGCAACAAATCGCAGAATTAGTTGCTGCTCATGATTCTGCAATCAGAAGCCGGCCGTATTTATTAATTGACCTGAGAGGAAACAGTGGAGGAAGTACCGGATGGGTCTCACTTTTGCCCTATTTGATGACTAATCCGATTGAGCAGGCTCCTTCGCTGGTGCGGGTGTCCCCCGATAATGTAAAATTAAAACTGGCGGATCTGGCCCCCTTTGCAACCGGGCCGATCCCGGAAGAATACCAGAAATATTTTCCAGAAGAAATTTTGGAACAATATAAGAAAGCGTATAAAGAATTGCCTGTTACAAAAGAAGCCTTTTATCCTATCCCCGGAGTTCGTTTTCCTTTGGATTCAGTTACCAGGTATCCCAAAAAAGTTGCCTTGATTGTAGATGATCGTTGTGGGAGCTCAGCAGAGTATTTCTTTTTTCTGACCAAACAGTCAGCAAAAACCATTCGGTACGGAAGTAATACGTTTGGTATGATGGACTATGAAGGAATGCCTATTCCACTCAATATGCCTTCGAATCTATTTTACATAACTGTACCAGGTGTGAAATCCAGTTGGACGGACAAGGCGCCTATTGATAAAATTGGATTTCGGCCGGATGTACTGCTTCGCCAACCTTTTCTGGAATGGGTTTCAGTTGTAATAGAAGACATAAGAAAGTACTAGAAATCAAAAAACCCTTGAAAGCTACTGCTATCAAGGGTTTTTCTTTAGTTTCCGTGCCCAGGACTGGATTCGAACCAGCACGCCGTTTCCAGCACCACCACCTCAAGGTGGCTTGTCTACCAGTTTCAACACCTGGGCTCGCTTTAAAGCGGTGGCAAATGTAAGGATTTCAGCGAATTGCCGCCAAGTATTCGGCTGAATTTATTTGGAAAGACCCGTCTGCTTCGGTAATAAAATCCGGAAGGTGGTGCCCTTGCCTGGCTCAGATTGCTTCACATTCAGCTCCCCCCGGTGAAACTGTTCAATTATCCGTTTGGAAAGTGAAAGTCCCAGTCCCCAGCCCCTTTTTTTTGTAGTAAATCCGGGGTCAAATACCCGCCCGATATGTGTGGCCGGTATGCCTTTACCTGTATCAGTTACATCAATCAACACTTCGCGCTCGTTTTCCAGGATCTGTACCGTTATTTGTCCCTGGCCTTCCATGGCATCCAGCGCGTTTTTCAAAAGGTTTTCTATTACCCAATCGAACAAGGTGGCGGATAGGGGAATGATCAGGCTGCCGGTTGGTGGCGCCATAAACTCAAACCTGATCTTTCCGGAAGCGCGGCGTTTGATATAATCCAGCATGGCGTCAACCTGTCCTACAATATCTGTGGGTTCCAGGTTGGGAATGCTGCCAATTTTGCTGAAACGATCACTTACCAGTTTCAATCGGTTTACGTCTTTTTCCAGCTCCCGCGTGATTGCTTCCTGTCCGCCGGATTCCTTCAACATTTCAACCCAGCCCTGTAGGGAAGATAAAGGAGTTCCCAACTGGTGCGCCGTTTCCTTTGCCATGCCTGCCCAGAGCTGGTTCTGGCTGGACCGATGCTGGGTTGTCAGCAACAGGAGCAATAAAGTGATCAGCAAGCCCACAATTACCAGTTGAATGATGGGGTAATATTTTACTTCCCTTAGTAATCGGGTATTGCCATAATAATATTTGTTCGCGATATAAGGCTGCTGACTCAGCACCAGGATAAAGGGTTCATTATTGCGTTTGAACTCCCTCAGCTTATCCGGAAGATAGGTTGGATCCAGTGCTGCTTCGGTACTATCGAGGTTGATATAATTGACAATGCTGTCTTTTTCATTGGTTTCGATAATCGGAATGTTTGTCTGTTCATTCCGGATCATATTTGGCAGCGTAAGGGGCATGTCCGGGTTGTCAAAAATTGCCTTGCTGGCATATACCCAGAGTTCCACTTTATCGCGTTCTTCCTGGGCAATTTTAGTGGCGAGATACCGCGAATAAAAAATCGTACCGATTACAATGGAGAGTGCGAGTAAAGCCAGCCAGCTGCGCCAGTTTGTAAGAATGGATACCATGAATTAAAGCGAATTGTAAATGGAAAGTTCAGCCATTTTTTCAACCGGGCTCATCATATAGGTAAGCAGACTGTTATCAGGCAGTATTTCCACCACCCGAAAGCCGCGATAGTTCACGCCCCAGCTGCCCCCAAAATGACCGTCAAATAAAAAGGGGATGGATCCAAACATCTTTACGCCATCTTCCTGGTGATCATGGCCGTTGAAAGCAGCGCGGATATTTTTTTGTTCTTTCAGCAGTTGTTGAAAGGCAGTTGCATCCACTGCATGTTGGGTCCATTTGATCGGTGTGATATGAAAGAAAAGGAATATGTTTTTTGCGCTGCTGTATTTTTTGAATTGCTCCGCAAACCAGTCGGAATTGGGTGAAAGATAAGTTCCTTTTTCATCAGAAGTGGTGCCGAGCAGCAGAATATTGTCGCCGAGCTCCACGGCCTGGTTGACATCCTGTTTCCAGACTTCTTTCCAGCGGTTATCACTGACCATGTCATGATTGCCCTTGGTAACATATAGTGGTGTAGCGATGGGTTTCAGCGCATTGGCGGCTGCTTCGAGAAATGCCGGTTGGTCATGGAACAGATCCCCATTGGCTACCGTAAATTGCAGGGGTGATCGCTGATGAAAAGCATTAATCGCCTTGCAGATTTCCCTGTAAAAATCATCATAGGAAGTTTTCGGTTGTCCATAGTGCCCATCCGAAGTAATGGCAAAGCGGAACCTGTCAGGTGCCTGGGCTGAAAGGAGTCCGGCTGCCTGAAGGGGTTTGATCCCGCCATTGGCCAACAACAGGAGGGCCGAGCAGGACAGATCGCGTAGGAAATTTCTTCTTTGCATACTTGAAAGCTAACTAAATAAGCTGAATAGTTTTATACCTGTATTTTTGCCCCCTAATCAAAGATGCTCCCCTTGCAACCACTGGTTTCTGTTGTGATATTAAATTGGAACGGGCAACAGCACCTGTCTAATTTTCTGCCCTCTGTAAAGGCGCATGCCTGTGCGGATATGGAACTCGTGGTGGCTGATAATGCTTCTACAGATGATTCAGTGGGTTGGCTGCGGGAGCACCATCCGGATGTACGCATCATTCAACTGGAGAAGAATTACGGTTTTGCAAAAGGGTATAATGAAGCGCTGAAGCAGGTGCAGGCGAACTATTACGTTCTCCTGAACAGTGATGTGGAAGTTACGGCTGGATGGCTGGAGCCGATGCTGAAACTCCTTGAATCGGATGAACGTATTGGAGCCTGTCAACCTAAGATTAAGATGTATCATGATAAGACCTCCTTTGAGTATGCGGGAGCCGCAGGTGGATGGCTGGATTCGTTGGGTTATCCCTTTGCACGCGGACGTATTTTTGATTTTTGCGAGCAGGACCTGGGGCAATATGATGATACAGCGGAAGTTTTCTGGGCAAGTGGGGCTGCTCTTTTGGTGCGGGCCGATTTATATCATCGGTTAGGCGGCTTGGATGAATTCTTTTTCGCACACCAGGAGGAAATTGATTTTTGCTGGAGGCTGCAGCTGGCTGGCTATAAAGTGATGGTTTGTCCGGCCAGCGTAGTATTCCATGTAGGGGGCGGAACCCTGCCCAAGGGCAATGAGTGGAAAGTATTTTTGAATTTTCGCAACAACCTGATCATGCTGGCGAAGAACCTGCCCTGGTACCAGGTTTTGTGGAAAATTCCATTCCGCTTCTTGCTGGATGCTATTTCAGCCTGGAAAAGTTTGTTTGAAGGCCAGGGCATCTACTTCAAGGCAATCCTGGAAGCGCATTTGGGGTTTATGGGATGGGTTGTATTCCGGCATCGTCGCTCGGTTTTTCCAATCAGTAAAAAGGGAAAATTGCGGGGATGGTACAGGGGATGTGTGGTGTGGGATCATTTTGTGCGGGGTCGTCGATATTTTTCAGAAATAGTGCGACTTAAAAAATGATTTTTTGGCCTGAACCGTTATTTTTGCACAGCATTTAAATAAAAGATATGGCTCATAATCAGGCACATGAAATAGAAAATCCGCTGGAGAAAGACTTTAAACACAATTGGGTGAATTCTTCCAGTTTCCTGTTTTATTTGCAGGTGTTTTGTATCCTGGCATTTGTTTTAGGCGGATGTTTTGGTTTGTATGCGAACCGTTACAAGGGTAAGGGTAAAGTTTCTGTGCCTGAAAGCACTATGTACACGCCGAAGTACAAATAATTTTCGAGAAAAATTTGGCAGAAAGATCGGAGTTCTTATCTTTGCCATCCCAATTGAAAAACAGCTCTTTAGATACACTATCTGGTACTATTTTTTAGGTTCAATTGGAAGCCGGTCAGATAGTTTTTTGCGGAAGTAGCTCATTTGGTAGAGCACAACCTTGCCAAGGTTGGGGTGGCCGGTTCGAGCCCGGTCTTCCGCTCCAAAAGATTCCAAACCTACCGTTTGGAATTTTTTTTTGGTTGATGTTTTGCCCGGGTGGTGGAACTGGTAGACACGCAGGACTTAAAATCCTGTTCGCCGAAAAAGCGAGTACGGGTTCGATTCCCGTCCCGGGCACAAAAAAGCCGATTCAGTGATGAGTCGGCTTTTTTTATTGTTTTTTGAAACCATTAATGATGGAGAAAATAGTAATTGTTGGAGCGGGATTAAGCGGGCTCTATCTCGCGAATTTATTGCAGGAGGCCGGCAAAGAGGTAGTAGTACTGGAGGCCGCAGACCGGTTGGGTGGGAGGATTTATACGATTCAGGGAGTTGAAGCTACCCCGATGGAACTCGGGGCTACCTGGTTTTCGGATATGCATCCCCGTTTGCTGGCCCTGCTCGGGAAATTGAACCTGGATAAATTTCCGCAGTTTTCTGCCGGCATTTCCCTGTTTCAGACAAAATCGTTTGAACCTCCGCAGAAATTTTATATTCCGGAATCTGAAGCGCCCTCGTACCGGATAGCCGGTGGAACCGGTGCACTTATCACAAAACTGGCTTCTCAATTACCGGCAACTGTCATTCAAACAAAACAGCGGGTGCAGGAAATTCAGGAAACTGAAAAGGGATTGGAAATCGTAACCGGAACAGGTGATCATTATTCCGCCGATAAAGTAATCCTTTGTATTCCTCCACAGTTAGCGGGTGTTAGCATTCAATTTAGTCCAGCTTTACCGGAGTCGCTCGCAGCTGTATTGCCATCGGTACAAACCTGGATGGCTGGCGCTATCAAATTCACCATTGAATATGCAGCACGCTTCTGGCGCGAGGCCGGGTACTCAGGCATGCTCTACTCACATGCCGGTATCGTGATGGAAATGTATGATCATACCAATTTCGAAGCAACCAAATTCGGATTTACCGGTTTTCTAAACGGTGGAGCGGCTAATTACTCTGCAGTTGTTCGAAAAGAACTGGTTTTGCAACAACTTGTCCTCCTGCTCGGAGAAAAAGCTGGAGATGCGTTGAGCTACCAGGATAAAATCTGGATGGATGACCTGCTCGTTTCCGGTAATCCCATTGCGCAAAGGCCCCATCAAAACAACGGTCATCCTTTATTACAAGCAGGTTATATGAAAGATCGGTTGTTCTTCTGCAACACCGAAACAGCTACTGCGTTTGGTGGTTATATGGAAGGGGCGGTAAGAGCAGTGGAAGCATTGTTCAGTACCGTTTTTAGGCATTGATTGCAGCATTTGACCTGCCTTGTTCTTACCCGCAAAGATAGAGTGCCAGTTGGCGGTAAAGAGGTATCCCGATGATGATATTAAAGGGAAAGGTGATGGCCAAAGCTGCTGTGAGGTAATAGGAAGGATTGGCTTCTGGCAACGCCACCCTGCAGGCTGCCGGAGCAGCAATATAGGAGGCGCTTGCTGCAAGTATCCCCAGGATGGTGGAGCCGCCTACACTAAGTCCGGCCAAATGGCCAATCACAATGCCTGCTATTGCATGCAGTACCGGGAAGACAATTCCAAAAAAAGTGAGCGTCCAGCCTCCCTTTTTAAAATCCGACAAGCGTTTGCCTGCTGCGAGTCCGGCTTCCAGCAGAAACAGTGTCAGCAATCCTTTGAAAGGTACATCCAGCAAGGGTGCCACCTGTTCCCAGCCTGTTTGACCTACCAGCCAGCCGATTATCAGAAATCCAATCAATAAGAGTGTGCTTTTACCTGCCAGTAACTCCCGTGCTATCTGGTCTATGGATGCCGGTTTTGTATCTTGCCGGTTGGGGGCATACAGTCTCACGAGTGCGATCGCGATCAGGATACCGGGTATTTCCATAATGGCCAGTAAGCCCGGCATAAAGCCTTCGTATTCGATCCTGCTGCTTTCATGAAAAGCGATGGCTGCACTAAAGGTGGCTACAGATACCGACCCATAATGAGCTGCCAGGGCCCCTGCATTGTACACATCAAATTTGCCTGATTTGCGCATGATCCAATAGGTCCAGACAGGAATGCAACAGCTCAGCAAAACAGCCGCCAGCAAGGGTACAATCATCTCACTGAAGTTGACAGTGGATAACTTATAACCGCCTTTCATCCCTATGGCAATCATCAGGTAGATGGTGAGCGACTGGTGCAACGACTCTGGAAATTTAAGGTCGCTCTTCAGCCGGGTAGCTATAATACCAAGCAAAAAGGCGAGAACCATGGGGGAGAGCAGACTTGCTGTTAAATTCATGATTGTGGTTTGCTTTTTTCGGTCGCAAAATTCAGTAGTTTTATACTTAAACGATATTTATATTAATTATTGGGAGCATAAATACTGTTTATGAACTATACACTTCACCAGCTACAGATCTTTTTGAAGATCACGCAAACCAAAAGCATTACCCAGGCGGCGGAAGAATTGCATCTTACACAGCCGGCAGTATCGATTCAGCTCCGGAATTTCCAGCATCAGTTTGATATTCCACTTACGGAGATAGTTGGACGAAAAATTTATATTACGGATTTTGGCAAGGAAATCGCTCTTGCAGCCGAGGAGATACTCAACCAGGTGCAGGCCATCAATATGAAAACGATGGAGTTCAAGGGGCAACTGGTAGGGCGACTCAAAATCTCCATTGTATCAACCGGTAAATACGTGATGCCTTATTTTTTATCCGGCTTTATGAAGGAACATCCTGGGGTTCAGTTGCAAATGGACGTGACAAATAAATCCAGGGTGATTGAATCCTTACAGGATAACGAGGTGGATTTTTCTCTGGTATCGATCCTGCCACCTAGCCTGAATGTAGATAAGCTGGAGCTGATGCAGAACAAATTATTCCTGGTGGGTAGCTCAGCATCGCAGTTTCAAAAAAAATCATACGACAAAAACATATTTGAAGAGCTGCCGCTCATTTACAGGGAGGAAGGCTCCGGTACACGAATGACCATGGAACGATTTATTGAACGCAACCGGATTGCAGCGGTAAAAAAGGTGGAGCTCACTTCAAATGAGGCCGTCAAACAGGCTGTGATAGCGGGATTGGGCTATTCTATTATGCCATTGATTGGTATTAAAAATGAACTGAATGCTGGTGTGTTGCGAATTATTCCGGTAAAGGGATTGCCCATTTCTACTAAATGGAGTATGATCTGGTTAAAAGGAAAGATGTTCTCGCCCATTGCAAAAGCCTATCTTGAATATGTCAGGAAAACAAAAAAAGAGATCATTGAGCAGCGATTTAACTGGTATGAACAATATTTATAGAATCCATTTAAAATATAAATGAAAATATATGGATTGCCGGACAGATTTTTGCTCAAATTTAGTTCATGCAGATTCATTTAATCGACGGACATTTTACTGTAGCGGAAGCTGAAAAATTATTAAATGCAATAGTTAAGGCAAAAGTTGCCTTTCACGAGGAAAGGCTGGCTGCCAAAGAGCCTACTGTTGAAGAGGTTTTACATTCGGAGCGTCGGATCAAGGATATCCAGAATGAACTCAGAAAGGCATTGGTTCGGGTGCGTGCCAGTGGTGGTGAGAAGATTCATCTGCAGGCAGCCATCGATATCGATTTTATTGCCGTTATGGATTGTGCTTAAAATGGAGTATACCCTTAGTTCCTTTGTCGAAGCCGAAGTAATGACTGTATCTTCCAGAAAAGTTCTGTGTTCTCATAAATTCCGGTGAAATGTTCTGCGCCTGGACCCCAGGCGTAAACCGGTACCATTACGCCTGAATGACCGCCTGTTGAAAATTTTCCGCTTACAAAACCGGTTCCTTTATCTCCGTCGAGTAGGGTGAGTCCGCCGGTTTCGTGGTCAGCAGTTATAATTACCAGGGTCTGTCCCTCTTTCGCAGCCCATTGCAATACTTTACCGATGGTCTGGTCAAAATCCAGCACTTCTTCAACTACACCTGGTAGATTGTTCATGTGTCCCATATCGTCGATGCGGGATCCTTCCAGTAAGGCAAAAAATCCTGCACGATTCGTCTTCAGCAGGTCAAGGGTATGGATGGCAGCCTGTTGAAATGCAGTGCCTCTTTTTGGGGCAGTATCCAACTGACCATCTTCTACAAGGGCCAACACCTTGGCCTGGCGAGTCGCAAGAAATTCGGCAGTGCTGTTAATGACCTGGTAACCTTTGGCATTCATTTCCTGTAGCAGATCACGTTGGTCCTTTCGATTGTTAAAGTACCTGCGACCACCACCAAAGAGAACATCTACATTACTGTTCAAAAAGTCTGTAGCGATTTCCTCTTCTTCCTCCCGGTCTATATTATTTGCTGCGAAGGATGCTGGCGTGGCATCGGTAATAGAGCAGGCTACTGCGATACCTGTTGCCAGGCCGTTTCGTTTAGCAATATCCGTTAGTGTATGGAGGTCAGTTCCTGCTGTATCTACGCCCACGGCATGATAAATCGTCTTTTGTCCGCTTGCCATAGCTGTAGCTCCAGCTCCGGAGTCGGTGATCAATTTATTGGCAGCAGTGGTTTTGGACATACCTGTATGCGTGCATTGTTCCAGGTAAAGTTGTCCCCGGTTGGCCACCCATCCGGCTGAAACCTGGGTCAGGCCCATTCCATCACCAATCAGCAATATCACATTTTTGATTTTCCCTTTTTTAGGTGCGGGAATTTTTTCAACCGGGTAGGGGACCTGCAGTGTGTACTGCAGGTTGTCCCTGATCGGTTGCTGTCCTGTCTGACCAAGCCCGAAGACAGGAAGATATAGACTGACTGCTGCTACTAAAACATGTTTTATCATCTGAGTTGAACCGCTTATTTGGTGCTGTTGTAAATGTCCAGAATTTCAGCAGCTGTAAGTGCCTGATCATAAAATACGACACTGCCGAATTTACTACCAAGACGATCTCCATAACTTCCGGTTCCATCCTGATTTATTTTAACCGTAGTTCCGTTGTTGATATCCATGGGAACTGCAGCGCCGGACACTCTTTCAACACCATCTACGTAAATGGAAAGGCTGGAATTCCGATTGCACACGATGGTTGCAAAATGCCATTCATCGCCGAGAATTGTTTCTCCTTCGGGTAGACGGATATCGTTTTTCAAACCGGCACCATCACTTGTAACAAAACGAAGGCGACCATTCAGCCAGGCTACAACCCAACCTTTGTTATTGGAGCTGTTCCAGTCCATAGTACCCAGAATTGCCGGATCGCTAATATTGTGGTTGGATTGGATCCAAAAGCTTACGCTGAAGTTTCTATTCGCTCCAAATTGCAGGAGAGGGGAATCCTCAATAGAAAGGTAAGAGGGTGTGCCTGGTTTGAAAGTGGCAACTACACCCCTTTTTGGGTCTTCCGAAAATCCCTGAATGTTAAAATCAGTAGTCTTTAATTCAGTGGTGCTGCCATCCGCTCTTTTAAAATTCACAATGGAAGGAATTTCACTGATCACATTGAATGTGTAGGATTTCATGGAAGGATAGCTGAATCCATCTTTTCCTGCGTCTTTGAAATAGACATGGAAAAACAGGGAAGCACGCTGACCAAATGGAATTGCCAGATCATTCACCGGTACGGAATAAGAAGCAGTGGTGCCATTTACATCCAGTGTGGTGAGTTTGCTCTGTGTTACGGAATTTACAATATCAATTTTTTCAATTTCCAGTGAAGACTCCAGGTTGACCTCAACCTGGTCGGTTTTGCGGTAATAATTGCTGAACACATTTGTCAGCGTTTCACCGCTTTTGGGATCCTTATGCTGAAAGCTCAATTCGAGTCCAAGCAGGCGGCCATCTGCTTTTGCTGCTTCTTCTTTTGCACATCCGGCAGTGAATACCAGTATGCCCAGCAGCAGGTTTGTTATAAGTTGTTTCATGTTCGTTCGGTTTTAGTAACCAAGATTTTGTTTCAGGTTCACACTTTTAGAGATCTCGTTGTTCGGGATCGGGAACACATGGTGAACAGATGGGTTGAAGTTTCTGGCTGGCCATACTACGATCTCTTCCAGCGAGGATACGGTACTGCCAGACAAGTTCACTTTATAACCATGCAATGGTTTTGCATAAGCTGCCTGTGCATCACCCCAGCGTACCAGGTCGAGGTGACGGAATACACCAAATTCCAGCACGAATTCGCAACGACGCTCTCTTTTAAGATCTTCCTTAGTTGCGTTGGTGATGGGGTCCAGTCCGGCACGCACCCTTACTTTATTCAATGGCTCATCCCCGTTCCTGCCTAACCAGATCAGCGCTTCTGCTTTCATCAATAATACATCTGAATAGCGTACGATTGGGATATTTAAATCTGTGGTACCATTATCACTGTTAGGGTTAACCGTATTTCCAACGGCGTCAGCCGGACGGAAAGGTGCGAGGTATTTAACAATGGTCATAGCGGTTGGACTTGAAACCGAAGATGGGTTCACTGCCCAGATAAGGTGATTACCTACAAATTGAAGGGTGTCTCCAGGGAATCCAATGGTTGCTTTCCTGCGGGTATCACCTTCTTCGAATGCTTTCCAGAGTTCAACGGTTGGCTGGAAATAGCCCCAGGTATTGTATATACCAAAGCCGCCGTTCTGGAAAATTACACCTGGTAATTTGGATCCGTCAATCTCCGTGCTGGTGGCACTCATGATGTATTCCGGACTCCAGTTGTTTTCAATTTCAAACACATCGGCATAACGTGGTACCAATCCGTGTTTACCACTGCTGATCACACGATCTGTATACTCAATTACTTTTTCGTAATAGGAAGGATCATATTGTGCGGCGTATAGGGCAGCTCTTGCCATGAGCGACCATGCAGCGGTTTTATGCATTAATCCCCATTCTGCCTGTGGCAATTCATCAAACCAGGGAAGCAGGTCGGATGCTTTTTGCAGGTCTTCGATGATCATATCATAATTCTCCAGGACAGAAGTCGGACGCGGCACATCGATTTCATCGATTGGTGTGTTTTCTGTAACGATGGGAATACCGCCATTCGGGCCGTTATCACCATACCAGGGCGCGAGCCAGAGATAGGCGAACCCCCGCATAAAATATGCATGCGCCAATACACTGTTGCGTACCCGGGTGGAAAGTTTGGTGGCATTGGGTGCCGAACGGATCAGGTTATTGGAATAGTTGATCGTCTGGTACATTTGAGGCCAGTTATCACGCACATCCCTGCTGCTGGAACCTTCATCCAGAAAATTTTTAATGTTCTGTGCTTCAGCCTGTGTACGTCCGGTTACGAAGTTGTCACTGCAGTTTTCAAACCACATAAAACCACGGCCCAGAGTGCCTTCCCGGTATTGCCAGTAAAACAGGGAATATACTGCCTGCATTGCCTGTGCATCTGTCAGGTTATTAAGTTGAGATGGCTGCCCATAAGGCTGTAATTCCAGGAACTTTTTGCAGGAGCTCAAACTGCCTGCAGCTATAATTAAAGCGATTGCTATCAGTTTCGTCTTCATGATGGAACTTTTTAAAATGAAACATTCATACCTACACTAAACATCCGGGACACAGGAAATCTTCCGCCATCAATACCCAGGTTGCCAACTTCCGGATCAAATCCTTTGTACTTGGTGATGGTGAGCAGGTTTTCTGCGTTTGCGTATACACGTACCCGTGCATCTTTTAATGCTAATACCTGCTGCATCAAACTGGTTGGCAGTGTATAAGCGAGGTGCAGGTTTTTCAAACGCAGGTAATCTGCTTTATCCAGGAAATAGTCAGACACTTTGCTGAAGTTTCCGTTCGGATCTTCAACTACGGCCAGGTTGGGAATATCTGAGTTTGGATTGTAGTTGTAGGAATTCAATACATCGGTGCTCATATTCCATCCTTTGGAACCGGTATAGGTCATGGCTTTCACACCGTTGAATACATTCACTCCGGAAATACCCTGCATGAACAGAGAGAGACTGAATCCTTTCCAGTTGGCTCCCAGGTTAAAACCATAGCTGAAATCCGGCATGTCGTATGCGCCCATATAAACTCGGTCTCCGTCGTTGATGGTTCCGTCATTGTTAACATCGCGGAACTGCAGATCACCGGGACGTGCATTGGGCTGGATCTTTTTGGTAGTGCCACTGGCAGGATCGGTCCATGTATAGTCATCAATATCTTTCTGGTTGCGGAAGATACCTACAGCATCGATCAGGAAGAAAGAATGCCAGGGCATGCCTGCTGTTGAGCGAAGCGGGTTCATGGAGTTTACACCGTTGCCATGTGCGATGAACGCGGTTTGACCAATGCTGATCACCTTGTTATCGAAAGTACCCAGGTTACCGCCGATGTTGAAATCAACGGATCCGATTTTTCGGTTATAGTTCAGTGTGAATTCCCATCCTTTGTTTTCCACCTGTCCGATATTGAATTCAGGAGGAGATGCTACCCCTGCAACAGAAGGAGTAGGCATGGATTCTATCAGATCCTTGGTCTTCTTAGAGAAATAATCGACAGTGGCAGTTAGGGAATTGTCAAACAGGCTGAGGTCAAGACCAATATTGATCTGCTCAGTTCTTTCCCATTTCAGGTTAGGGTTGGGAATAGTGGGCTGGAAAATTCCAAAAGCCTGTCCCTCACCGTTAGGTCCGAGGAAAAGCGGCCAGGAAGTAACCTGGTAGGGAGGCGCATAGATGAATCGGCGCACGGATGCGATATTTCCAACCTGTCCCCAGCTGGCACGAATCTTCAACAGATTGATTTGTTGAAAGCGCTGCATGAAGTTTTCGGAAGAAATTTTCCAGGAAGCAGAAACTGCCGGGAAAACATCCGAGTTATTGGTAGGGCTCAATTTGGAGGAGGCATCCCGGCGAACGCTACCTGAAACAAAATAGCGGTTGTCAAAAGAGTAGGACACTCTTCCCAGAACAGAAACAAAGGTTTCTTCCCAAATATCTTCACTCGGACGGATTGACCAGTCGGTACCGTTGTTGAAGATAGTCTGGTAAGGATCTTCGAACGCGTAACCCCGAACTTCCGCCCAGTTATAGCGGGATGTGCGTTTGTTCATCAGGAAACCTCCCATGGCGGCTACATCGTGCACGTTGTTAAAGGTCTTGTTGTAAGAGAGGATATTATCCCAGTTCCATCCCGACGCGAGGGTGTTAGAAATTGAACGGTAATTCTGGTTGATCGTACGACCAGGTTCCAGGAAGCGCATCTGGAAAGATTCATTGCGGAAGCTGGTTACGTCAGCAGAAAATTCAGAGCGGAACTGTAAGCCAGGTAAGGGTTTCAGACGCAAGGAGGTTTTGGAGAAAATCTTATTGGCTGGATTGTTTTGCTTCACTTTTTCCAGCATGGCAACAGGGTTACGTAAGTCGGCTTCTACACTGAAACCTTCAGCAAGCGCCCAACGGGGAACGGTACCGCCGTAGAGCAGTTCGCCATCCGGACCGAATTCGCGAACAGTGCTGAAACGGGGATAAGCCATTGCACCGAAGATTGTTCCCGTGTGCCCATCACCGATAGCACTTTGCCCCTTGTTGAAATCATATAATACATGCTGACCGATTTCAATCCATTTTGCCAGGTTGAAATCAACATTCAAACGGGTGGTCAGTTTTTTATTGTAGGTATTAATCAGGGTGCCCTGTACGTCATCATAACTAACCGAAGCAAGCGCTTTGATCGTATTGGTACCACCACGGATGGTCAGGTCATAGTGTTGCATGCGGCCTGTACGGAAAATCTCATCCACCCAGTCGGTACGGGTAACATTTCCGTAAGGGAAGGTGATGGGGTCGTAGGTTTTCGGAACAGTTCTGCCGGCAGCAGTGGAAGCGTCTTTCCAAACCATGTTGAACTGTTCTGCAGTGAGCACTTTGGGCGTGCGCCAGGCCTGCTGCGTACCATTCCAAACATTGGCTTCGATAGTCATTTTTCCGGCTTTTGCCTGTTTGGTGGTAATGAGTACCACACCACCTGATCCGGCAAAGGCTCCGTAAATGGCAGCAGATGATGCGTCTTTTAAAACCGTGATGGTTTCAATATCGGCAGGGTTATAAGGAGCGCCTGGAACACCATCTACAACGATCAGTACGGCATCACCATTTTTGTTGCCTTTACCTCTGATACTGATGGAGCCAGAGGAAGTAGGATCGCCACTTTGAGTAACATTCACACCGGGCATTTGTCCCTGTATGATATTACCCAGTGATGCCGGCCGTCCTTTAAAATTATCAGTCACTTTTACTGTAGAAACTGCGCCCTGCAAATCCTGTTTGCGGGCATTGGCATAACCAATCACAACCACTTCATCGAAACTGGATCCTGTTGGCTCCAATACCACATCAACCGTGATTGAATTTCCAACAGAACGTTCGATTGTTTTCATGCCAACGGCAGAGAATATAAGTGTTTTCGTGCCTGCAGGGATATTGATGGTCTAAGTGCCATCATTTTCTGTTACGGTTCCTGTAGAACTGCCTTTAATCATCACAGAGGCACCTGCGATGGGCGTACCGTCTTTACCGGAACTGACCGTTCCGGAAATTTTTTGTTGGGCGCTTGCGGCAATAACAAGCCCGAACAGGAATACTAAAATGCCTGTGATTTTTTTCATACCAGTGGCTTTCGTTGATTAATATGTAGGGTTAAATAATGCTGGTTGTAGGGAATAGCAATTTTGGTTTATGAACTAATGTTTAGCAGTAGTAAACATAAAGATATGGGCCTGGTTGTACTGCATCCTGAGCATATGCGTATAATAAACTTCAAAATGCGTAGAAATAAAATTTTAATTTGACGGATATCAAGTAGCTGACAGTAAGCAATAAACGCATAAAAAAACTGTGTATCTTCTACATGATACACAGTTTAATTTATTGTTAGTTATTAGTAAAGTAATTAGATCTTATTCATTCCGGGTTTAATATCAATAGTATCCGAACCACCTGCCCAACTAAGTTTTAATTTGAGTGGAAGGTTTGATTGAATGGTAAGGGAAGGCTTTTGTTTTTCACTGGTTCTTCCAGCAGCCTGTAATGATAAGATGCCTTCCTTTCCAATCGGATACCGTTCAATACCGTGTTCTTCTGTTAGTCGTACATCCCAATTGATGGTATTGGTTTGAATGCTGGATCGAATTCCAAAAATTCCTTCAAATAAAATGGAGATGGGAACGAGGCCGGTCCAGCCAATAAAATCAGGTCTTGCCAGTAGTCCGGGACTAGTTGTTTCAGGAGCATAATATTCCCAGAACGTGCCTGTGTCTTTGAACACCTGTAATACCTGCTGGTGGTGTTTTTTAGCGAGATCAAATGCCAGCGTGTGAAGGTTGTTTTGTCTCAGTCCGGCAATTACCATATAATTAGTCGGAGCCCATACACCTCCCTGCCAGTAGCGCCCATCCGGCTGGTATTTTTCATGGTTGGCCGGCATGGATGGAATTGGATGTTTGCGTGCAAAAGTTTGCCTATCCGTTAAATGTGCAGTAAATTTTTTTAATTCATCCGGTTCCAGAATATCCGCCCAGAGTGCCCAGTAGGCACCGATTGATTTGAAATTGCCAATTGAACCGTCGGCATAACGGTCATAGAAAAACGAAGTTTTGGGATCCCAGAGATTTTCGCGGATCCATTTCTTCAGGAATTTAGTTTCTGATTCAATGTCTTCAATTTCCTGCCAGCGTTCTACATAAAAGCCAAATTCAACGAGGATTTTTCCAATGTACAATTGTTGCAGGCAGGTATCCAGCCAGGTCATATGGCCGTGTGAAAAGATCGGGTTGTATTCTTTATGCACGCGGGGTTGATTATCCATACCGGTACCCCATCCACTGGACCAGTAGGATCCATCTTTCCAGGTGCGGTTAAGCCGGAGCCATTGATAATAAGCGCATAATACCGGGAAAATTTTATGCAATCGCTGAATATCTCCGAATTGCCGGTAATATTCCAGCTCACTCCAGGGGATCAGATTGGGGCCTGTGCTGGTAGGATCGTAGCGATGGAAACAATCCTTGCCAGTTAGTCCCCATATTTCGCGACAAATAAATCCATCCGGATGTTGTTTTCCGTAGAAGTTATCCAACGTTTGCTGAAAAGGATAGGCCCGTGTGCCATATCGTGCAAACATGGTGATAAAGGTCGAATCCCACATAAAAATATTGCCATTGTAGGCCGTGTCGATATAGGAAGCAATAAAGCCGGATTTCGGAGCAGGATCCTTGATGTTTTTAAACGCAATTTCCCAGGCTTTCCAGTACATATCGATGGCAGCCTGGTTACCTTTCCAGTTGGGCAACGGCAACATTTCTTTGGCTTGCGCGAAGGAAGGAGCCGGTACCAGGTTGGGCTGCGCATTGCGAAATTCATTCTCTGTTACAAATACGTTTTTTACGTATGTGTTTTTGAAATCGTTTTGCAGTTCAATATCCTGATCGGGAGCAGAGGAGCCACCTTCACCTGCTAACAGGGATGGTGCCGGCAATGCAGCAGACCCAGCCAGTAAAAAGGAGTTGCGTAAAAATTTTCTTCTCGAATCCATGCTACCAGTTTTGAGTAAAGCTAAAGTTAACTTTGCTATTAGTCAACTATTTCACTTTTTGCGAATAATAGTCTTCAAAATACGTAGTACTCCCTCTTAGCCGGCCAGGAATTGTAACTTGTAGCTTGAGTGTATATCTGATTTTTATGATACGAATTAGCTGGTTGTGTATTATTCTTTTTTATTGCTGGTCCTGCAAACCGGAAGCGCCTGAAAATTTTCTGTTCGAGGAACTGTCGTTGCAGCAAACAGGTATTGATTTCACCAATGAAATCCGGGAAGATGAGCAACTGAATATCCTGAGTTTTGAGTATTTCTATAATGGAGCGGGAGTGGGGGTAGCAGATTTTAACCAGGACTCTCTGCCGGATCTCTTCTTTTCTTCCAATATGGGTGCTTCTAAGCTCTATGTAAATAAGGGTAATTTTCAATTTGAAGACAAAACGGAATCTTCGGGTATTGATACCCGTGGGAAGTGGGCTACAGGTGTATCCATTGTAGATATCAACCAGGATGGTTACCCGGATATTTATCTCTGTTTTGCTGGTCCGCTTGCCTCGGACAAGCGGGCAAATGCGCTTTATGTAAACGACGGAAAAGGTCGCTTTACAGATCAGGCGGCAGCCTATGGATTAGCAGATACCGGCCATACTGTACAAGCTGTTTTTTTTGACTATGACCTGGATGATGACCTGGACTGCTACCTGCTGACCAATATCACAGATGAAATGGGGCCGAATATTATTCGTCCCAAGCGGGTGAATGGGGAAATGATCAATACTGACCGACTTTACAAGAACGAGGGAAATGGAAAATTCAGAGATGTATCGAGGGAAGCCGGAATTTTAAAGGAAGGATATGGCCTTGGTGTTGCTGTTTCGGATTTAAACCGGGATGGCTGGCCGGATATTTTCGTTTCCAATGATTATTTATCCAACGACTTGTTATATATAAACAACCGGGATGGAACATTTACCGACCAGGCGACTTCTGCGTTTAAGCATACCAGTTATTCTGCCATGGGTAATGATGCAGGTGATATCAACAACGATGGTTTCCCTGATCTGGTGGAAGTGGATATGTTACCTCCGGATAATTACCGCCAGAAACTGATGCTGGGATTTACCAATCACGACCGCTATCGTTCCGAGTTGCAGGTGGGTTATGCTCCTCAGTTCATGCGGAATTCATTACACCTGAATACCGGATTGATTTCAGGGGATGTGCCGAAATTCAGTGAAATCGGACAACTGGCAGGTATCTCCGCTACCGACTGGAGCTGGAGCCCCCTGCTTGCTGATTTTGACCTTGATGGTCGCCGTGATCTTTTCATCAGTAATGGCTATCCTAGAGATATTACGAACCGGGATTTTATTACTTATCAGGCGCAGGGTTTGTCGCGGACTGATCCTAAAGCACCGCTTACCAGGGACCAGTTTGCAGTACTTCAAAAACTAGAGGGTGCCTATCTGCATAATTTCATGTTTCGTAATGAGGGCGACTATCGATTTTCAGATCAGTCAAAGCATTGGGGATTCAGTACAGATGCGTATTCTACCGGTGCTGCCTATGCTGATTTGGATAATGATGGCGACCTGGACCTGGTTGTAGTGAATACGGGAAAACCGGCTTCTGTGTACAGGAATACTGCTGCTGAACAAACAAAACATAGTTTTTTACGGATACGGCTGGAAGGGAAACCAGGGAACCGGGACGGGATAGGAGCCAGTTGTCGTCTGTATGCAGGAACTGAAATATGGTTTTCAGAGCAACAGGTAGTTAGAGGTTACCAGTCTTCCGTTGATAATCGTATGCTGATTGGTCTGGGTACCATCAACCAGCTGGATTCACTTGTTATCAATTGGCCAGATGGTCGGAAGCAGACACTAAAATCTCCTCCTGTAAACAGGGAGCTGGTTATTTCGTATAAGGATAGCCGGGAGGATTATTATATTCCGCATAAGATTTTACAAAATGGATTTTTTGAGCTGGAAAAAGAAAACCTGGGTATCAATTTTATCCACCGTGAAACGCCTTATACTGATTTTAATATTCAGCCACTCATGCCACATAAATTTTCGACCGGTGGTCCGCCAATGGCTGTGGCTGATCTGAATGGAGACCAACGGGATGATTTTTTCATAGGTGGCGCCTATAATCAGTCGGGTTTAATCTACCTGCAACAACCGGATGGTGCTTTTCGTAGTCAGCTTCTTGATGAAGGAAAAAAAATGCCGGAGGATATGGGAGCTGTGTTTTTGGATGCTGAGGGAGATGGAGACCAGGACCTCTACGTAGTAAGTGGGGGTAATGAGTTTCCGGAGGGATCGGTTCATTATCAGGATCGGTTGTATCTCAACAATGGCAGGGGAGGTTTTACGCTATCGAAGGGCTTATTGCCAGCGATACCAGCCAGTGGATCTGTTGCAGTCGCAACGGATTTTGATCGCGACGGAGATATAGATCTATTCGTAGGCGGTAGAATCCGGCCACAGCATTATCCGGAAGGAGGAACTTCTCAATTATTGGAAAACCGGAATGGACGTTTTATTCAGGTAGCTGCTGAAAAAGCACCCGGATTAGAAGCAATTGGTATGGTGAACGGAGCTGTTTGGGTTGATCTGAACAAGGATGGCTGGATGGACCTGGTGGTAGTTGGAGAATGGATGCCGGTGACAGTATTTATGAACCGGCAGGGCCGTTTTGAAAACACGACGGAAAAATTAGGATTAGCTAAAACCGTAGGCTGGTGGAATACAGTTCAGTTGGCAGATTGTAACAGGGATGGGCAACCAGACCTGGTATTGGGTAACCATGGGTTGAACAGTCGATATGCCAGGTCTGATTATCAGTCGCTGGGAATTTACTGGTATGATTTTAGTAAAACAGGTACCCGCCATGGCATGATAAGTTATACTACGAACGGAGAGGCATATCCTATTCATCCAAGAGACGATCTGATGATGCAATTGCCTTTTTTACGAAAGAAATTTCCACTATATAACGATTATGCAAAGGCAAGAATGCAGGACCTCTTTCCCCATGCTGATTTGAATGCTGCCGAATTCAGGCAATTGAATGAATGGCGTTCAGGTGTGTTGTTAACTGGTGGTGACAGTGCCTGGAAATTTCAGCCTTTGCCTATGGAGGCACAGTTTGCTCCTGTTCATGCCATCCTGGTGAATGATTGGGACGGGGATGAGAATCAGGATCTATTGTTAACCGGAAACGACTATAGTTATGAAGTGATCAATGGGCCATTGGATGCCTTAAATGGACTCTCTCTGCATGGAATGGGCGATGGTCAATTCACCAAGAAGCGGGATAATTTTCGTGTAACCGGAGAGGGAAGGTCACTGATAAAATTAGATCGGCCGGGGAGAACTAACCTGGTGTTGGCAGGAATCAGTAATGGAGCAGTAGTCTGTTTGGAAGTGAGACGTGAGAAGTGAGACGTGAGTTGTTAATCTGGGGGTTCATTACTTCTTTCGGCTGAAATATCGAAGTTCATAGCGGACTTCCTTTTTGCCTTCGAAGAGCGGGCGTTTATTTTTTTTGAGTACCAGTTGGGTGTTATCCAGATTAATAATTTCCATTTCATTTCCTACACTGGCATTGGGCAAATCTCGAATGATGAGTTGTTTATCACTCAATTCGTAAAAGTATTGTTTTTTTTCTCCCATTCCTTCTCGTAACATGGTGCCATCCGGATTATAGGTATGTGTCTCCCTGGGACTTGGGTTCGTATTTGTAAAAGTAAATCCGTTATGGTAATCAAATACCGAATCAATCTCCCAGGTGCCTACCAGTTTGGGAGCATAATCAGTGGTACAGGCATTCATGGTACAGGCAATTACCAGTACTGCAATTGCGCTACTAAAATTTTTATGCGAAGCCTTTAATTCGTTCTGATTCATAACATATATAACTGCGGAGATGTAAAAATAAAAAAACCGGCCCTATACAAAACTGCAAAAGTATAGGAGCCGGTTTGGGATTGCTCAAAAAAGCCGTAACCAATTATTGGTAGTCTGGGTTCTGTATCAGTACTCCATTGCTCAGATCAATCTGGCGCTGGGGAATCGGGAATTTATAATTTTTGGGACGAGTGAACGTACGGGCAGGTTTCCACTGACCACGGTTGATTGCATAATGGGCACGCAAATCGATGATATTGGCGCGATCCCAACGCATCAGGTCGAGATGGCGTTCATTTTCACCAGCCAGTTCCACTCTTCTCTCATGAATAAGATCCTGCATGGTTGCATTGCTTACATCTGGTATATTATTGCGACGGCGCACGGCATTGATCTCGTTGTCTCCGTTTTGGCCGGAACGAATCTTTGCTTCAGCAACCAGCAGGTAAATATCAGAAGCGCGGAGCATTACAATGTTCATATTGTTGTCCAGGCCGCCATCTGGTCTCCAGCTTACGTATTTGCGGAAGAAATAACCGGTGTTGGTGAGTCCGGCCGGAACAGGTTGTAATCCACCATTGGAAGCACCTGCATCAATCATATCACCCACTTTTGCCATGGTGTATCCCATGCGTTCATCGCCTGGTTCAAATTCATCTGCAAGGTCATCAATTGGTTCCTGGAATCCCCATCCACCCCATGGACGAGGACCGTAATAAATAGAAGCTACGTTTTCTGTCCAGCCTTCTGTACACTGAATAGAGAAAAGAACTTCCGGGTTGTTTTTGGTAGCGGGTGTGAAGTTGTCGCCAAAACTTGGAGCCAGCGCATACGGGCCGCTAATTACTTTGTTGCCGAATTCAATCACCTTGGGGAAATTCTCTTTATACATATAGAATTTGGCAAGGTAACCCCAGGCTGCCCCTTTGGTAGCGCGACCCAGATTCGCATTGTCATTGGTTGTAAGCAGTAGGTCTGCGGCAGCAAGAAAATCGGATTCAATCTGCGCTTCCATTTCAGCCATGCTTGCTTTGGGAACATTGTAATTGTTTTCCCGAACATTGGCTTCCAGAATCAAAGGCACTTCGCCGTAGATCTTGTAGAACTGCCAGTAGATGAGTCCGCGAATAAAATGCGCTTCGCCCAGGATGCGATTTTTCAGGGCATTATCCATATTGATTTCTGGTACATTGATCAGGACAGCATTGGCTCGAGATACAATTTCATATTTCCTTGCCCAACTGTCGTTCAATTGGGGGTTGGAAGGTTCAACCGTGAAATCTTCAATGGCCTGGTCTTCCGGGTGGTCACCGGCTCTCCATTGGTCGTCTGAACAGATGTCCCAGGTTTGTTCCGTATGAGCAAACGTATATTCGTCGCCCAGGAAAGAATACAGTGCATTGGATGCAGAGACGGCGTCATCGGCATTTCTCCAGAAATCCGCGGAGGTGGACTGCCCATAAGGAGGCGAATCCAGCAGGTCTTTATTGCAGCTCACTGCGCCAACGGCCAGCAGCAACAGAAATCCTTTGTATACTATCGTATGTTTCATAGTCAATTCTTTTTTCAGTTAAAAGGTAACATTGAGTCCAAAAATCCAGGTCCGGGATTGCGGATACTGTGCGTAATCCACATTGATCTGCCTGTTACCATCTGTATATCCCAATTCAGGATCAAGGCCTGAATAACCCGTAACGGTGAATACGTTTTGACCAGTGATATAGAACCTGGTTTTGCCAATACCAAGGCGGTTCGTCAGTTTGTCGTTCAGCGTATATCCGATGCTGAGATTCTTCAGTCTAAGGAAATCTCCTTTCTCGATAAACATATCGGATGTGCGATAATTTCGGTTGTTCCTGCGCGTGGTCATACGGGGAATGCTGTTGCTGGTACCAGGGCCTGTCCAGCGATCTTTAACTTCTTCATACATGTTGAATGAATAAGTAGGATCAAGGCCCTGCATGCGGTCTGCATTAAAGATTTTCACACCTGCATTACCAAGGAAGAACAAGCCGAGGTCAAAACCTTTGTAATTGAAATCAGCATTGAAACCATATACCATTTTCGGGTGTGGGCTGCCCAGGTTGACACGATCTCGGTCATCAATCAGTCCGTCACCATTAATGTCAAGGAAACGTACATCTCCGGGTTCAATTAAACCTGCAGTGCGGCGAGGATCATTTGCGATATTAGGATCCTTGCTGATATCGTCTGTAGTCTGGTAAAGTCCGTCGGTTCTCCATCCGTAGAAGATACCTATAGGTAATCCTTCGTAGGTACGGGAGATCTCTTCATTAGGGCGACCGTAGGTACGGGAGCCGATGAAGTTACCATCATACAATTCAATCACTTTGTTTTTGATGAAAGCGGCATTGGCTCCTAACCGATAGGAAAATTCTCCGGCGCGATTGGTATAGGAAAGATCCATTTCGAAACCGCTGTTCTTCAATACGCCTACGTTCTGATCAGGAATACTGAGTGTGCCCACTGTTCCGATGGTAGGAGGAGACAGCAGCATGTCGCGTGTCTTTTTATCAAAGTAGTTCAGGTTTACAGCTAGTTTACGATTGAACAACTCTGCACTTAGTCCAATGTTGGACATTTCTGCTGTTTCCCAGGAAATGTTCGGGTTGGGAAGTCTGGTTTGCGTATTGCCTACCGTGGTGTTGTTGTTAAAGGAATAGCGACCGCCATTTCCAATCAATGCGAGGTACTGCAAACGGTTTACATTCTGGTTGCCCAGTTGTCCCCAGCCTGCTGTAAGTTTCAATTCATCAATAAATGAAACATTGAAGAATTTTTCATTGGAAATTCTCCAGCCTGCAGAGAAGGCCGGGAAATACCCCCATTTATTTCCGTCTGCGAATTTGGAAGAACCATCCGCACGGAAAGTAGCCGTGAAAAGATAACGTTGATCGTAGTCGTAGTTAATCCTTCCGAAAACTGATTGAAGGGCATCGTAATAGCGATTACCACCGATACCTTGTAAAGTTTGACCTACATCAAGAAAGCGCTGGTTAGGATCTTCATTGAGGAAATCGCGTTTAGCCGCTGAGAAATTATCTCCGTCAAAGGTTTGTGAAGTATAACCTGCCACGGCATCCAGTTTGTGTTTGCCGGCGAAAATATTGCTGTAGGAAAGGAAGTATTCACCCAACAGAGAATAAGATTCACTGAATGATCTTCCGAGTGAGTTGTTGTTTCTCGTGCGGGTTTGATCACTGATGATGATGTTGAAATTACGACCTGTATAATGGTTTCCATCCACACCCAGGTTCACTTTGAACTTGAGGCCTTTCAGGATTTCATATTCTGCATTGATATTCGCCAGGAGTCGGGTGTTAATATTGTCTGCATCAATTGTATTAGCAGTAAATATAGGGTTGTTAATATCGCCGAATTCATTGGAGGCTTTGGAGGTACCCCAGGATCCGTCATCATTTTTAACCGGAATAAAAGGCATGAAACGGATGGCACTCCAGATCAGACCGTCCTGTGCAGACAAGGTATTAAGGCTGTTGTCATTGGAGCGGGTGAGCTGAATGCTTTGTCCCACTTTCAGGCGCTTTCCGATACGATGATCTGAATTTAAGCGCATGCTGTAACGTTTGAAAAAAGAATTGGTAATGATTCCCTTTTCATCGTACATGCCTGCTGATAACATATAGGAGGATTTGGCAGAACCGCCACTAAGCGCCACATCTATGTTGTTTACATTACCTGTTCTGAATAATTCATCTTGCCAGTTGGTTCTTTGAGTAGAGTTGGAGGGATCATTCCATACGGGGTTAATTGTGAGGCCGTCATTGGTAAAACGTTCTCTTTTCAATTCAACCAGGGTGGCAGCATCCAGCATGTCAAGCGTTTTAATAGCATTTGACATACCGGTGTAGGCGTTCACATTCAGTCGCATTGGTTGTTCGAAACCACCGCGTTTGGTTGTAACGATTACTACCCCATTCGCAGCACGTGTACCATAGATAGCGGAAGCCGAAGCGTCCTTAAGTACTTCGATGGATGCAATGTCATTGGGATTAACAGCGTTCAGATCACCAGCGGGAATGCCGTCAATGATGATCAGCGGATCAGCATTGTTGATGGTGCCTGTACCGCGTATGCGAATACTGCCGGGGTTGCCGGGGTTACCACCACTGCGCACCACATTTACACCGGCTGCACGTCCCTGGAGCGCCTGTGAGGCACTGGAGACCGGAAGGTTTTGAATGGCGTCGCCTTTTACAGAAGCAACAGCTCCGGTAAGGTCCCTGCGCGATTGGGTACCATAACCTACCACCACTACTTCAGAAAGTTTGGTGCTGGAAGTTGCGAGCGCAACATCAATGGTGTTGCGTCCATTGATGTCAATTTCAGTTTCTGCGAAACCGGTACTTGAAAAAACAAGAATGGCATCACCCTGTTGAAGGTTGATCGAGAATACACCATTGTCATTGGTAGTAGTTCCCCTGTTGGTTCCTTTAATAGTCACATTTACATTGGAGAGTGGAGCACCGGTGCTTTGATCTGTTACCTTCCCGGTAACCGATGTTTGCGCGAATGCAAGTTGATGGAGTGCAATCGCTGCTATGAAAGCAAAAAGCCTCTTTAGCAGTAAGTTTAGTTTCATAATCTAGTTGGTTATTCAGTTAAAAACAAAGGCTCTATAAAATTAGCCTAACTATCTAGTCGCAATGAAACACGAAGCGAATATTAATCATCAAAATGCGTAATCATCAAAATGCGATCTATGCTACGCAATTTGATGTGATAGATACGCATATATAGGCAGTATTCTGATATACAGCGGGTAGTTTTGTTACCATCCGTTGGCAGGTATTACTCCTGTATTATCATTTAATTAATTTATTATGATCATAGGCGTTGATTTAGGCGGGACAAATATTAGGGCCGGATTAATTCAGGGAGGTGAGGTGTTGCAATCGATCAGTCATAAGCTAACCAATAAACATTCACTGGATGCAACGTTGGAGCAAATAATAGCAGTTATAGAACCATTGGTAAGTGAAGAAGTGGAAGGAATAGGGATCGGGGTACCTTCCATAGTGGATGTGGACAATGGAGTAGTATATGATGTAGTGAATATTCCTTCCTGGAAAAAAGTTGAGTTGAAGAAAATACTAGAAGATCAATTTCATAAACCGGTGTTTGTAAATAATGATGTGAATTGTTTCGCCCTGGGCGAACACCAGTTTGGTGCTGCGCAGCCATTTGATTCTTTTGTAGCAATTTCAGTCGGAACGGGACTTGGAACTGCTATTGTGATTAATCGCGAGTTATATCTTGGAGTGAATTGCGGAGCAGGAGAAATCGGTTATTTCCCTTATCTCGATAAAAATCTGGAATACTATTCCAGCAGCAGTTTTTTTGACATACATGATACAACTGCGGAAGAACTTTTTTATGATGCTCAGAAAGGGAAACCCAAAGCCCTGCAGGTTTGGCAGGAATACGGGCATCACCTGGGTAATGTATTAAAGGTGGTTTTGTATGCATATGCCCCACAGGCTGTATTACTGGGTGGTTCGATATCCAATGCCTATAAATACTTTGAAGAAAGTATGTATCTGAGTATGGATGATTTTATGTATCCATCCCTGCTCAAACAGGTAAAAGTGATTCATTCCAAAACAGAGAATATTGCGTTATTGGGAGCAGCAGCATTAGTTCCGGTCAAAGCGCTGGTATGATTTTGTAAAATCTTCAAACTGCTTTAATTTACCTGTTGCAACTCTTTTCTGAATGAATAAGATCATCCTTTTATTTGATATTTCTGAAAAATACGGGCAGAGTCTGATGATGGGTATTGTCCGGTATTTTAAGGAAAACAGCAATGCCCTGTTTTGTAATATGCCTATTTATTACAGGGAAACATTGGGTGTCAGAGGGATTCTGAAATTTGCCAAAGAGTGGGGTGCACAGGGTATTATTGCGCAACTGAATAATACCAGGGATGTACGGAAGATTGCCGAATCGGGAATCCACCTGATCGTAGAAGATTATAAAGAGCGCTTTGAAGAGTTCCCTAATATTACAGGCGGATATTATGAAGCCGGTCAGATGGGGGCAGAATATTTTGTCAAGAAAGGGTTTAAGAATTTCGCCTTTTACGGATTTAAAAATATTGTATGGTCGCGCGAACGTTCCATGGGGTATGAAGATTATCTGAATGAACGCGGATTTGATGTATACTATTTTAACCAGAAGGAGGAAACCGGTAACTCGGAACTATGGTACTACAAACCTTCTGATCTCAGTGAATGGCTACAGCAACTGCCAAAGCCAATTGCTATTATGGCCTGCGATGATGCCAGGGGCCTCCATATTGCTGAAGCCTGCAAGCATGCAAATATTCGCATACCCGAAGATGTTATTGTGCTGGGAGTTGATAACGATGAATTAACCTGTAACTTATCGGATCCGCCCTTGTCGAGTATTAACCTTGATACGGAAAGAGGAGGATATGAGGCAGGCCGGCTGATGGATCTGATGATCCAGGGCAAGGTTAAAAAGCCGCGGAATGTAATGGTGATGCCTACCTATATTGTAACCCGGCAGTCAACCGATATTGCAGCAGTGGATGATGCCTATATCGCGAAAGCGCTGAAGTTTATTCATAAAAATCTGGATCATGATATCAATGTGTCGGATGTATTGGGGCAATTAACGATCTCCAGGCGCTCATTGGAGAAGAAATTCCAGGAGGTAACCGGCACCAGTGTTTATAAATACATCAGCAAAGTGCGAATGCAGAAGTTTTCTGAGCGGCTCCTGGAAACGGATAAACGGATTTCAGAGATTGCGCACGAAGCCGGTTTGAATCTGACGAACAATGTAGCCCGGCAATTCAAACAGATCCACGGATGCTCTCCGAGTGAATACAGGAAAAAACATCTTCCCCGTAAGTAACTATTTAATCCAGCATGATTTTTCTGCCTTCTTTGGCAGAACGGGTAGCAGCTTCCAGGATTTTTACCACCAGCAGGTTGTTGGATAAGGAGGAAAGGTCATTCGTATCGGTAATTTTTCCTGCCAGAAAAGCTTCCAGGTAACTGATAAAATCGCTATACACAGCTGCAGGTGCCAGCCCGCTGATGGGTTTGGATTGCTGCTTTTTCTGAACAATTGTTTGTGCATCAACCGCATGGAAGTAAGCAGATGAACCAAAAATTTCCATATCCTTGATAGAGTAGGGCCAGTTCCAGGATGCTTCAATAACCCCGGTTGCGTTTTCGTATTCCAGCAGAATAGTAGCCACATCATCCACTTTTGGATATACGGCCGGCTTGTATTGCTGGATGATGGCCGTAACGGATTTGGGGGCCTTTCCATTCATCAGCCAGGTCATCAGGTTGGCGCCATAACAGCCGAAATCACGGGATGCACCACCCCCGTTTTTAACCGGATCGGTAAGCCAGTCGAGGAATTCTTTACTGCAGCCAATTTCCTCCGGACCTTCATGACCAGAATGTACTACTATTTTATGGATCTTGCCAAGGTTGCCCTGATCCACCTGGTCTTTCGCATAGTGGTTACTGTTATACCAGGTTGTTTCGTAATTCGTAAGTACGGCAGTATTGTATTTTTTTGAAAGCGCTTCTATCTTTTTAGCGTCTTCCAGGGTAGTGGCAAGTGGTTTTTCCACCATAACGGGAATACCCTGCGGAAGACAGGCTTCTACAACTGCCAGGTGTTCATTGATGGCATTGAAAGCCAATGCAGCCTGTGGCTTGGTCGTTTTTATCGCGGAGCTGATGTTGTTGAAGAATAAAGCATCAGGCAGTTGGTAGGACTTTTTATAGCGTTCAATGAGGTCGGGATTGCTTTCCACAATTCCTGTGATCACAACTCTTCCCTGTTTATGAAATTGAAGGATCCCATGCACATGATCGTGTGTCATGCCAACAACCAGCACCTTTAGTTTTTCCTGCGACTGGGCGGAAACGATGCTGCTAAAGGAACTGAAAACCACGCATAAAAAAAGCAAACTGAGATGTTTATTCATATTCGTATTCCACTTTACCCATGAGTTGTTGTTGTTTGTTGTAAACCAGCTCCATTCTGCGCAGGCCATTGGGCAGGTATTGATAGAACCATTGCTCGTAGGCATTGGTGCCTTCGGGTACCATGGTCATTTTTTTTAGCTGGTCGTTTTCATTGTACTCGAAAATATAATCAGGAAGGAGTCGCTGTGCTTTTAAATTGAATCGTACGATATCGGTCAGCCTGTTTTTGGCATCGTAATAATAATAGTAGGTGATCGCAGGCAGGTTCGCACGGATTGCCTTTTCTTCTACGAGGTTTCCTTTTTCGTCATATACAAAACTAACAGTGGTAGTGTCCACCTGGTTGCGTATCCGTTGCATGGATTGGGGTAATCCGGCTTCGTTGTAAGTCCAGTTATGAATTTCTGTTGTGGTGATATTATCAGACCTGCTGCTGCTTTCCAGGCGGATCAACTGGCCATTGGGGTTATAGGAATAGGAAGATTGGCTGGAAGCGTTCTGGGCGGTATCCCTGCTGCTGATCAGCCATCCCTTTTCATTATAGCGGGCTTCGATACGCGTATCACCTGTTTGACTGGTTTGTGTGCGGGTAATCAACAGCCCTTTTTTCGGATCCAGGGTTTGTTCTACGGTGAAGCCGGCTGATTCAGGGGTGTTTCCGTCGTAACTGGTAATAGTCACTTTTTTGATTCCTTTTTCAAGCAATTGCTGGTAACGCTGATTGGTCTGGCGATTGGCCAGCAGGTCGTTATAATAGAATTGTGACCAAAGCGGGGAGGAACTAAGGGTTAAAATGAGAATAAATGCGATGTTTTTCATCTGGACTATTGTTTATACGCTGGCGAATGAGTGCAACTTAACTAATTGTATTTATTTTTATTCAAATTTTAACAAGTGTCGCATTATAAGGAAAGAACAGAAAAGAATTGCCTGAACTGTGGAACGGAAGTAGCTGGCCGTTATTGCCAGCAATGCGGACAGGAAAATATTATTGCCAGGGAATCCTTCTGGAGTTTGCTTACGCATTTTGTTTATGATATAACGCATTTCGACAGTAAGTTTTTTGGCACAATGAGCCAGTTGCTGACGAAGCCCGGGAAATTATCCCTCGAATACATTCAGGGAAAAAGAAACAGCCAGTTGAATCCCATCCGGATGTATGTGTTCACTTCCGCCTTTTTCTTCATCATTTTTTTTACGATGTACAACGCTGCAACTATTGGTAAATCGGATTCGGACAAGAAAAAGGAAAAACTGGAGAGTCTGAAGCTGGCCAGGGAAGTGGTGCAGGAGAAACCGTTAATGTCAACAAATGCAATAGAAAAGGAAACGGCACAGCGTGTATTGGCCGAAATTGAAAAAGATATTCAAACCATTGAAAAAGAGATCAGCGATAAGAAAATAGCAGACTCTATCCGTTTTGCAACAGGCCAGGAGATTTTGGATACCCTGGAAAAAGAAGGTGTAAAGGTTCCCGGAAATTTGAAAATTGCAGACGATGAAGAGCAGGGGATAAAACTGAGCATGTCGAAGGATAGCAGTGACGAAGCTTTTACCTCTTCTGAATATGAATCACTGGAGGCTTATCGTCGAATGCAGGAGGCTTTACCAAAAGACAAAAAAGACAGTTGGATTAAAAAAATATTTGTAACCAAGATCATTGCAGCATCTGAAACCGGAAAACTAAAAGGGGAGCGGGCTTATTTGCAGAGTTTTATGAATAACCTGTTTCACAGTTTCCCTAAGATGTTGTTTGCCTCTCTTCCGCTGTTTGCCTGGTTCCTGCAACTGTTATATGGGCGCAGAAAGGATCTGTTTTACTCTGATCATGCCATTTTTACCATTCATACCTATTGCGCCACTTTTATCTTTCTGCTCGGCAGTTTTGCATTGGGAGCCTTGCAGGATTATACCGAGTGGGGAATTATCAACCTGTTACAGGTAATCATTACTATTGCAGTTTATTTATACCTGTATAAGGGAATGCGGAGGTTTTACGGTGAGAGCCGCAAAAAGACCCTGCTTAAATTTATACTGTTAAATATCCTTTCTTTCTTTATGATGATGGTGCTATTGGTGATCTTTACCGCCATCAGTGCGGCACAAGCCGTGAATCCGGGTCATTAAAACCACCGCCATGAAAGCAGCAGCACAGGAAGCATTTGGGCAATTGATCGATATCATGAACGACCTGAGGGAGAAATGTCCCTGGGATAAAAAGCAGACCATTCAAAGTTTACGGCAGCAATCCATAGAGGAATTGTATGAATTGGCGGATGCGATCTCGGATGAAGACTGGAAAGGCATAAAAGAGGAATTGGGTGATCTGTTTCTGCACCTGGTTTTCTATGCAAAAATCGGGCAGGAGCAGGGACAATTCAGCCTTGATGAAGTTTTAAAGGGAATCAATGAGAAGCTGATCCGCCGGCACCCGCATGTATATGGCGAAGTAAAACTGGAGAATGCGGAAGACGTCAAACGCAATTGGGAGCAGATCAAGCTGCAGGAAGGGAAGAAATCGGTATTGAGCGGAGTGCCGAAGTCTCTGCCTGCAACGGTAAAGGCTATGCGCCTGCAGGAAAAAGCGAAGCAGGTTGGGTTTGAATGGGATAACCGGGAACAGGTTTGGGAAAAAGTGGAAGAGGAAATGCAGGAATTAAAAGATGCGGTAGCAGGGGGGAACCAGGACCAGGTGGAAGACGAGTTTGGTGATGTGGTTTTTTCACTTATTAATTATGCACGGTTTTTGCAGGTGGATGCTGAACATGCCCTGGCCCGGACCAATCAGAAGTTTATCAACCGCTTTACGCAGATGGAAGAACTGGCCCGTGAAAAGGGGCTGGAGCTCAAGGATATGAATCTGGAAGAGATGGATGCCTTGTGGAATGAAATCAAAGCGAAAAAATCAAGCAGTTGATCCAGTTTGTCATCGGAATATTAAAAAAGAATGCCTATTTTCTGCTGGCGGCCGCCTGGTTGTTCACCATAGCATTTATCATCAATAATTATTTTGTTGGAGCTTCATCGGCCCCTTACCTGCGCAAAGCGATTGAAGACAGGATCCAGGTGCAGGAGCGGCAGGTGGAAATATTGTCCAGGGATACTGCCTTGTTAAAAGTGCTGGCGGAGGGAACTTATGATGTGGATCACCTGGAAAAACTGAGCAGGAATAACCTGGGGGTATTTCTGTATCGTCCGGATCAATACAATAACTGGAAACTGCAGTTCTGGAGTTATCAGCAAACGGAACCAACAGCCGATATTATTTACAGTGAGGATAGTATTCAACTGGTACGTTTGCAGAACGGGCAATATGAATGCATCCGAAAACTGATTCCACTGGCCAGGGAGCAATTATTACTAATTGCGATGATTGAGGTCAGGAAAGAGTATTTTGTACAGAACAGTAACCTCTCGTCCCAGTTTGCTGGATTTCCAAGTGCGGAATCTTCGGTGGCCATAACCGAAACAGAAACAGCCTATCCGGTTCGGAGTATAAGTGGTAAGCTGTTATTTTATCTGCAGCCCCGCAACGTATCTGCGGATTCTTCGGCTAATGAATGGGCGATCGTACTGGATATTATTGGCATAGTATTATTGCTGATCGCTGTACACAGTGCTGCGAACAGTATTGCAGAAACATATGGTTTTGTGCGGGGACTGATATTCCTGGCTGGTACGGTGATCGGATTAAGAATGCTGACTTATATGTTTTCCGACACGCTTGCATGGTCAGAGTTTGAATTATTTGATCCGGGGATTTATAGTTCAAGTTTACTCCTGCCATCGCTGGGGGATTTGCTGATCAACTCCCTGTTGTTCTGCTGGATCCTGTTGTTTATCTACCGGAAGAGCGTGGGTATGAATCTGCAGGCATTTCAACAACATTGGCTGAAATGGCCTCTGGTGGCCGTTGGTGCTTTTTTATTGGTAAGTATTACCTTTTCTTTTGCCATTATCATTCGTAGCCTGATCGCTGATGCAGCCAGAATTTCCTTTAATGTAACCAATTTCTTTAGCCTGGATGAGTATAGTTTCTGGGGTTTTGTGGTGTTGGCAACGCTGGCTCTGAGTTATTTCCTGGCATCTTCCGTCATCCTTCGGGTGCTGGCTCCTTTGCTGCGTAACAATGCATATTATCTGTACGCTTTCCTGGCCGCTTTTGGTTTATTATTGATCACTTTTATTCAGAGTGGCAATATTGTAGAGCTGAATCTTTTTGTGCTGGTCTGGCTGATCGGTTATACCTGGCTGTTACGTCAGCCATTGTTGATCACAAAGGATCATCGTTGGTCGGTATCGGTTTTATTGCTTTGGATTTTCCTTTATTCCGGATCGATTTCGCTGATCATTATTGCAGAGAATAGTCGAATTGAACTGGAACAACGGAAACGAACAGCTGAGAAGCTGGCTACACAGGCGGATCCAACATCCGAGCGACTGCTGAGTATTGCACTTACGTATTTTGATAATGATTTCCTGTACGCGAATTTCAATCGATTTCGGCTGGCTTCTTCCAATCAGTACCTGAAAGACAGCCTGATCAACAAGAACTTCAGTGCCTATCTGAACAAATACGATACCCGGATTTACACCTTTGATTCGCAGGAAAGGCCGCTTTATAATGATGCGCCGGTTTCCTTCGATACGCTGGATATCATTTACCGGATGGAAGGCAAACCGACCAATGTGCCGGATATGCGCTATTTCGAAAAGGCGTTTGATAAGTACGCGTATATAAGTCGAAAAATGGTAACTGATACCTCCGGTACTGGTATCGGTTTTGTATTTATTTTATCTGAGCCGAAGAAATATAAAAACGACGCACTGGTTCCGGAGCTGTTCCGGGGCAGAAAGGATTTTTTACCCGATGAGTATTCTCCGATTTACAGTTATGCGATTTACAATAACCGGGAGCTGATTGATTATTTCAATGATTACGCCTTTCCCACCAGGTTGAGCGATAAACAGTTGCCGCCCAATAATTTCACCTTCCGGAAAAATGAGGGGTATGATGAATTGTGGTACCGCGACAACAATAAGGTGGTGATCATCGCCAAACTGAATAATCTCTGGCTTGAATCCATAACACTCGTAGCCTACCTGTTTTCCACTTTTCTGCTTCTATTAGGAATTTTTCAGTTAATCTCCCTCCTGGTTCGATCCAGGTTACGCTTATCGAACCTGCGAAAAGAAATGCAATTGAACCTCCGTACACAGGTGCACGGAACGATCATTTTTATCAGCCTTTTTTCATTCCTGGTGATTGGGGCGGCCACGATCTTTTTCTTTATTAACCGGTACAACCGCAACAAGCAGGACCAGTTGAGCCGGGCGATCCAGATCATGAACAATGAAGTGGAGAATAAGATTGACAGCCAGACATTTTTTGATTATATGCTGCGGTTGTACGACAGTGGATACAACGAGTACCTTGAAGTACTGGTGCGGGAGGTGTCAGAAATTCACGGAACCGATATCAATATCTATGATACCCAGGGCGAGTTACGTTTGTCTTCGAACCCTTTCATTTATGATAAGGGGATACTGAGCTCGCGTATGAATCCTGAAGCCTATTACCGGATCCACCGGCAGAAGTTGGTACAGTTTACAACTACAGAACAAATAGGAGGAATCAGTTACCAAAGTATATATTCTCCAGTGCGTGATGAAGATGGTAATCCTTATGCGTATCTGAACATGCCATCCTTCGACTCACAGGAAGAGCTGAAGCGGGAGATCTCCAATTTCCTGGTAACGATTATCAACCTGAATGCCTTTATTTTCCTGATTGCAGGTGTGATTGCGCTCTTTATTACCAACCGGATTACGGCATCCTTCTCCCTGATCAGTGAGAAAATGCGGGCCGTGAACCTGGGCCAGCACAATGATGAGATACAGTGGAACCGGAACGATGAAATTGGTGAGCTGGTGAAGGAGTACAACAAGATGGTGTTAAAACTCGAAGAAAGTGCGGCGGCCCTGGCCAAGAGTGAGCGGGAAGGAGCCTGGAGGGAGATGGCCCGTCAGGTGGCGCATGAGATCAAGAATCCGCTCACTCCGATGAAACTAAGCATTCAGTATCTGCAGAAAGCGATTCAGGGTAACAATGGAGATGTAAAGCAGCTTACGTTCAATGTGGCGAATACCCTGGTGGAGCAGATTGATCACCTGTCGAAGATCGCATCCGAATTTTCACAGTTCGCGAATATCAGCAATGCGCACAATGAGTTGTTCGACCTGCATGAGATATTACAATCGCTCTCGTCCCTGTATGATTCCAACGACCTGGTAGTGTTTACCTGGAAGCCTGTGGACGGACCTGTTTGGGTATTTGCTGATAAAACGCAAATGAACCGCCTGTTCACAAATCTGTTACAGAATGCTATGGAGGCTACCGAAAACCGGGAGTTGCGTCTCGTGGAAGTGAAGGAAGAATGGGGTGAGGATACGATCATTATTTCAGTTCACGATAACGGGCAGGGAATTCCTGCTACTACACAGTCCAGGATCTTTACGCCGAATTTCACCACAAAAACATCAGGCACAGGTCTGGGATTGGCCATGAGCAAGGGCATAGTGGAACAGGCCCGTGGCAGGATCTGGTTTGAGACCAGTGAAACGGATGGTACTACTTTCTTTGTTTCCTTGCCGTCAGCCAGCTCCTGAATTGTTCGAGTGTAAAACTACTTAGGTTGTGCCTGGCTGTTAGTCCGCCTTTTTGCGCAGCGATTACACCATACCGGATATCTTCAAATCCTTCCACGCTGTGGGCGTCCGGATCAATAGAGAGGAGGCAGTTTTTTTTCAGTGCATAGGGGATCCAGCTCCAGTCGAGATCAAGTCTGCGTGGGTGCGCATTGATTTCGATAACTACGTTGTTTTCGGCACAGGCATCAATAATGACTTTATGATCTATCGGGTATCCCGGACGGCTAAGCAGGAGACGGCCGGTCATATGTCCGAGTATGGTGGTTGCCGGATGCTGAATTGCTGTAAGTAAGCGCTGCATGGCTTTTTCTTGCGTCATTTTCAGATTGCTGTGTACGGAAGCAATTACAAGGTCAAAGCTGTTAAGTGTATCGGTATCGTAATCAAGTGAGCCATCACTCAGGATATCGCATTCGATGCTTTTAAAAATATGGAAAGGGCTGAGGCTGGCGTTTAGTTCATCTATATACTGGTGTTGTTCGCGGATGCGATCTACGGAAAGACCGTTGGCATAAAATGCAGACTTGCTGTGATCACTGATGACCAGGTATTCATATCCTTTTTCAATGCAGGCTTTAGCCATGGTTTCAATGGTGTGGAGACCATCGCTCCAGTTGCTGTGGGAGTGGATCACTGCTTTTATATCTGCTGTAGTGATGACTGGGGCTGTTTCGGAATTGCTGAGCGGTTGAATGGCTTCCGGAAATTCGCGTTGATTGGGTGGAAGGTAATGGATGCCGGCGGATTGGAAAAGAGCTGCTTCCGTATTAAATCGATTGTTGCTTTCGGTTGCACTACTATTTGCATCCGCAGTTGCGGCAAGTTGCTGGAATCTATCGAGAAAAAGCTGGCTGCAGGTGCTGGTAAACAATTGTTGTATAAACTCATTCGGCTGGCATTGATGAACAATTACCTGGGTGCCATCCGGTGCCTGCGCATGGATAGAATCGTTTTCAGTTTGTTTGGATTGGAATTGAAGCGCTTCGAGTGCCGATTGAATATCAGGTAAACTGGTAGTAGTGAGCAGCTCCACTTTGGTGATAATGATTGCCTGTCGGCGTGTATCACCATATAAACTGGTCTGTTGATCGGGAAAGCGGTTGATGAAAAAGTTTTCGAGTTGTTGTGCAAAAGGTTCAATTTCTGCATACAAAAATTGTCCCTTGTTGGCATTGTAAAATTGTATGGATTGTTTGACACTTTCCTGCGTTTTTTCTCCAAAACCTTTGTACATCAGGAGTCTGTTTTCGTTGCAGGCGTATAATAATTCACCCAGGGATTCGATGCCCATTTCTTTCCAGATGGTAGCAATCTTTTTTGGTCCCAGTCCTTTGATCTGCATCATCTCCAAAATACCCTGTGGGGTTTTGGCAATGAGTTCATCCAATACGGTGAGTTTGCCGGTATCGAGCAACTCCGATATTTTTTTGGAGGTACTGTCGCCGATTCCTTTTAGTCCGGCAATTTTTTCCCGTGGGGTATCGCTGAGTTGAACAGGTAATTTTTCAATCGAGAAGGCGGCGCTTGAATATGATTTGGCCTTGAAAGAATTTTCTCCGTGGATATCCATGAGTTTAGCCAGCAGGCTGAACTGATCGGCGATAGCGTAATTGTCGAGCATGGAACGAAGGTACGGAAGAATGGAAGCATGGAAGAAAGGAGGAAAGGCAGATGGAGAAATGGAGGAATGGAAGATGGGGGAAAGGAAGATGGAGGAAAGGAAGAGGAAACAAAGGAGACGGGGAGCTGGAGGCACGGAAGAGGGAAGAAGGGAAGAAGGGAAGAAGGGGGAAAAGGAAGATGGTCTCTTTCACCTTTCACCTTTCACGTCTCACGTCTCACATCAAAAAAAAATCCCCGGAAAACCGGGGATTGTATTTTTTGCTGTAAAAAGTCGAAACTTATTTTGCAGCTTTCTTAGCGGCCTTTTTAGGAGCAGCTTTTTTAGCAGCTTTCTTCGGAGCGGCTTTCTTTGCTACTTTCTTAGCGGCTTTTTTAGGAGCAGCTTTTTTTGCAGCTTTTTTAGGAGCAGCTTTCTTAGCTACTTTTTTAGCGGCTTTCTTTGGAGCAGCTTTCTTAGCGGCTTTTTTAGGAGCGGCTTTCTTTGCAGCAGCTTTTTTAGGAGCAGCTTTTTTTGCAGTTGCCATTTTTTTAGAATTTAATGATTAGTAAAATGGGTTTTCGGAAGTAAAAATATAAACTAATCCGAAACTGCAAAATTTTTTTTGCTGTTTAATCAGAATTGATTAAGCGCTCACCTCTACCGGAGATACAGAAACGATGGTTTTGTTCTCTCTGGTTTTACGGAATTCAACCACTCCATCAGCTGTTGCAAACAGTGTGTAATCTCTTCCTACACTTACATTCTTTCCAGGATGATACTGTGTACCGCGCTGACGAACGATGATGTTACCAGCAATAGCAGGCTGACCACCGTAGATCTTTACACCCAGGCGTTTGCTTTGAGAGTCGCGACCGTTCTTAACACTACCTTCACCTTTTTTGTGTGCCATGACGTATGAATTTTAAATGATAACAGTTGTTACGTTACCAGATTATGCGATATCGTTGATTCTGATTTTGGTATAGTGAGTTCTGTGACCGAGTTTCTTGCGGAAACCTTTTCTTCTTTTCATTTTGAAGGCGATCACTTTATCTCCCTGCAGGTGGTCGATAATTTCTGCTTTAACCACAGCTTTAACAGCATCACCTACAGACAGGCTGCCATTATTATCAAACATCAGAACATCTGCAAATTCTACTTTGTCGCCTGCGTTGCCCGCAATCTGGGGAACGTACAATGTCTGGTCTTTAGAAACCTTGAATTGCTGACCGGCTATTTTAACAACTGCTAACATAACTTACCAAAATTAGGAGTGCAAAGGTAAGGGTAATTTCCTTACCTCCAAATAGATTTTCCAAAATAATTAGCGCAAATTTAAGGAGTTTACTGGGGTGTAGAGCCTAAATTTGTCGCCGTTCATCCATCATAGCGCTATGAAATTCAAGTCTTTTCTTGCCAAACCCTTTGCTTCCTACGTTTATAAGCAGGTAAAGCGGTCTATGCACCAGGCCGTCCCAGACCAGGAGGCGATCTTCCGGGAACTGCTGAAGACAGGAGCCGGAACCCAGTTTGGGAAGGATCACCACCTGGGGGAGGTTAAAACGATGGAGGAATTCCGCCAGGCGGTACCAATTCGCGACTACGAACAGCTCAAACCTTATATTGAATTAATCAAAGAAGGCAAGCATAATATATTATGGAAAGGCAAGCCCATCTATTTTGCCAAAACCTCAGGCACCACCAGCGGGGTGAAATACATCCCAATTACGAAGGATTCCATTCCTAACCATATCAATACTGCCCGAAATGCGTTGCTCTGTTATATGGCAGAGTCGGGAAATTCCCGGTTTGCAGATGGGAATATGATTTTTTTGTCCGGCTCCCCGGTGTTGGAACGGATCGCAGATATCCCAACGGGTCGCCTCAGCGGAATCGTCAATCACCATATACCCAGTTATCTCAGAAAGAACCAGTTACCTTCTTATGAAACCAATTGTGTTGAGGAATGGGAAAGCAAACTGGATAAAATCGTGGAGGAAACCATCCGTAAAAACATGACTCTGATCAGTGGGATTCCACCCTGGATGCAGATGTATTTCGACCGGTTGATGGAAAAAAGCGGTAAGAAAGTAGGTGAATTGTTCCCGGAATTTTCAGTGCTGGTGCATGGTGGGGTGAATTTCGAGCCCTATAAATCAAAGCTGTTTGACAGCATCGGAAGAAAGGTTGCAGCCATTGAAACTTTCCCGGCATCGGAAGGCTTTTTTGCCTTCCAGGACAGTCAGCAAGCAGAAGGACTGTTGCTGAACACCGACAGTGGGATCTGGTTTGAATTTGTTCCTGTAAATGAAGTGTTTAATGAGAACCCTGCGCGACTGAGTTTAAAAGATGTGAAAGTGGGAGAAAACTATGCACTCATCATCAACAGCAATGCGGGTTTGTGGAGTTATAATATAGGAGATACCGTAAAATTTGTTTCAACTGAGCCATACCGGTTGATCGTGTCTGGACGAATTAAACATTTTATCTCCGCATTTGGTGAACATGTAATTGGAGAGGAAGTAGAATACAGCCTGATGAAAGCAGCCACTGAAAATGGTGTGCATATTACAGAGTTTACAGTTGCACCGATGATCTCGCAGGATAAAGGGAAGTCCTATCACGAATGGTTCATCGAATTTGATAATGCCCCGTCAGATATGACTGCCTTCGCGCAGCAGGTAAATGAAAACCTGCGAACCAAAAACATCTATTACGATGACCTGATAACGGGCAATATTTTATTGCCACTAAAAATTACTTCGGTAAGAAAGAATGGATTCATTGATTACATGAAGAGTATTGGTAAGTTAGGTGGCCAGAATAAAGTCCCCAGGTTGAGTAATGATCGCAAATTGGCAGAGGCTTTACAGCCCTGGCTGGAAAGCTAACAACCGTTCGATAATTTTCAATAGTGAAGCAGGATATTTGGAAACCATTCCGAAATCCTGCTTTTTATTTGATAGCCTAACAATATTTTAAAGAATATTTTGGGGAAATTCAATCAAAAACGTATAATTTTGGCTCGCATTTTAAACATAGGCAATCAAACGAAAAATGAATAGTTTCCAACCATATAGCGCTCCCCTTCAGCTGGACAGCCAGGTTGATGTACTTTTACATGCCTTTTGTTTTCTTCCCCGACCGCGACGTGGATGCTGATAGGACGAGCCCTTTGCACCGGCCCCTATCAGTGAAAAAAGCCCCAATGTATTATTATTTACACCAGAGGTGTACGCAGCACGTTTTCTGATCCTTTAATTTATTGCAAGTGGAAAATTCCGCCATTATCGTAAGGGTAGCCAATCCCGACGATATTCATTACGCCGTTACCATCACTGATGAAATGGAGTCCTCTGCCAAGGCAAGAGGAACGGGTATCGCTAAACGATCTCCTGAATACATCGAACAAAAGATGAAAGAGGGAAAGTCGGTGATAGCAGTTACTGAAACTGGTACCTGGGTAGGTTTTTGTTATATCGAAACCTGGAGTCATGGTGAATATGTGGCGAATTCCGGATTGATCGTATCTCCTGAGTTTCGCAAAAGTGGCGTAGCCAAACGTATCAAAGAAAAAATCTTTGAGCTATCCCGTAAATTATACCCCACTGCCAAAATTTTTGGATTGACTACCGGGCTCGCTGTAATGAAAATTAATTCCGATTTAGGGTATGAACCAGTAACTTACTCGGAATTAACGCAGGATGAGGCATTCTGGGCCGGTTGTAAGAGCTGCGTGAACTACGATATATTGATGAGCAAGGATCGCAAGAACTGTTTCTGTACTGCGATGCTCTATGACCCTAAAGATCATTACAAACCGGAGGAAACAGCTGCGGATTTCAAACAACATTCCAAAGGATATGAGCGGTTGTTGCGGTTAAAGAAATCCCGTTTTCTGAAAGCATTCCGCAAAATCACCGGAACCGAATCCAAACCGGAAGGTGGTGGCGGAGGCGGAACGGCCAAAAAAAGGTTCTTTTCATTCTTTCATTTCTAAACTATTCTACGAAGATGACATCGAAAAAAGTTGTACTCGGATTTAGCGGCGGACTGGACACTACTTATTGCGCAAAGTACCTGTTTGAAGATCTGGGATACGAAGTACATTCCATTATTGTAAATACAGGCGGATTTACAGAAGAAGAACTGTCGAAGATTGAAGCGCATGCCAACCGTTTGGGAGTGAAATCACACACCAGTGTGAACGCAGTAAAAAACTATTACGATCGGATCATTCAATACCTTGTTTTTGGAAATGTATTGAAGAATAATACCTATCCGCTGAGTGTATCAGCAGAGCGACTGATCCAGGCGATCCATATAGCGGAACATGCTAAAAAGATTGGTGCTGATGCAGTGGCACATGGTAGTACAGGAGCAGGTAACGATCAGGTTCGATTTGATATGGTCTTTCATATCATGATCCCTGAACTCCCGATACTGACACCAATCCGGGACCTGCAGTTGAGTCGTGAAGCTGAAATTGATTACCTCAAAGCGCGCGATGTAGAAATGAATTTTGATAAAGCACAATACTCGATCAACAAAGGACTATGGGGTACCAGTGTGGGTGGTAAGGAAACCCTGCACAGCAAAGGAATGTTGCCGGAAGAAGCCTGGCCCACACAGGTAAGCAAAACCCAGCCGGAAGAAGTGGTGCTTCACTTCGAAAGAGGACATCTAACGGGCATCAATGGCCGAAGTTATGATCACCCGGTAGAAGCGATCCAGGACCTCCAGGCAATTGCAGGGCCCTTTGGTATCGGACGGGATATTCATGTGGGTGATACCATTATCGGGATCAAAGGACGTGTAGGATTTGAAGCGGCCGCTCCGATGGTGATCTTAAAGAGTCATCATGCACTGGAAAAGCACGTGCTTACCAAATGGCAGCTGAGCTGGAAAGATCAACTGGCCCAGTTTTACGGAAACTGGATGCATGAGGGACAAATTCTGGATCCGGTAATGCGCGATATTGAAGCTTTTTTACAGCATTCCCAGGAAACTGTAACAGGTGATGTGTTTGTACAATTACATCCCTACCGGTTTCAGGTGATCGGAATTGAATCGAAACACGATCTGATGTCGGCCAAGTTCGGACGTTATGGCGAAATGAACAGTGGCTGGTCTGGTCAGGATGTGAGAGGATTCAGTAAGATTTTTGGAAATCAGACGGCGATTTGGAAGGCGGTGAATGGAGGTGAAAAGTGAAAGGTGAAAAGTGAAAGGAAGTGAAAAGTGAAAAGTGAAAGGTGAGAAGGGAGAGGGGAAGGAAGACAAATCAAAAAAAAGAACATGACAAAAATAACAGCAGGTATAATAGGAGGGGCGGGGTATACGGGCGGAGAGTTGATCCGGTTGCTGATCAATCACCCGGGTGTGGAGTTGAGTTTTGTGCACAGCAAGAGCAGCGCAGGAAAACCGCTTTATTCCGTACATGCTGATCTGATTGGAGATACGGACCTTCTCTTTACCGATTCGCTGGAGACCCGGGTAGATTGTTTGTTTTTGTGCACAGGGCATGGGGAAGCCAGGAAATTCCTGGAAGCAAATCCACCTGCTGCAGGTACAAAAATTATCGACCTGTCGAATGATTTTCGGTTAAAATCAACATCTTCGCTGGGCAACTGGAACTTCGTTTATGGATTACCGGAATTGAACCGGGAAGCCATCCGTAAGGCAAATGCCATCGCCAATCCGGGTTGTTTTGCAACAGCTATTCAGGTAGGGTTATTGCCACTTGCCAAGGCTGGATTGCTGGATGAAATTTATACTACCGGAATTACGGGATCTACCGGAGCCGGTCAGGGGTTGAGTTCCACTTCTCATTTCAGTTGGAGAGCAAATAATATCCAGGCCTATAAAACCCTGACGCATCAGCACCTGGGAGAGATCGGCGAATCCTTATTGCAGTTACAACCGGATAGTGATATCGACCTGAGTTTTGTACCGTGGAGGGGCGATTTTACCCGGGGCATCTTCATCAGTTCAACTATTCATATGGAATTGCCCTATGAAGACCTGCTGGCGCTTTACGAAGTATTTTATGCTGATCATCCCTTTACAGTAGTAAGTACCGAGCCAATCTACCTGAAACAAATTGTAAACACCAACAAAGCAATCGTGCAAATCGAGAAAGTGGGCAGCAAACTTGTCATCCACAGTGCGATTGATAACCTCCTGAAAGGTGCAAGCGGACAGGCAGTTCAGAATATGAACCTGGTGTTTGGATTGGATGAATGTATGGGGCTGAAGCTGAAGGGAGCAGGGTTTTGAGGCATGGAAGATGGAGGAATGGAAGAGTAGCGAAAACTAATAACAACGAACATGAAACTATTTGACGTATATCCATTAAACAACATCACTATAACTCGGGCAAAGGGTGCACGGGTATGGGATGAACAGGGGAAGTCCTACCTCGATATGTATGGAGGTCATGCCGTTATTTCTATTGGTCATACCCATCCCCATTGGGTAGAGCGAATTGAAGAGCAATTGGAAATGATTGCCTTCTATTCCAATTCGGTGGTGATCCCGCAGCAGAAGGCGCTGGCGGAATTGCTGGGTCGTATTTCAGGCAAAGAGAATTACCAGTTGTTCCTTTGTAATTCAGGTGCAGAAGCCAACGAGAATGCATTGAAACTGGCTTCTTTCCATACAGGACGAAGAAAAATTATCGCATTTAAAAAAGCGTTTCATGGCCGTACTTCCCTGGCCGTTGCGGCAACGGATAATCCGGCTATTGTAGCGCCGGTGAATCAAACGGATGCTGTGATTTTTCTTCCTTTCAATGATGTGGATGCACTCAAGGCAGTTTTTACAACACAGGGTAACGACATCGCAGCAGTAATTGTAGAAGGCATTCAGGGTGTTGGTGGAATTAATGTGGCAACGAACGAGTTTTTGCAAACCATCCGTGAATGCTGTGATGCCTATGGAGCTGTTTATATCGCGGATTCCGTACAGTGTGGTTATGGCAGATCAGGCAAGTTTTATTCTCACGATTTCGCGGGAGTAAACGCAGATATTTATTCTATGGCCAAAGGAATGGGCAATGGGTTTCCAATTGGAGCGATTTCCATAGCGCCCCACCTGCATCCCAAACACGGTATGCTGGGAACAACCTTTGGTGGCAATCAACTGGCCTGTGCAGCAGCAATTGCAGTGCTGGAGGTAATCGAAAAGGAGGGGCTGATCGCAAATGCGGCAACCATCGGCGATTATCTTATGCAATCACTTCGGGAAATTCCGGAATTGAAAAACGTGCGGGGGCGAGGATTGATGATCGGCTTTGATATGCCTGATTCGCATACAGATCTCCGTAAGAAACTCTTAACTGATCATTTTGTTTTCACCGGCGAAGCCAAACCGAATGTGATTCGCCTGCTGCCTTCCCTGGCCTTAACCAGAGAAGAAGCAGATGAGTTCCTGGAGGCCGTTCGCAAGGAGATTTCAGTACCCGTGGGTTAACTCTATAAATTTTGACAATTCATGATGCATTTTACTTCTGTTCAGGATGTGCCGGATCTTCAGCAACTCGTGGATGCAGCTTTAGCGTATAAAGCGAATCCCTATAAGGATGAAAATCTTGGAAAACGGAAACGGATCGGGATGTTGTTCCTGAATCCGAGTATGCGAACCCGTTTGAGTACCCAGGTGGCGGCACAGCAACTTGGAATGGAAGCGGTGGTATTCAATGTGGGCAGTGAGGGATGGGCGTTTGAATTTGAAGAAGAAGCCATCATGAGCGGAACAACAGTGGAGCATGTGAAAGACGCAGCTCCGATTATGGGAAAGTATTTTGATATTCTTTGCATTCGCACATTTCCTTCGTTAAAGAACAAGGAGGATGATTATTCCGAATTGTATATCCGGCAGTTTATGAAGTATGCGGGCATTCCGATCGTGAGCCTGGAGAGTGCTACCCTGCATCCCTTGCAGAGCCTGACCGATATCATCACTATGCAGGAATACATGCGGCAGCCTTCGAAGGCGGCAACCTTTTCAGGACGAAAACCCAGGGTGGTATTGACCTGGGCACCGCACGTGAAACCTCTTCCTCAATGTGTAGCAAATAGTTTCGCGCAATGGGTGAATGCCTGGGGCGAAGCGGATTTTGTAATCACCCATCCCGAAGATTATGAATTATCGGAGGCATTCACTAAAGGGGCACGTATCGAATACAATCAGGAAGAAGCATTGAAAGATGCTGATTTCGTGTATGTGAAAAATTGGAGTACGTTTACTGATTATGGTAAGATTTATACCAACGACCCGGAGTGGATGCTTACCAACGAAAAACTTGCGCTGACCAATGAAGCCAGGGTGATGCATTGCCTGCCGGTGCGTCGGAATGTGGAATTAAGTGATGAGATATTGGATGGACCGAATAGCCTGGTAACCACGCAGGCGGGTAACAGGGTGTGGGCGGCCCAGGCAGTACTGGCATCGATCCTTCGTGCTAAATAAGAGATATGGTTTTTGTTATCAAGATAGGTGGGAATGTGCTGGATGATCCGGCGGCATTGCAACAGTTTCTGCAAGATTTCGCATCGATTAACGGACCCAAGATCCTGGTGCATGGAGGTGGCAAGATTGCTACACGGTTGGGAGATCAATTAGGGATTGAATCGAAGTATGTGGATGGCCGGCGTATTACAGACGATGCCACCATTGACCTGGTAACCATGGTGTATGGTGGACTGGTAAACAAACAGCTGGTGGCACAATTGCAATCCCTGGGTTGTAATGCCATCGGGATAACAGGAGCAGATGGAAACCTGCTTCCGGCCGTGAAACGTCCGGTTAAAACAATCGATTATGGCTGGGTGGGGGATGTGAAAGCAGATACCTTACCAGTGGATCGCTGGCAATTGTTGCTGGATAATGGCCTGGTTCCGGTGCTGGCGCCACTGACACATGATGGAGCTGGCCATATGCTGAATACCAACGCGGATACCATGGCGGCAACAATTGCAATTGCATTATCAGCACAATACCCCGTGCGGTTGATCTATTGTTTTGAGAAGAAGGGGATTCTTGAGCAGGTGGAGGACGAATCATCCGTGATCCGGTTTATCAATCCGGATTTGTATGCGCAACTGAAAGCGGAGCAGAAATTATTTGCGGGTATTTTACCCAAACTGGACAATGCCTTTGATGCGATTGGAAAGGGGGTGCAACAGGTACTGATCGGACATGCTGCCGATCTGGTGCAGAATACGGGCACAGAAACAACAGGGACGTTAATTTCAGCTTGATTCATCCGCCGCGGTGAATGGTATTCTGCCTTTGGCGGATAGGAAAAGAAAAAGTATGGAGCAATTATATGAGGAGGCAGTGGAGCTGTTGAAGCAGCTGATCAGAACGCCGTCCCTGAGCCGGGAGGAGCAGGGTACTGCGAAGCTGATTCGTGCATTCCTTGAAACCCGGGGAGTGGACGTGCAGCAGCAATTGAATAATGTATGGGCAGTGAACCGCTATTTCCAGCCAGGAAAACCTACGGTAGTGCTGAACTCACATCATGATACAGTGAAACCGAATCCGCAGTATACAAGAGACCCGTTTGAGCCAGCCATTGAAGAAGGTAAAATTTACGGCCTTGGCAGCAATGATGCGGGAGGGGCGCTGGTATCGCTGATCGCCTGTTTTCTTCATTTTTATGAACAAACCGATTTGCCGGTCAACCTGGTTTTAGCGGCCACGGCAGAGGAAGAAGTGTCTGGTGTAAATGGAGTGGAGGCCTTATTGAAAGATGCCAGCTTCTTAACTGCTGTAAAACAATCCGGTGAAACGGCTTTCCGGAACTGGTCGGCTATTGTAGGAGAACCGACCGAAATGGAACTGGCGGTATCGGAGAAAGGTTTACTGGTGCTGGATTGCACGGTAACCGGAAAAACCGGACATGCAGCCAGGCAGGAAGGAATTAATGCCTTGTATAAAGCAGTAGATGCGATCAACTGGTTCAGAAACTATCAGTTTCCCAGGGTATCGCCAACACTCGGACCGGTGCACATGAACGTGACCGTTATACAAACTGAAAATAAAGCACATAATGTGGTTCCCGGAACCTGCCAGTTTACGGTGGATATCCGGGTGACGGACGCTTATACACACGAAGAAATTGTAGAGATTGTACAGGATGCTGTGGACGCCGAAATTAAACCGCGCAGTATGCGGATGCGGGCTACGGCTATCGGTGATGCACACCCGCTGGTGATGGCCGGTAGCAAATTGGGTAAGAAATCCTATGGTTCTCCCACTTGTTCTGATAAAGCCTTGCTGCCTTTTCCGGCATTGAAATGCGGTCCGGGTTTTAGCGGTAGAAGTCACACTGCGGATGAATTCATTTACCTGGATGAAATTCGTGATGGCATCAAAACCTATATTGAACTGATTGAAACCGCGTTTCCTTTTTTTGAAGCATCAAATAGTTAAAACTGTAACATGAAACTCTGGCAAAAAAATACAGCATCGCTGAAGGAAGTAGAACAATTTACGGTTGGCCGTGATCGTGAGTTTGATCAGCAAATGGCTCGCCAGGATGTGCTTGGAAATATGGCGCATGCCATCATGCTGGAGGAAATCGGTTTGCTTACAACCGATGAAAAAGAGCAATTGCTGGCGGAGTTGAAACAAATTTATGCGGTGGCCGCGAAAGGCGAGTTGCTCATCGGCGAAGGCATTGAAGATATTCACTCCCAGGTGGAGTTCCTGCTCACTCAGGCATTGGGCGATACAGGTAAAAAGATTCACAGTGCCCGAAGCAGGAACGACCAGGTGTTGGTAGACCTGAAATTGTTTCTGCGTGATGAAATTCAGGCGCTGGTGGAAGTAGTACAACCGTTTTTTGAATTACTTCAGGCTCAGAGCGAAAAATACAAGGATCATTTATTACCTGGATATACCCATCTACAGCTGGCCATGCCTTCCTCTTTCGGGCTCTGGTTCGGCGCCTATGCGGAAAGCCTGGTGGATGATCTGACCACGCTGCAGGCGGCCTATGAAGTAGTAAATAAAAATCCATTAGGATCCGCCGCGGGATACGGATCATCATTTCCAATCAAGCGTCAACGGACAACCGAACTGCTCGGATTTGCGCAATTGAATCACAATGTTGTATATGCGCAAATGGGAAGAGGTAAGGCGGAACGTATTGTAGCTATGGCATTGGCCAACCTGGCCGATACCCTGGCGAAATTATCCATGGATGCATGCCTCTACCTGAATCAGAATTTCGGGTTCATCAGTTTTCCACCGGAGCTGACAACGGGCAGCAGCATCATGCCGCATAAAAAGAATCCCGATGTGTTTGAGCTGATCCGCTCACACGGCAACCGAATCAAGGCGCTGCCGAATGAGATAATGCTGATGACGACCAACCTGCCATCGGGGTATCACCGGGATCTTCAATTGCTGAAAGAACACCTGTTTCCGGCATTCAGTACGCTGAAAGACTGTTTCAATATGGCGGGACTTATGCTTTCGCAGATCGAAATCCGCCCCAATCTTTTACATGATGAAAAATATAAATATTTGTTCAGTGTGGAAGAAGTAAACAGGCTGGTATTGGAGGGAGTGCCTTTCCGGGATGCTTACAGGAAGGTAGGACTGGCCATCGAAAGCGGCAATTATCAATACCAAACCGAGCTGCGGCATACCCATGAAGGCAGTATCGGCAACCTATGTACGGATCAGATAAAAGAATCCATGGAAGCTGTACTGAGCCGGTTCAATTTTAGCACAGTAAATGCCGCTGTGGAGCAATTATTACGTTAACTTGCCCATTCGTTGCGCCGGAAAGGTGCTTAATTGAACCAATACATGCAAAAACGTATCGCTTTATTCGGATCCACCGGCTCCATTGGAACCCAGGCATTGGCAGTAATTGAGGCCAATCCTCAGTTGTTTACGGCAGAAATTCTGACTGCCCAGCAAAACGATGAATTACTGATCAAACAGGCGCTTCAATTCCAGCCCAATATTGTGGTGATCGGGGATGAATCCCGCTACCAGAAAGTGAAGCAGGCCCTGGCCGGCACCGATATCAAGGTGTTTGCCGGGGAGAAGGCATTGGAGGAAGTAGCGGCATTGGATTGTTATGACCTGATGCTGGCGGGTATAGTTGGATTTGCCGGATTAAAACCTACGCTGCAGGCGGTTGAGCAGGGAAAACCGGTAGCCCTGGCCAACAAGGAAACGCTGGTGGTGGCGGGTGATATCGTGATGCAGAAAGCGATTGAAAAGCGGGTGCCCATCATCCCGGTAGACAGCGAACACAGCGCCATCTTTCAGTGCCTGGTGGGAGAGAACCTGAACCCCATTGATAAAATCATATTAACAGCATCCGGTGGGCCTTTCCTTGGAAAGAAGCCTAATTTCCTGGTGAATGTGAAGCGGGATCATGCGTTGCAGCATCCCAACTGGAGCATGGGAGCCAAGATCACCATTGATTCGGCCACTTTGATGAATAAGGGGCTGGAAATGATTGAAGCAAAATGGTTATTCAACCTGAAGCCGGAGCAGGTGCAGGTAATGGTACATCCGCAAAGTATCATACATAGTATGGTCCAGTTTGAGGATGGATCAATCAAAGCGCAGATGGGGTTACCGGATATGAAATTACCGATTCAATATGCGATGGCTTTTCCGCAGCGGATCGTGAACCAGTTTCCGCGCTATGATTTCCGTAAACCGAATACACTAACATTTGAAGAGCCGGATGTAAAGACCTTCAGAAACCTGGCACTGGCAACAGAGGCCTTGTATAAGGGAGGTAATCTGCCCTGTATCTTAAATGCCGCGAATGAAATTGCGGTATATGCCTTTTTAAGAAACAGGGTAGGATTCCTGGACATGACCGATGTGATCGAACGGACCATGAATAAACTGGAGTTTATTGCGGAACCCACCCTGGAACAATATTTTGAAACCGATGCGGCGGCCCGTGAGTTTGCCGCAACGCTTATTCATTTGTAATCTTTTAATTAGTCACAATGTGCAGGGTGTCTGCCTGCAATAAAGAGGTGCCGTTATAATAACGCATTACATATTTTCCCGGAGTCATCAAACGGAACGTGAAAATCGTATCCTTCACGTATAAGTTTGGCAAACAGGAAGGCTGAGGCAAGGCAGGATTGGGCTTGGAGCCGATGGCCTGCAAATCAAACTGGTTGGGGCCTGAATTCCGCGCATCCACCCCTTCAAATTTATAGCACTGGTCTGGCGCAGTTACGCGCAGCTGGGTTTTAACCGTATCACCCACTTTCGCCGTATCGGGCGTGTTTACATTGGCGAAGGAGATCGTTACCAGGACCCGCTGATCTGGTGGTAAGTCTTTGGTTTTCAAACAGGCGCTCAGGCTCAGCACCACGGCAGCGGAAAAAACTAATTTCTTCATGTATCGATGTTTAGGGATCATGACAAAGATGTGATTGCAAGCGTTGTACGAACAAAAAATTTATGGTTCCAATAGGGTTTTTTCCCTGATATTTGTCAACATTCATACATTGTACCTGACTGAAGTATATGATATTTTTAGCAATTAATTGGGCGGAAGTTGGAGTTAAAGCCGGGCAGTTTATTCTTTCTTTTTCCATCATTGTCATTCTCCATGAGCTGGGGCATTTTTTGCCGGCACGCTGGTTTAAATGCCGGGTGGAGAAGTTTTACCTGTTTTTTAATCCGTGGTTTTCCTTATTCAAAAAGAAGATAGGTGAAACCGAATATGGACTGGGATGGGTTCCTTTTGGGGGATATGTGAAGATCAGTGGGATGATTGATGAGAGCATGGACAAGGAGCAGATGAACCAACCACCCAAGCCCTATGAATTCAGAAGCAAGCCGGCCTGGCAGCGACTGATCATCATGGTTGGAGGAGTGGTCGTGAACCTGATTCTTGGATTCCTGATCTATGCTATGACTTTATGGTACTGGGGCGAATCCTATGTTCCGACCAATAAATTCACGTATGGTATTGCAACAGATTCCCTGGCGCAAAGTATTGGCCTTCGGGATGGTGATAAAATTGTATCGGTGGACGGTGAATACATTGACCGGTTCAATAAAATCCCCCTTCGTGTAATTCTGAACGGAGCGAAAACTTTTGAAGTAGAGCGTGATGGCAAACCTGTAACCATTCCTATTCCTGAAAGTTTTGCAGCAGATCTCATACACTATAAAGCCATTTCTTTTATTGATATGCGTGTGCCTTTCCTTGGCCTTGATTCAATAGCAGATACCAGTGCCGCGATGAAGGCAGGATTGCGCAAAGGAGACCAGATATTGACAGTGAACAACCAACCGGTACCCTTTTATCACACCTTCCGGCAATTGATACAAAAGAGCAAAGAAAAAACCATCGCGATGCAGGTGCTTCGGGGTTCCGATACCCTGCAACTGAATGCAGCGATACCCAAGACCGGAACACTTGGGGTGTATCCGATCTCCTGGGCGGATAAGTTTGAAGTGAAGGAAGTGAAATATGGATTTTTTGAAGCGATTCCGGCGGGCTTTAAGAAAAGTATTGAAACCCTTACATCCTACTGGTTGCAGTTGAAACTCATCTTCAGTGGAAAAGTGAATACGAATGAATCCCTGGGCAGTGTGATCAGTATTGGAAAGATGTTTGCACCTGTTTGGGACTGGCAGCAATTCTGGGCGCTGACGGCCTTTTTCAGCCTGGTACTGGCACTGATGAATATTCTGCCAATACCAGGGTTAGATGGAGGTCATGCTTTATTTACCATCTATGAAATCATCTCCGGCCGCAAGCCAAGTGACAAGTTCATGGAGTACGCGCAGATGGTAGGAATGATCCTGCTACTGGGGCTGATGGCCTATGCGCTGGGGCTCGATATATTCCGATTGTTTAAGTAATCTCAATACCTATTTTTTTCATGAGGATACTGGCGTTCATGCTGGTGCAGATCCCTGTTTTCAGTTTGTAGTCGAAGAAAAGCTCCTCCTTCTCTACACTTACATCAAAGTGATAATTGCTGAGGGCGTTTGGATATTCTTTTTCAAGCTCCGTTAGGGCCAGGTCGTGTGTAGCAAGCAGGGCTGTTGCATTTTGTTTTACCAGTTGGCGGATCAGCGCCTTGGAACCGGTTTGTCGATCCTGTGAATTGGTGCCGCGCAGGATTTCATCAAGTAATAAAAAAACAGGCTCCCCGGCATTCACAGCATCGATGATGGCTTTGAGTTTGCTGAGTTCGGCGTAAAAGGTAGAGGTGTTTTCTTCGAGATTATCGGCGATGCGCATACTGCTCATGATGCGCATATTGCTAGTCGTTAGATGGCCGGCAAAAACCGGTGCACCGGACATAGCGAGTACCTGGTTAACACCGATAGAGCGCAGGAAAGTGCTTTTCCCTGCCATATTGGAACCGGTGATGAGCGCGATGGCAGGGCGACCGCTGGTGCTAAAATCATTGGTAACACATTTGCCTGCTGGGATCAGTGGGTGACCGAGACCGGTGGCAGTCCAATGGCCGGGGATTTCACTCAATACAGGAAAGGAATAATTCGGATGATTAAATGCAAATCGTCCCAGGCTGTTGAGCGCTTCCAATTCTGCGATGGATTGAAACCAGGCATTAAGGGCAGACTGGTGATCGCGTTTCCATTTTTCAAGTGCCCATACCTGTTGGAGATCCCAAAGCAGGAAGGTGTTGAGCGGAATATAAACCAGTGGATTATGCCGGTAGTCGAAGCGGTCGAGAATCTGTTGAAGTTTTTTTATAGCCAGGGAAGCGGAATGGGTATCGCGCTTAATCTGGGAACTGCTCTCAGCGAATCCATTGGTACCTGAGAAATGTAAGATAGTTGACTGCAATGTGTTCAAATGATCCGCTTCAAATTTGGCAGTTTCCACCCAGCCGAGTGAATTGGAGAGTGAGGTAAGGGAGGGTAGTACCGAATCGAGTTTGCGATAGATGGGGACAATGCCTTTTGAAATATAAAAAGCAATTGCCATCAGGAGCAGGATCAGTCCGTAAAAGGGTGCGGAAGGAAGCAGATCAAAAAGATGTAACACTAATAATCCAATGGCAAGGGTTGGCCAGGCGAAACGGAGCAGTTTCCAGACTGTTTTTGGAAAATAGCCGGAAAGGGTAGCAGACCAATTCAGTACCTGATTTCGGGTGGCATTCGGCATCGGTTGCTGGTGACCGTAAGCTTCGAATTGCAGGCTCCATGCTGGAAGGGCGGCGAGGTTTTTTGTGGCCTCCTGTCGGGCTAAAATGGTAGTAGTTGCAGCGGGTTCCAATAACCATTGGGCCAGTTGTTGATGGCCTGCTTCGCTGGTAGTACGATGCAGGAATTGAAAGAGGGATGCTTTGCCAAAGAGATCCAGATCGCCAGCATAAGGGTGTTTAGACGTGACCAGTTCATTCCCCTGGAACCGGTGCAGGAACTGGTGTTGGGCGATTCGGTTTTCTTCATCAGTTAGCCGGATCATTTCGGAAAGCAGGTTGATGCGATCGGTTAGTTGCAGGCTGAATTTCACGAGGAACAGGAAGACTGTCAGTGCCACACCAAATAACAGGCTGAGCATCAGCAGCGATTCGGATCGGAACTGGTAAAGCAGGAAGGCGACCAGGCCAATGGTAACAACCCTGGTAATTGCGATGCGGTTTCTTTTCTGAGTAAGCGCCTGTTTTTCTTTGTTAAGCTGTTGATAAAAGCTGGAATAGAAACGATTGGGATCCTGTAACATAGCCGTGAAACTAGGATAAATCTGTATCTTTGGAATTATGAATTATGAATTTTGAATTATGAATTGGGCCTGCATTAATTCTTAACTCTCAATTCTCAATTCCAAATTCCATTGGGGCTGTACTGGTTTCGACAGCGTAGTTCTTTGAGAGTGTAAGCATGTCGTGCGTTGGATAATTAGCACGTAAATCTGAATACCCGAACTTCAAATGGCAATACACAGTATGCCATGGCTGCCTAATCAGTGATTAAGTAGTCATTAGGGCCGCGTTGAGCAGGTTGATCTGTTACCAGGCTCCGCCGCCGACTCAAAACAAAATACAGGTTGCTGTTCAACCAGGCTGTGCGTTGAACTTAAGACCATCCAGCTAAGGAGAGAATTGGTTTGTTGTTTTCCTGCTCTTTCCCGACAATTAATAAACAACTAAACATGTAGAAAGCTTTCGGCGAATATGTTTGGACGGGGGTTCGACTCCCCCCAGCTCCACTTTTTAGTATCAAACATGGTTAACTACCGTGTGGAAAGTTCACAAAACCTAGTATTTGCGGGCTTTTTTCATTTTTAGCTGACCTCACTTTACCCCGCTTTACCGAAAAGTTCATTGAACGATTCATTGAACTCATACCGGGCCTTACCCGAGTTCAATGAATCTTATACAACTCGCTCTCTATTAACACTTTGTACCGATGCTTGTAGGTTTTTACTCATGTATCAAATCTAATTTTACAACCTATAAATGAGGTGTTATGGAAAAGAGTTTTGGACTATTATTTTTTCTTCGAAAATCGAAGTCTACCGCTGAAGGAGAGCTGCCCGTTTACCTGAAAATAACCGTGGATAGAACCGCGGTAGAAATCAGTACAAAGCGACATTGCAACCCGGAAAAATGGAACAACGTATCTGGGCGCATGAATGGCAAAACGGATGCGGTCAGAGAGTTTAATGCGTACCTGGATACGCTAACACAAAAGGTATTTGAAGCGAAGCGGCAGTTGATCGAAAGCGACAAACCCGTAACGGCCCAGAGTATCAAAGCCCTGTTATTGGGCACTGAAACGCAGCGATGTAAAGTAATGCTTATGGAGATGTTTCGGCAGCATAATGAAAAGATGAAGGCATTGGTTGGGCATCAGTATGCTCCGATGACCTTAAAGCGATATGAAACTGCACTCCGGCACACCCAAGCATTTATACAGTGGAAGTTTAAGGTTCCGGATATTCCCATCCAAACAATGGACTATGAAATGATTTGTGATTTTGAATTTTGGTTCAAAAGCGTTCGTAAATGCGATCACAATACCACCATGAAATACCTGAGTAACTTCCGGAAGATCGTCAACCATTGTCTCAAAAGCGGCTGGTTACCTAAAGATCCATTTTACGGGTTCAATATGGGTAAGCGTGAGGTTCGGCGGCTTGCCTTGACAGAGCACGAACTGAAAAAAATTGAAATCAAGGAGATGCAAATTGAACGGCTAAGCATTGTGCGAGATATATTTTTATTTAGTTGTTATACAGGCTTGGCGTACATTGATGTTAAGCAATTAATGGCATCTGAGATAATCGTTGGGATAGATGGTGAAGAGTGGATTATGTCCCAACGACAGAAAACGGCCGTTCCAACTCGAATACCATTGCTTCCAAGCGCCAGAGCAATAATTGATCGATATCAACATCATCCTCAATGTAAATTGAATAACACTGTGCTTCCTATTCTTACAAATCAAAAGATGAATGCCTATTTAAAAGAGATTGCAGATATCTGCGGCATTTCAACCAACCTCACTTTCCATATAGCCCGCCACACATTTGCGACAACAGTTACACTAAATAATGGGGTACCTATTGAAACGGTTTCTAAAATGTTGGGACACAGGGATATTAAGACTACTCAGCAGTATGCAAAAATCCTGGATAGAAAGGTAAGTGAGGATATGAAAATTGTTAGGAAAAAATATTTACCGAAATAGGCGTGCGGCACATAGAAAAGGCCCAGAAGGTTGATGGATTATTTTGTTATTCCTTCTTATCACTTGAAATGTAGCATTGCTAGCGTCAATACTAACGTTAAAAACAACCCGATCACAAGTATTATAAAGGAGTGTAGTTGAGAATTGGTCGTATAATTTGTATTAGCTACGACTTAATCTGACAGTTAGGGTTAACTTTAGAGTAACTACAAACCAAAGTTTAACCCCTTAAAACTGTCAGAAATGAAAGTAGAAACTAAGTTAATCAAAACAAAGTTAGGTTTACTGCAACTAGCCGAGCAGTTAAACAACGTTACGCAAGCTTGTAAGTACATGGGCTATAGCCGGGATAGCTTTTACCGGTTAAAAGAACTGTACGATACCGGTGGAGAGTTGGCCTTACAGGAAATAAGCCGTAGAAAGCCAATTCCAAAGAATCGGGTAGCCCCTGAGATTGAGGAAGCAGTTGTACAGATCGCCTTTGATCAACCAGCGCTGGGGCAATTAAGAGCCAGCAATGAGCTGCGCAAGATCGGTGTGTTCATCTCTGCTGCGGGTATCCGATGTGTATGGCAACGGCATGACCTGGAGACTTTACCGAAGCGTTTGAAGGCGTTAGAAGCCCGTATGACCCAGGAAGGAATTGTTCTTACAGAAGCCCAAATGATGGCACTGGAACGTAAGAAAGAGCAACGGGAAGCCCATGGTGAAATTGAGACAGAACACCCGGGTTACCTGGGATCACAGGATACCTACTATGTTGGAAATATCAAGGGTGTAGGGCGGATTTACCAACAGACATTTATTGATACCTACAGCCGGGTAGCTTTTGCAAAACTCTACACTTCCAAACACGCTATTACATCGGCTGACATCTTAAATGACCTTGTAATCCCCTTCTTCGAGCAACATCAAATACCGCTGTTACGGGTACTGACTGACCGCGGAACGGAGTATAACGGGAAGCCAGAACACCATGAATATGAGCTGTATTTACAACTGGAAGAAATAGAGCATAGTAAAACTCAGGTGCGCCATCCTCAGAGCAATGGAATCTGTGAACGCTTACACAGAACAATGAAAGATGAGTTTTACTCCGTAGCGTTCAGGAAAAAGATGTACGATAACTTAGAGCTTCTTCAGCAAGACCTCGACAGCTGGCTTCAATACTATAACAATGAACGAACACACTCTGGAAGATACTGCTATGGTAAAACGCCTATGCAGACTTTTTTAGAATCATTATCTTTAGCTAAAGAAAAGATGATCCAATATCCTGAATCAGCTTAAATATATCCTAACCCTATAAAACTAAAAAAACCTTGATTGTCAGATGAAGTCCTAACTATTACAATTAAGATTCATAGTAGGGTTTATTTTTTAAGGAAAGAAATTGATCAGTTATTGAAATTATGATGTATTCCAAATTAAGAAAGTTCGATTCCGGTCGGGACTACCAAACCGGAATTTCTGAAAATTACTTCAGAAGTTCCGGTTTCTCTTTCCTCTACAAGTCCCTTCTGACGGGCAATCAGCGCAAAAACGGAATTGATTTTTGTGGTTCGAGTTTCACGTTTTTTCTTGGAATAGAAAATTCCTTCGGGAAAGATGGTTTGTTGCAGCTCTTGTTTTTCCTTGTATCCGCTGGAAGCCCACAGGGACGGGAGTTCTACAAGAAAATCAAGTGAGCGACTAAGGTATTTTTCAAGGTTCGAGTTACTGTATAGGGTTAGGTTCACAAATGCATCCAACTCCTCCCTTTCCTTACGAAACTTGGCTGAGAACTTTTCATATAAATCGGCTTTGATTTCCTCATTGATAAAGCGTTCTTCCAGCCTTTCGATTTTGTCTTCAAGTTCCCGGACCTTTAGTTTGTACTGCTGCTGATGCTCTTCTTTTTCGCTGTTTAGGGTATTGTAAACTTTCCGAAGCTGTTCCTTCAAAGGTTCTATATCCCCTTTCGCAAGATTGAATTCATTCAAGATAGCCTCAAAAAGCGAATGCAGTTGTTTAGCACTCACATTACAGGAGCACCGGCTTCCGTGGTTGCACTTGTAGTAGTAAAGTCCTTTTGCTTTGACAATATACCCACGCAAGTATTCCTTGCAGCTATCACACTTAAAGAACAGCTTTAAGGGAAGTTCATCGTTCAGCGGATTAACTTTGTAGCCATGTGGAATTTTTGACTTTTCACCATTGGCTTTAAGGAATAGTTCTTTTGATACAAGTTTCTCATGCTTACCTTCTACTATTTCACCTTCTAAGAGTGAGTGAGAAAGCATTCCGCAATAAAATGGGTTTTGCAGTATTTCACTCATTCGCTGGTGTAACACTTTCAATCCTTGGGCTTCTAACCGCTTGATGATTTCAACCATTGACAGTCCTTCATTGGCTTTCCAAATAAAAGCTTTACGAAGCAGTCTGCCTTTCTCGTTGACAACAATAGACTTCTCACCGTTGACGGTGACGTTATCATATCCCAAAGGTGCACCGCAAGGCCAGATACCTTGTAAAAGCTTTTCCTTCATACCGGCAATAGTCTTTTGCCGTCTTAAGTCATTGTCGTACTGACTGAAAAGAAACAGGATGTTTTGCTGCAGTACACCTGCGGGGTTGTTGGTGTCAATCGGCTGCGTGACAGAAACGATTTGAATGCCTAAGTCCCGAAGCTGGCGAGAGAGCCAGATGGCATTGTCACCGGTACGACTGAAACGATCAAGGCTATAAACGACAATTTTTAGAGAGGACAGTTTTTGCTTCTTACTATATTCAATGAGCTTCTTAAACTCTTTGCGTTCATCGCTTGCGGCTGATTCATACGTTCCACCGAAATGCGCAAGAATGTTATAGCCATTCTTTAAGGCGTGAAGCTCACACGCTTTTTTCTGCGTACCTAAGCTCAGGTTTCCTTCCGCTTGCTCTTTGGTAGATACCCTGGTGTAAATCACACAATTTTCAGTGGAAACGTTTTTATAGGTATCGCCTTTAGCGAACTTGCCGAAGCCATTAATCGGTTGCAAATTTGTTTTGATTGTTTTCTGGGTCATATGGGCTGTTTGTTGATGCAATATTATTGATAATCAACGTGTTATACAAGCGTTTTAGAGATTTTAGGCGGCTTTTGGCAATTCCTTGCTATTTTCTTCTTTACAGAAAGCATGGTAACAGATCAGCGCCAGTTTGTGAAAGGTGAGGATAGCGTTTTGTACTTCCTCGTCAGAAGCATTTTTGTACTTGGGAAAAGCCCGTAGTTCTTTCTCGGTTAGGAACAGTTTCGCTTCTTGCTTTTCAACTTTTTCGTTTTGTTGCAGCCAGTCCTGCAAATCAACCATTTTTGACATAGGATAATTTTTAGGCAAACCTATAACTGTCGCTGTTGGCACTGTCCGTTTTGGGAAGGTTTGGGCAGATTAGCTCTATCAATTAACTCATGCCAGCGGATTCTGTTTATCGGAGGCTTGCAGCCATTTACAGTTTGCGTTTTGGCACTAACGTTTACAAATAGAAAAAGGCAGGATAATGTAAGGGTTATTATAAAAAATTGATGTTGCATAGGTTAGGAGTATTGAACGTCTTTAAAAAGGCATTAGACTTTAACAGGCACTTGCTGCAGTGGCTGTTGTTTCTCATTTCGAAAGAGCTTGAAAGAAAGTAAAGTAAGTGTCAGCTGAAAGAGGGAGAATATTATTAATGCTTGCACTAGGCTAAGCTTAAGTGCAAGTCCAAATAGATAACTACCTAAACCAAAACCAATAAAAAGCATAAACACATTCAAACTCATTGCCTGTCCCGGTTTTTCCTTGCCTACTTGTGTAATGATCCCTGCTAGTAGCGGTTGTGTCAAATCATATCCAAGTGAAAGAATCGTTACTGCAATTGCTGCGAAAATCAAGGGAATAGGGGTAGCCAATATTAAAGATGATAAAGCACTCAGCCCGAAGCCTAAAGACAATAACCTGCCCCTGCCTTTTTTATCTGCCAGCCTTCCAACATAAGGCCCTAGCAAAAAACCTGGAATACCGTAGCCTAAAAGGGCAAGACCAATTTGAATTTCGCTTAAATCATATACTCTTTTAAAATATAGACCTAACCACGTAAAGATCCCCGCATGGAAAACAGCATTGAGTAAAACAAAAAGATAAGTCGTTTTGCCTCGCTTTGTTGAAAACAACTGCTTATACCCTAGAAAAACCTTTCTTGCTGTAAGTTCCCTTTTGGCTCCTGATTGAACTCCTGCTTTTTGATACACCTTAAAAAGAATTATCCAAGTAATAAACCCGAGTGCAGCTACTCCTACGAATAACAACTTCCAGCCTATGAATGGTTCAAGAACCACACCTACCGTAGAGCCAAAAGCACCGCCTCCTGCCATTGCTCCAAAGAGCCAGCCCAGCGGTCTTCCCCTTTCTTCAAAAGCATAAGCTTGTCCAATCCAAGCCAGTGAAATGGGAACTACACCACTGGCCCCAATACTGGTGACTAATCTCCAGGTTATTAGTTGATTGACAGACTGAGAAAGAGCGGTAAGTGCTGTTAGTAACGCAAATACAAAAAGTGATGTCAGTATAATCCTTTTCGGTCCGATTCTATCTGCCAATAAACCATAAAAAAGAGTCGATATTCCATAAGGAATCAAATAAGCGGGTATAATCAATCCTACCTTTTGCTCTGTAACCCCGAAATAAGTAGAAAGAGCGGGGATCAACGGAGGAACCATATATAGTTGGAAGAAAATAATAAAGGTTGCTGCTGCTAGTGTTCTTAACAAATATTCTCGCCTCAAAAATTCTTGCTCAGTCATTATCCAAACTTTAGTAACTAATTCACCTTGTGTTAACCCGACTATTCCAAGCTTTCAATCAACAAGGCTTTTAATTTTTCTGGTTATCAAGAAGCTTAGCTGCAAACCCCTTTTTTTCAATAACTGCTACAATTTCTTTCTCAGTGATTTTAGAAGCATCAAAAGTGATTTCAGATTCGCTATTATCAAAAGATGTTTTGCTTGTGATCACACCTGGAACTTTTTTAAACATTGCATCCAAGCCATTGGCGCAGCCTTCCTGGCAACTCATTCCCTTAACCTCTACCTTTATGGTTTTCATAGTTTCTGCTTTTTTTGACGTTGTTTGCGACCCTTTCTTTGTTGTTGATTGTTGTGCTTGTACAGCTCCGGCATAAAATGCTAATGCCACAAAAAAAATAGAAATTCTAAGTACATTAAGTGATTTGTTTTTCATTATTTATGGTTTGTTTTAAAAGTTCTAGCGTTATTCCAAAAAATGCAGACGGTGCCTAGCATATTTAAGCTGCACCGCTTTACATAAAATCCAAAAAAGTTCTTGTATAATAATAACATACAAAAAGAAGAGCAAGGCCACTAGCTATTTGTATGCTTCTTCTTAACCAGGTAAGCTGCGCAAATTTTGTTACTGCACCAGCAAACACACTAACAATCAGGAATGGAAGTCCTCTACCAATACCAAAGGCAAATGCCAACATAAATCCGTATAGGGGATTAGCAGTGGCGGCAGCCACAGAAAGCAGTAACAGCAAAGGAGCGGCGGATGTACCCAAACTAAAAATCAACCCATAAGCAAAGGAGCCGCCAATACCAGGACGGCGTATTGCGGCTAATTTCGTTACGTTTATTCGTGGGCCATAAAAAGCGACAACTGCTGCAATTGCTGATAATATAGCCATTGATAAAGCCCAATACTGACCAAATCTTTCTGTAAGAAGCACTCCTAACCTTCCTGCTAAAGCCCCCAGAGCAGCAAGACAGACAACAATGCCCAAAAAGAAAGCCAGCGCAATCATAAAGCCTTTATTTGACTTTTGCTCTGAACTACTGCTTACCAGTCCGGCTATGCCAAGTCCCACTGGTAAGGTACAAGGACACACTCCGGTGGAGATAACGCCAGCCAGTGCCGCAATAAGAAAGCTCAGTACACCTCCGGCAACCAGTGATTGGCTAAATTCCTGTATAAACTGCTCCAGGCTCATTGCTTTACTTCTTTAGGTTCACCTGCCGTATAGCCTTTATCATTGATCGCCTGCTTTATTTGCTCCGGCTTCACCATAGTTGGAATATAGGTAACAAGAGCACTTCGGTCTTTCAAACTTACTTCCACATCTTTTACACCCTCCATATTTTTGATGGTTCTTCTCACATTAGACTGGCAGGCACTACAGGTCATTCCATCAACAGGGATTTGAACCTTTTTTACTGCGACAGTCTTTGTTTGTTCATTCGCATTTTTTGCATTTGAAGGCTCTTTCTTCCCATTATCACCACAAGAGGAAATGACAAAAGCCGTTATCAAGAGGAGAGAAACAAATACTTTCATAATTAGATCCTTTATTATTGGATTTCGACTCGATTCTTAACGCTTAAACTTCAATGGCGTTAAATCCAGATTTAATAATAGTTTCTTTGATCTGGTTCTGTGTCACCTTATTGCTTTCATAGCTGATGACGACTTGCTTTTGCATCACTTTAGGTTTCACCCCTTTTACACCGGGAAGTTTGGTAACTTCAGTTGTTATCTTTTGAGCGCAACCTTCACAGACCATGTTTGAGATTTTAAATTCAGATTGCAACAGAGCATCCTGACTTACTGTCTCTATGGTTTCCAGCTTCAGTGATCTTACCCTTAGGGTATTTATCAGAATGGCAAAGATGCTGACGATCATTACCACAATAGCCATAAGTGGTGTAATGAAACCCATAGCCGCTAGCAGCATTCCAACAATATTGAATATAACTGCTATAATTACGTTGCTAGTCAGGGTGCGGTAACTGACTTTACCCAAAATCACAGCGTTCAATACATCAATCAACCGGTCACTTATTAGAATAATGCCCGCTGATTCAATTGCCACATCAGTACCTGCACCGATGGCGATACCAACATCACTTTGTGCCAGTGCCGGAGCATCATTGATACCATCTCCCACAAAGGCAACAATACTTCCTCTCTTTTGAAGCTCCTCTACATTACGTACTTTATCTTCTGGCAGTAGTTCAGCATGAACTTCATCAATTCCTATTTCATTGGCGACAGCATTAGCTACAGAAGCGGAATCCCCTGTCAGCATTACTGTTTTGATACCTTTAGATTTAATTCGCTCAATAACTTTTATTGTATTTGGACGGGGAGTATCTTGAAGTGCGATAAGACCAGTTAGCTGCTTGTCCTTAGCAACAAATATTACTGTCTTACCTTGGTCGTTAAATGAAGTAATGCGATCCTCAATTACTTGAGTAAAAACAACTTCGTGCTCTTTTAAAAACCTTTTGTTGCCAATAATAACGTCGCTACCTGCAACTGTTGCAATTACTCCTTTTCCAGCAATTGCCTTAAATTGGGATACGTTTGCATCAATAACACCGCTTTTCTTGGCGAAGAAGGTAATTGCCTGTGCTAAAGGGTGCTCTGATTTCGATTCCACTGCAGCCACAATAGAAAGCAGATCCCTTTCATTTATTCCAAAAGGGACAACATCGGTTACAGTTGGCTTTCCATAAGTAAGGGTACCTGTCTTATCAAACACGATAGTATTAACTCTTGAAAGACCATAAAACACCTCACTTGCTTTTACGAGTAATCCTATTGAAATTCCCTTGCCCCCACTAATGGCTGCCAGCATAGGCGTTGTAATTCCAAGTGCACATGGATAACCCATGATAACCGTAGTTATTAATACAATTACAGCAAATTGATAATTGCCTGTAAATAGCATCCACCCTGCGCCTGCAAGAAGGGCTACAATGAATACTACAGGACCATAGTAGTTCATCATCCGATCAGCCAATAGCTCAACTGGCGGCTTTTTTTCATTGATCTGGCTCATCATCCGAACAATCTGGCTAAGGAAGCTATCGGTACTTTTCTTTGTGACTTTTATACGTAGTGCGCCATCGAGGTTCATGGTGCCGCCAATCACTTCAGCTTCGTTTTGCTTAAATACAGGGATTGATTCACCAGTGAAACTTGACTCATCCACACTGCTGGTTCCATCCAAAACAATACCGTCCAATGGAATCCTTTCACCAGGTCTTACTTCAACGGTTTCACCCACCAAAACATCTTCCGTAAGAACATCTGTAAGTTGATTTAGCCGAAGTACCCTAGCTTTGGATGGCTGCAGGTTAAGAAGTTTCCGAACAGCATCCGCAGCCTTTTTACGAGTGTCCAGCTTAAAGTAGGCGAAGAAAAGGTGAAGGGACATAAGCCATGCAGCCACGGGTAAGAAGTTGGGCCAAATAGGATTAAAAAGAGATAGAATTCCGATTATATAGGCACCCCATGCCCCGGTGGATAATAGAACGTTTGCATTGATTACCCTTTGCCGCACTGCCATTATCGTTTTCTTAAGGACTGGATAACCTACCCAAAAAAGAACAAAAGTGGCTACAGCTAAGCTAAACCAACCTCTATACTGTTGTGGTAGTCCGAACAGGTTAATGGGATCAATCAGCAAATCCAGGATGGAAACTACCATTCCTATGGCTCCACGTTGCTTTATGAGTTTGAAGAGGGATTCATCGGTTTGATACTGCTGTACTTCAGTCGCAGATACACTATAACCCAGTTTTTCTACTGCATCTGCAAGTGCTTCTTTTGACATTTTTGCAGTATCTGCTTCAACCAGCACTATGCCGTGAACTAAATTGACAGTAACGTTTTTTATAGCTTCATAGCGCTTTAATGCCGTTTCTACACTCATTGTGCAGAAAGAGCACATAAGCCCAGAAACTTTCAATTGAACAACTTCTGTTGCCATTTGATTAATTTTATCAGATTAATAATATAACATAGGTCATCTGGAGACATGCTGCTCAAGACGGTATATAAGAGGATTACGCTAGAGCAGGTTCTCCCAATCCAGCCTTTTTAAGTTTATCTACTGATACGCCTTTATTTTGGCAGCAATCAAGCAAGACACCATTAACAGCTACGGCTGGAAGTGATTTTATGCCATACTCCTTTACTTTTTCCTGACAAACTTTTGTTTCACAGGTATCTGACAAATCGTAAACAATGACTTCACAGGAAGTGCAAGCCATGCTTTTTATCATGTCAACAGTGGGTTGGCATACACTACAACCTGCTGTAAAAACTTCTATAACTCTCTTATTTTCCATCCTGTTTTGTTTTAAAACCAAAGATGGAAGGCCGTGGGGGGTGTCTGCCAAATTATTTTTGAAGATTTTCGGGGTTTTCTTCGTTGTATTTTGCCAGTCGGTCACCTATTTCATTGATTTCCTTCATTTTATTTGTCAATTCACTATCGTCAAGAATAGGAAATTGCTTTTGCAAGAGCTCAATTTTCTCAGCATCAGGGCAGTTGCCAGGACAGGCATTCATCACTTTTACCAGTTTTAGTGCCAGGCTTTTCCGGAAAACTTCGTCCAAGAGCATGAAGTGAGCTTTTTGCAGAGCTTGATCGGCTGCTTTGAATTGAATAGAGATCTGATCAGGGTTCTTGCCTTCTTCCAACATCCTGGTTATGCCCTCGATTTGCCCTTTTATAAAGCTCAGTCGTTTAATCAGGTCACTTGTAAGTTCACTTGGTAGCATATAATAGTATTTATCTGCGAATATGATTCCTCATAAGGGTGTTTTGGAAATAATAACGAATTTAAGCATTTGCTTAAATAATATATCAATTACATTTGCTACATGGATAATACTACTTGTATTCGGCTGCTGGCAGATAAAGTACAAATCAATGCCTGTAGGGGTAAATTAAAGACAGCACATAAGTCATTTGCAAGCCTATCAAACATATTGGCGTTAGCAGGTAACGAAGCAAGACTGAAAATTGTTTACCTGCTTGAAGAAGAAAAAGAGTTATGCCCTTGCGACCTTGCAGACATTTTAGGAATGAGCATACCGGCAGTTTCACAACATCTAAGGAAATTGAAGGATGGAAACATTGTGGAAACAAGAAAGGAAGGACAAACAATTTACTACTCGCTTACACTAGAAAATTTAAAGATTTTAAAGCCTTTCTTTAAACACATTAACGTACAAACTCAAAAGCTGGAAACAGTATGATAAGTATAAAATCATCGGGCACTTTCACAAGCGCAGGGCTTCTTTCAGCTTTTGCAGCTTCTATATGTTGCATTACACCCGTAATTGCATTGCTTGCCGGAAGTAGCAGTATAGCTGCAAACTTTTCTTGGATAGAACCAGCAAGACCTTATTTATTAGGATTGTCTATTGCTGTACTCCTCTTCGCCTGGTATGTAAAACTGAAACCTGCTAAAACAACCGATATGGATTGCAATTGCGAAACAACAAAGAAGGCATCCTTCCTTCAGTCAAAAACATTTCTTAGCATAGTAACAGTGTTTGCTATTCTGATGATGACTTTCCCACTTTATGCAAAAATGTTTTATCCAAAGCCAAAAGTACAGGCAGCTACAGTTGCAGTTATTGATAACAAACAACAGGCAAAATTCATGATTCAAGGCATGACATGTTCCGGCTGCGAAGAACACGTAAATACAGAACTATCAAAAGTAGCAGGTGTAATAGCTTATGAAACTTCCTATGCCAGCAGAAGCAGCTTAGTGACTTTTGACAAAGCAAAAGTTGATTTAAAGATGATAGAGGCTGCAATAAACAAAACAGGCTATAAAGTAAAAGAGTACCAAACAATCATCGCGAAGAAATAATAATGGAAAAAAAAATAACACTACAGTCAACAATCACTTGCCCTAAATGTGGTTTTCAAAAAGAGGAAACCATGCCTACCGATGCTTGTCAATACTTCTATAAGTGTACAAATTGTGACACGCTACTAAAACCAAAGCAAGGTGACTGTTGTGTGTTCTGCACCTATGGTACTGTAGCCTGCCCACCAATACAAATGAATAAGTCTTGTTGTGCTTAAAGAGAATAAACCAAATACATATAAATGCTGATAGTAAAATCTGTTTTAATTTTCATCCTTGCAGGATTATGTGAAATAGGTGGTGGATATATGGTTTGGCAATGGTTGAGACAAGGCAAGCCATTATGGTATGGCATATTAGGTGCAATTATCTTAATAGCTTACGGCGTGGTAGCAACATTACAAACAGCGAACTTTGCAAGAACTTATGCCACCTATGGTGGCTTTTTCATTGTTATGTCTCTTATATGGGCTTACAAGTTCGACAACTTCAGACCGGATAAATACGACTTTATTGGTGCAGCAATTGCTTTAGTAGGTGTATGTATTATTTTCTATGCACCTCGCAACAGCATAGCCAATTGAGAATGCATTAATTACCTCGTCATGCATAGAATAATTAAAGCAGTTTCTTACATTATTATTCTGCTTGGCATAGTTCATATCAGCTTTGCTTTTCCGTTGCGCATGAATACCGATACACTTTGGTTTGTCGGTGCTGGAATGGCAATCATTTTTACAGGACTATTGAACTTAGTTGCCATTGATAGAGGAGGTTCAAAATTTACAAAAACAATAGCGGTACTTGTAAATGCTTTCAACTGCACACTCTTTTGCTTTGCCTTACCAATACTTAATGAGCCACAGGTTTATGTAGGAATAACGTAACCCACCGAGCAACCCATCTTTCTTCTGTTGATTAGTGTATCTAGCTTCGGAGAAAAATAACGTATGCCGATTTCCAATCAACCTTCTTTCTTTGAAGCTATTCAACGCTGGCAGCAAAGTGGTTTATCTCAAAAGGCCTGGTGCGAACAAAATGATATGGCCTATCATGTTTTTCATTATTGGTACCGTCGGTTCCGCAACCAGCAGGCGAAGCCTGCAACAGAGAGCGAAAACAGTTTTATAAAACTAACTGTAGCAAATCCTGCTTCCACTACACCCTGGTGTGAGGTGGTCTTCGCCAGTGGGCAAAAGCTCGTTTTTCACCAGCCTGTTGCGGCCGCGTTCATCAAAAGTTTACTGGATTAAACATGTTGCATCTATCAACTTCCTGTTCCTATTATCTGTATTCGGGACCTGCCGATATGCGCAAGGGTTTTGATGGGCTTTGCGGCATCATTCAATCCCAGATGGCCCTCAATGCCCTGGATGGTGCGGTCTTCATTTTTATGAATCGCAGGCGTACCCAGGTGAAGCTCTTACTGTGGGAAGGCGATGGTTTTTCCATTTATTACAAGCGCCTGGAAAAAGGCACTTTTGAGTTGCCCGCCAGCACCAGTGCAGCAACTGCTGTAGCGCTGGATGCAAGACAGTTACAGTTCATTTTACAGGGCATATCGCTTCGCAAAATTGTGTATCGTCCGCGTTTGCAAAAAATTGCCTGAGTTATCCACAGGGTGTTTTTGGTTTTCAGTTTTTCCAGGTGAGTTATGCTCATTTTTTCCATAGTTGTTCAGGGCGTTCCGGGGCGATTTAATTTTGTGTTGTCATGCAAGCAGTTGAGCAGTCATCCCCTGATTATAAGCAGCTATACGAACAGCAGGTTGCTGTGATTGAACAACTATCGCAGCAACTGGCAGCGCATGATGATAAGGTGGCTTCCCTATCAATAGAGATCGCCCGGCTGCGCAAACTGATCTTCGGTGTAAAAGTAGAACGCTTTGTTCCGGCTGCAGGTGTTACGGCGGCCGAGTTGCAACTGTCGCTGCAGCTGCAAGCGGAGACAGTGGCGCACTGCAAGCTCACCAGCGCTACAACGGTTAGCTATGTTCGCACCAATATGGAACTGGTGCCTGCTAAACCCAAGGCCCATCCCGGTCGCATGAAGCTCCCCGACCACCTGCGCCGGGAAGTGATCCTGCTGCAACCGGAAGGGGATGTCAGTGCCCTTCGCAGAATGGGGGAAGACGTCACCGAGATCCTGGATTATATTCCTGCTGAACTGTATGTAAAGCAATACATCCGCCCCAAATACGCAGCTCCCTTAATTGAAGGTGGCAGTACCGTCTTAATGGCTGCACTGCCAGGGCGTATGCTGGAAAAATGCATGGCCGGTGAAGGACTGCTGGCACAGCTGATCGTTGACAAATATCTGGATCACCTGCCGATCCACCGGCAACTGCAACGCTATGAACGAATGGGTGTTAAAATTGCGCAATCCACCAGCAACGACTGGTTCCGGATGGTGCTGAACCACTTAGCAGCCCTGTATGAAGCACATAAGCGGATTACACTGGCAACCTCCTATATCGGAGCAGATGAAACGCCGATTAAAGTGCTGGACGAAGACAAAAAAGGCACTACCCATCAGGGCTATTACTGGGTGTATCACAATGCGGAGCATAAACTGGTACTCTTTGATTATCGACCTGGTAGAGGGCGGGAGGGGCCGAATGACATTTTAAAAGACTTCCAGGGATATTTACAAACCGATGGTTACAGTGCGTATGAAGCCTTCGATCGAAGGCCTGGCATTACGTTGTTGCATTGCATGGCGCATGCCCGTCGGAAGTTCCATGAAGCGCTTCCTAATGATCCACCGCGCGCCGAATATGCACTGGGCCTGTTCCAGCAGTTATATGCGATTGAACGCAGGATAAAGGAGCAGGAACGCACGGCAGAGGACATTGTGCAACTTCGTCAACAGGAGGCGCTACCTGTTTTACAAACGCTGAACAACTGGATGAGGGAAGAATATCCCAAGCTGATCGTGAAAAAAAGTGCCATCGCCCAGGCCATGGGATACTTCCTGCCTCGTTTTGAAAAGCTCTGTATCTACACCACCGATGCTCGCTTGAACATCGACAACAACCTGGTGGAAAATGCCATACGTCCAGTGGCTGTTGGTAGAAAAAATTATTTGTTTGCCGGCAGTCATGAGGCCGCCCAGCGTGCTGCAATGATTTACTCGTTACTTGCTACCTGCAAACTCCATGGCATCAACCCGTATTATTGGCTCCGCGATGTGTTAGAAAATATGCATCGTTTTACAACAGAAAATATTGAAGGCCTGCTTCCACAAAACTGGATAAAATTACCAGAAGTGTAATGGGTTGCTCGGTGGGTTACGGAATAACAATCTTTCTGATAATAACAGTAGCTTTTATTATTGATTTGGTAAAACACAAAGATGGATTATGAAGATGCAAAAGACAATACCAGCATTACCGGTTCAGAGTATCAAGCAATCCTGTAAATACTACACAAACAAACTTGATTTTGCAATAAGGCATCAGGAAGAAATATTTGCTATTGCAGTTCGTGATGATATTGAAATACATCTTTGGCAGGCTTGTGATAAATCTTGGAAATGGAGAAGTATTCTCTTATTCTTAAAGCCAATTTGGACAGGTGCAGAAACTTTTATAGCTGGTACTGCAAGTTGCAGGATTCAAGTTCAAGGCATCCAGGAGCTATACAAAGAATATAAAGAACAGGAAGTTCTACACAGCCCCAATGCGGTAATCCAGGAACAGTATTGGGGACATAAAGAATTTCCAGCAGTTGACAATCACAGAAACTTGCTGACCTTTTACGAGGTGATGTGATTAGTTTCTACAATCGACTTGTTTGTAGGATAGACCTCGATAAACTCGAACTTTTTACTGGTCAGTTTTACCCGGTAATACCCAATAAGGGACATAAATCCCGTAAATCTTGAAGTAAAAGGTTCGAGTTTTCAACCCTTGGGGCAACCCTAGAGGACAAAGTCAATTTAATTTGATTTTGTCCTTTTTCATTTTCACTGAAACCCTTGACTGTATTGAGGATTAGAGCAAGGCCTTCATGATACACAGGTGTTCGATATCTGTTTTCGTCAAAAATTAAATTTTCCCGGTACATCGAACACAATACTTGTTTTTTAAGGAACGGGCTGACTGTTACATATACTTCATCAACTTTTTGTAGTAAATTAAAACCAAAGTCCAGGTATTTCTTATAATCCGATGGACGGCTAGCGCCAGATTGCATTTCCGCTTCTTGCCCAGTTCGACAAGTGGGTTGACGTTATTCGCTTCATAGTATTATCGAGTTTGAAGGGACAGTAAATTTAACAAAATGCTAAATTTATTAGCCCTTGGAATTATCCATATTGTAGAGCTTAAATCAAAGCAAAAAAATTTTAACCTTAATCGAATTTACTACTATTCAATTAATTAGTTCAAGTAAATATTGTCGGTACTTTCGACAAGTTCATTATCGCATTAATGATTAATTGTATATTTTAAGGACTTTTACTATTTTCAATAGCGCAAGTACACCTTAATTACTTCTTACCTATGGATTTTCTCTATGCTGAGAATCTCGGCAATGGCATTGGTATAAACCTGTCTATACTCCGGCGAAATACGCAGCGGCATTCGATTCTTATGTACCAGCATGAGGGATCACTTCATGCCGATAATACCCGGATTGGTAACCGGAATAACGTTAAAACGGAACTTCAGCTCTTTTTTGAAAAATCTAGGGAAACTGCCTGTGATCTCGCACTCACACCTGAATACTCCTGTCCGTTAGAAGTAATCGAAGACATTGTTGGCGATACGGCTAAATGGCCTGCGGCTGAAAAGCTATGGGCCATCGGCTGTGAATCGATGACCAAACAACAACTTACAGCATTGCAGGCAACCTATAACACAGGTAATGTTTTTGTTCATTATGATACTTCGGTTCAAAACAACAATTTGAATTATGTAGACCCATTGATTTACCTGTTCAGAGGCACACATAACGGACAGCAAAAATTGGTTGTTTTGTTGCAGTTCAAAACACATCACATGGGTGTGTGGAGCGGGACTCTGGAACGCGACAACCTGATCCAGGGAAATGAAATCTATATTTTGCGGAATGCATCGGATTCTGTTTATTTCTTCTCTCTGATTTGTTCAGAAGCGATGAATTTTCAAAATGAATTGACGCAGGTAAAACAGGCGGCGATCGACTGGATTGACAGACCTTACCTTATTTTTAACCCACAACTCAATCCTGATCCCGCACACTCAAATTTCTCAGCATTTAGAAAATTTGTTTTCAGATTTTCTAGAAAAGAAATTATATCGCTTAACTGGAATAACAGAACCACTTACAACAATCATCCTTTTTTAGGTTATAACACATCACGCAGTGGGTTTTATGTGCAGTCGGATGAAATCAATCTGTCTGAACAACGTATTAAGCATAATCATCAGTACGGTCTTTATTACTTTTACTTCGGACTTAAAAGGCACGCTTTCCTCTTCAATAGTGCTCCAACAATTTTCCATATTGCAATTCCGTCGGTTGACATCGTAAATGCAATGCCACAGCAGATACGCCGTGAAGGGCCGGAATTGATTGAAACCTGCGATTTCAATGCGGCCCGTAACGCTATTGAAATACTCCAGCATGGAATTACTGACTCGCATGTCAGCTACTTGACGGGCGTTGGATGTACCTGTAATTTTTTGATCACCCATCAGAATTGCATACTTGAAAAAGAAAAACTGGTCTGCTTGACATCAGGAAAAATTGACAAAGAACTGGGAACCAATTGGAGTCATATCTCTCATATTTATTCTCTAAGGATTAATGAAGATGCTGAGGTTAACCACCGTATTACTTTTACGGAAGAAACATATCCTGATAGCCTGACACAGCGATCCCATTACATCGATACAGTGGCGGAGCTGATTAATACAATACTTCCTGATAAAACATTATATCCTGAAAGTATCGCAGACCTGAAAGCAGATAATCTTGTTATTGGTTACAATGCGGCCTCCCGTGCCGACAACTATAAATTCAATATCCTGACAACAGCGGGAGAAAAACGGATTGCTACTATTTGCTTCATGGGCAGTATGCCGGATAGCGTCATCGGCAAAACATTTGATTACCTGCAGGCATTGTTTGACAGGGGTAATAATCAAAGACAACGGGTGGTCATTTTTTATAGACGGGGTAATGAAATCTTATCAAAGTCTGATCTCAAGGCTGGTAATATAGCAGCCACGAGTGACTTTACAGGCCCTACCTTTTTAAAATAAAAACTGATGAATAAAGAAAAAATAATCAGTATTGCCAGAAATATTTTTCCTGATATAACGCCTGTTTCGGACAACAGTGATTTATACAGAGCTGAACTGAAAATATCCGGGAAATCAGCAGGTATCTACTACATGGATTTAAGCAACGAAGTTGAGGCGGAGACCTTTAATGAATACCAAGAAAAAATATTAGCGGACGAGTACTACAATCAGCCCGGCAGTCTTCAATGGAACCTTTACTTATTACTCCTTCAGGATACTATTAACCCGGAAACCAAAGAGAAGATTGAACGCAATGACAAGTATGCCCGGAAATATGTCTTTACAGAAGAGCAGTTTGAAGATTTTTTTCAGCTGGAAAAATCCGATGCCGTAGTCTCATCCAATATCGTTTTACAATGGAAGGAAACGCTTAAAAAAGTAGACCTACAAGAGGTCTATTCTAAAGCAAATTACACGGAAGCCGTAGAACGGTTCATTACCAATCAAACAAAAAAAATTACCAGCACGGAATCTGCTTCTGATATATCCGATAGCATCAAGCTAAGTTTCATAAACCAGATCACGCTTAAAAACACGTTCCGTGAACATCCCAAAGAACCCAGGGTTTTCCGGTTTGGAAAAGTAAACCTGATAAAAGGTATAAACGGCGTTGGCAAGACCTCCTTGTTGGAAGCAATCGAATTAATCGCCTGCGGAAAAACTTTTCGTAATTCGGATAAGAAAGAGCCGGACAATTGCATCGATGCACTAGTAAATAATTCACGACAGATCGAACATTGTACACCAAGCGATAACACCAAGTACCGGCAACGTGATGCCTACTGGTACAGCAATAATTATGTTAAAGATAATTTCAGCTACACTTCATTTAACCGGTTTAATTTCTTTAATACCGATGCAGCAAACGACTTCGCCAGCAGCAATACTGAGGACGAAGTACGGCAGGCACTTTCCAATATCATACTGGGGACCGAATTTAATTATATCACAGAGAGAATTAATGGTTTTTTTGACCGGATCAAACCTGTGTACAATGAATTAAACCGGGGGATCAGGGATGCGCAACAAGTGATTAAAAATGCTGATCAAATAATATCAAAATTCGGGAAATCCGAGACACTTACTGAGCTCATAAATATTGTGAATGGCAATGTAAATGCCCTGCATTTTAAAAATAAAGACCTCAATGCAGAAAAAGGTACTGGTGAAACCGAAGCTTTGATCAATCAAGCGAAAGTGCTTACCGAGAAAATCCTGGGCGTGCAAAGCCCTTCCTTTGGCAACCAAAGGGAATTCAAGCATGCGAAAAGTGAGCTTACCCGCAAAGAAACATTTTTTAAAACCTTTAAAAAAGATCTGGAGGAAATAACCAAAGAAATTTCAACGCAGGAGCAGGCAATAAATGCCGTAACCGAAAAATATAACCTACTTGTATCGGTTCAGAAATATTTTACCGATCCCAGGTTGTTTGAAATCAAAGGCTTTAATAATCGTTCGGCAGAGGTGGAAGAGTCAATTAGAAAAGTACAGGCGCTGAACCGCAGCCTGGGTACGATAAATATTCAGGCCCTTTCTTCGGACGAGAATATTAACACTGCGATAAACAGAACTCGTAATGAATTAACTACTGCTAAATCTTTACAGTATAATTCCGAAGCAGATATGAAAAATCTTCTCGCCCAGTTCAGTAACACCGAGAAAGTGGTGAATGAAATAAAACTGTTGGGGAAGGAATACCTGACGGTATCACCTGATGCGGATGCATGTCCGTTATGCCAAACGCCCTATGATCGGTCGGAGTTGCAGCAAAGGATCGAAGAAGTCCTTCAGAGCAATTCCAAAGAGAATCAGGCAAGATTGGACACGCTTCATCAACAGCAGCAGTTTGCAAATGATCTGGTCGATAAATTAACTGGAATACTGAATGAACTGACAGCAATTAAAACTGCTTATGATAATGCCTTTAATACAGATTCGGTAGACAAAACGTTATTGGAAATTGTTCAGGAGATCAAGAGGCTCAAAGATCAGGAAAGCCTCTTGATGCAAAAAAAGCAGGAACTTAGTGCTTTCCGTCAAACCGCTGAATCGTTTAACGTTACAGAAGAGGAATTTTCTTTCCTGGGTGCAAAAATTAGCACAGACATCGGCCCCGAATTTATACTGGCAATGGAAAACCAGCAATTGTTTGCAGGGAGGATTTTAAAGCTTTCCATAGAGATTAATCAGCTAAAAGAAGACCTCGACAAGATTCAGGAAAGAAAGTTTAAGCTGAGTGCTGATTTCAAAAAGGATATTGGCCTGGAAGAAGACAAATCGTATACCTTGAATGAGTTCGCCACCACCCTCGACAGCGAAAACAAACAAATGGCCACGGCAAATGGTTTTTTCAACCAGCTTATCCAGGTTATAGAATTATCCGAGGACGATTCAATTTCGGAACTTGATCTTCAGCTTTCGGTTCTACAAAAAAATCTTGCTTCCCTTAAAACCGAACAACAGAACCAATACGAATTAAATCGGGCCGAGAAAGACAAGCAGCAATCGCAGACATTTCTCGATGCGAATATCAAAAAGTTTGAACGGATTAAGGCAGGATTTGATACACTACAGTCGCTAAAGCAGTCCGATGGAACGCAACAATTAAATACTTTTTTTGACAGTAACCTGAAAGAAGTGGTGGACATTTTTAAAACCATTCACACACCAAGAGAATTTAAATCACTCGTCTTTCAGGATAAACAGCTCTTTCTGATCAAGGAGAATGATAAAAAACACAAGATTAATGAAATAAGTACAGGCCAGCGTGCCGCTCTTGCGTTATCAATATTTATCAGTTTGAACAGGCAATTGAAGAACGGACCTAACATCATTATCTTTGACGACCCGGTATCGCATATCGATGATCTGAATGCACTCTCGTTCCTAGATTTCTTGCGATTTTTTATTTTAAAAGAAGACCGGCAAATATTCTTTGCGACAGCGAATACCCGCCTTGCAAGTTTATTTGAGAAGAAATTTGAGTTCCTAGAAAATGATTTTCAGAAATGGGAGTTAAAGAGATAGACTTTGCCTACCAGCTTAATGTGGATTCCGAGAGTACCTTTAAGCTCATATTAACGGATTTTAGTTCCAAGCCATTGCATTGGCAATAAAGAGTTATAGTCAGGTTATCGATTCCTGACGGAAATTCTATCTCAGCTTGTAATTATTGCTTACTGGATAGGATATTTAGATGACGGAATTATTATTATGCAACCGTGAGGTCTATATTCTCATACAAGTTATTGAAATATAGTAGAATTGTGTTCAATAACTGTCCTCTAGAGGCTACGACACCCCGACGACGAAATAAGGACGCCAACGTCTGAACCTTAAATGTATTAAGGAAAACGTGATCGATTCACCTTATTTTTCTCGTCGTCTTAAAAGGTCGTAGTTTTTAGGAACGAGAATAAAGCAAATACGCTTTTATTATTTAAAATCTGTTTATGATGTATCGTACGTCATTCTAGATATTAGAGGGAAAGTAAAATACTAAAAAGTTCTGTATTTCAGAAATAAATTGCAATAATAATGATAATTATTTCTGTTATATGGCATTTTTATACTAAAAAACAATTGTATAGGTTTCATATTTTGCCATCTAAATGGTATAATACGCTTATAAAATGGCAGAAAAGAGAATAATCAATCGAATAAAAGGCGTTCTGGCCGACAAGGATAAGACTAATCTTTGGCTGGCAGAGAAATTAGGCAAGAATAAGAGTACTGTTTCAAAATGGTGTACAAATGATCAGCAACCAACGTTGGAAACGCTTTTTGATATTGCTGAGGTGTTGGAGGTTGAGGTTAGTGAGCTTTTGGTTACAAAGCAAAAATGAGAGAGCTATTGACCCAATCAATGCTATTATTCAAATACATAGGAAATACTAAAAATACAAATGGCCATCAAAAAATCAGAACTCTATTCTACAATCTGGGCAAGCTGTGACAAATTACGAGGAGGCATGGATGCCAGCCAGTATAAGGACTATGTGCTGGTTTTACTCTTTATTAAATATGTATCGGACAAATATGCAGGTAAGAAGAATGCGGTGATCACCATTCCTCCGGGAGCATCTTTTGAGGATATGGTAAAACTCAAAGGACGCAAGGACGTTGGTGATAAAATCAATAAGAAAATTATCAAGCCTATTGCAGAAGAAAATGGTTTGGCGGGCATCATTGATGTAACCGACTTCAATGATGAAGAAAAACTGGGTAAGGGTGATGAGATGGTAGATAAACTTTCAGGTCTTATTTCTATTTTTCAGAACCCCGATTTAGATTTCAGTAAGAACCGGGCGGACGGTGACGATATATTGGGAGATGCTTATGAATACCTGATGAGGCACTTTGCAACGGAATCAGGAAAAAGTAAGGGTCAGTTCTATACCCCCGCCGAGGTTAGTAGGATATTGGCAAAAATATTAGGCATTAACGAAAAGAACTCAACACGTCAAACCTCTGCATACGACCCGACATGTGGTAGCGGAAGTTTATTGTTGAAAATTGCAGACGAAGCAGGTAAAGACATATCGTTGTTTGGGCAGGAAAAAGATGTAGCAACAGCCGGTATTGCGAAAATGAATATGATTCTGCACAACAATCCCACAGCAGATATTCGTAAAGGTCAAAGCACTTTATCTCATCCTTTATTTACTTCCGGTAACGCTTTAAAGCAGTTTGATTATGCTGTATCGAATCCCCCGTTTTCAAGTAAGAACTGGATGGACGGATTTAAGCCTTCTGATGATATTTACCAGCGATTTATCGGATATGGTGTACCACCGACCAAGAACGGTGACTATGCTTTCCTGCTGCACATCATCAAATCGTTAAAGAGTAATGGTAAAGGTGCTGTTATCCTTCCTCATGGTGTATTGTTCCGGGGAGGTTCCGAGGCTACCATACGAAAAGCCATTGTAGATAAAGGATATATCAAAGGCATTATTGGGCTACCTGCAAATTTGTTTTATGGTACAGGTATCCCGGCTTGCATTATTATGATTGATAAAGAAAATGCAGATGGACGAAGGGGTATATTCATGATTGATGCAAGTAAAGGATTTGTGAAGGACGGCAACAAAAACAGGTTGCGGGAGCAGGATATACACAAGATAGTTGATGTATTCAATAAACAAACAGCAATTGAAGGCTATTCCCGCATGATTCCGCTTGCAGAAATAAGAAAAAATGAGTTTAACCTGAATATACCCCGCTATATTGACAGTCAAGCGCAGGAAGATATACAGGATATAGAAGCTCATTTGTTAGGAGGAATACCCAATGCCGATATTGATGCTTTGCAATCATATTGGAATGTATATCCTTCATTACGCAAAGAATTGTTTAAAATGAGCAAACGTAGCCAAAAGTACAGTGATCTTAAGGTTGATGCCAAGTATATCCGTGTTACCATTTTCAGCCACCCGGAATTTATTGCGTATGCCACCAGCATTAATAACCTTTTCAATAAATGGAAACAAAAGAACATCCCCTTTCTATCGGCTATAAAGATTGGAGATAAGCCTAAAAAAATAATATACCAGTTGTCGGAAGATTTGTTGGCATCTTTCACTGGAAAGAAATTGATTGACAATTACGATATCTACCAGCACCTGATGACCTATTGGGCAGAAGTAATGCAGGATGATGTTTACATTCTGGTAACGGATGGTTGGAAGGCGGGTAAAGAGATTGAAAGCGATAAAAAGAAAAAATCATGGGAGGGTCGCTTGTTACCCAAAAGCATTATTATCAGTGAATATTTTCTGGATGACAAGAAAGCCATCGAATTATTGGAAGTGCAGCGGGATGAAATAACCCGGCAGATAGAAGAATTGGAAGATGAACATACAGGGGAAGAAGGAATGTTGTCGGAAGTGTTGAATGACAAAGGGAAGCCGACTAAAGCACTAATACAAAAAAGAATTAAGGTTCTTGAAAAAGAAGAAGCAAATACCCTATCAATAGCAGCCGAACCAGAGCAAGAATATGCCGAACCAGAGCAAGACGAACTGACTATTCTGAATAACTATCTTTTATTGCTAGAGCAAGAATCTGCATTGAATAAAGCAATAAAAGAAGCAGAAACCGTATTGGATAAACAAGTACTTGCTCAATATCCCAAATTGAATGAAGGCGATATAAAGCGGTTAGTAGTTGAACGAAAATGGATGAATACAGTCCAATTTGAAGTGCAAAATGAAATGGACAGGATAAGCCACCGGTTGGCTGAACGGATCAAGGAGTTAGCAGAAAGATATGAAACCACATTACCGCAGTTGTCTTATGAAACAGATGAACTAACACAGAAAGTAAATGCTCATCTAAAGAAAATGGGATTTGTATGGAAGTAAAGAAAGGATTTAAACAAACGGACATAGGTATAATTCCAAATGATTGGGAGACACTCAAAATTAAGGACTTTACGCATGTAGTTGCAGGAGGCACTCCAAGTACCTTTATGAAAGAATATTGGAATGGTGAAATAAAATGGATGAATTCTGGAGAGCTCAATTTAAAAAAGATTTTTGATGTTGAAAACCGAATAACAGAACAAGGATTGAAATTTTCAAGTACGAGATTAATTCCCGAAAAGTGTACATTAATCGGATTGGCAGGTCAGGGCAAAACGAGAGGTACAGTTGCAATTAATATGGTAGAGTTGTGCACAAATCAATCTATTGCTGCTGTATATCCTTCAACTAAAATAATTTCCGAATACCTATATTATAATTTGGACTCTCGATATAATGAGTTAAGAAACTTATCGACCGGAGATGGAGGTCGAGGGGGGTTGAATTTATCGATTATTAAAAACCTACTGATTGCTTTTCCAGTTTCTAAAGTTGAACAAGAAAATATATCCCAAGCCTTGACAGGCATTGACAATCTTATAGCATCAATTGAAAATCTCATTAAAAAGAAACGAAACATCAAGTGGGGAGCAATGCAAAGACTGCTATGCCCCAAAGCTCATTGGGAGATGAAAACTTATGGTGAAGTGTTTTTGTTTTTGAATACTGCAACCTACTCAAGGGCACAACTTTCTGATTGTGAATCTGTGGGCTATGTTCATTATGGAGACATACATACAAAATGGAATTCATTTTTGGATGTAAAGAACAATAATCTGCCGACTATTTCTGAGCAACAATTGAAAGGATATAGCTTATTGAAGAATGGAGATATTGTCATGGCTGATGCCTCAGAGGATTATTCAGGTGTAGGCAAATGTGTTGAGGTGAAAAACTTGGCAAATAGAAAAGTAATAGCTGGGCTGCACACTTTTTTACTAAGAGATACGAAAGGAGTTTTTATTGACGGATACAGAGGTTATATACATACAAGTACTTTTATTAAAAAACAATTTGATAGACTTGCTACTGGGCTGAAGGTGTATGGTGTATCAAAAAGTAATTTAAAAAAAGTAGTTATTCCTGTACCATCAAAAGAAGAGCAAATTGGAATTGCAGAAACCCTTTCGAATATGGATTTAGAAATATCTAATCTTGAAGACAAGTTAGAAAAATACATACAAGTAAGACAGGGTATGATGCAACAACTATTAACTGGCAAAATCAGGTTAGTATGACATCAATAGGGCAAATAGAACGGGAAACTCAAAACCGAATCGTAAAACTGTTCAAAGAACAGTTGGGTTACCGCTATTTGGGCAAGTGGGATGAAAGAGGTGGCAGCAACATAGAGGAAGAAGAACTGAGAAAATATTTATTGTGCACAAAGAAGTATTCACAAGAATTAATTGATAAAGCAATCTTTGAACTAAGTAAAGCAGCAGGTAATCAGAGTGAAAGTTTGTATGATATAAACAAGGCAGTGTACCTGATGGTTAGGTATGGGATAAAGGTAAGACCGGAAGCCGGAGCCAATACGGAAACGATAGAAGTAATAAACTGGAAGCAATGGAATAAAAATGATTTTGCCATTGCGGAAGAAGTAACTGTAATTGGCGAAAACAAAAAACGTCCAGATATTGTACTCTATGTTAATGGCATTGCTGTTGGGGTAATAGAATTGAAGCGAAGTACTATTTCCATTTCAGAAGGCATTCGGCAAAATCTCGATAACCAGAAAGGAACTTTTATCAGGAATTTCTTTGCAACCGTTCAGCTCGTGATGGCAGGCAATGATATAGAAGGTTTGAAATACGGATGCATTGAAACAAGGGAGAAATATTACCTCGGGTGGAAAGAAGAAAGTGAAGTCGAAAATGCTTTGGACAGGAGGATCTTGCAAATGTGCAACAAGCAAAGACTGTTAGAGGTTCTGCACGATTTTATTGTATTTGATAGAGGTATTAAAAAACTGTGCAGACAAAACCAATACTTTGGCGTAAAAGCAGCACAGGAGCATATCAGGAGACGTGAAGGAGGAATTATCTGGCACACACAAGGAAGTGGCAAAAGCCTAACAATGGTATGGCTTACCAAATGGATAAAAGAAAATATTACGAACTCTCGTGTGCTGGTGATTACCGACAGAGAGGAACTGGATGATCAGATAGAGAAAGTATATACAGGTGTAAGTGAAACCATTTTTCGTACAAAAAGTGGAAAAGACCTGATTGAAAAACTGAATGCTGAAAGCCCCTGGCTAATCTGTTCATTGATTCATAAGTTCGGCAGAAAGGAAGAAGGCGATGTGGATGAGTATGTGGATGAATTAAAAAAATGGTTGCCAGCTAATTTTAAAGCAAAGGGAGATATTTATGTCTTTGTAGATGAATGTCACCGCACCCAAAGCGGTAAACTTCATGGAGCCATGAAGAAAATTCTGCCAAATGCGTTGTTTATTGGCTTTACTGGTACTCCATTGCTGAAGAAAGATAAAGAAAGCAGCATGGAGGTATTTGGCAAGTATATTCACACATACAAGTTTGACGAAGCCGTACAAGATAAAGTGGTTCTGGATTTACGATACGAGGCACGAAACGTTGACCAGCAAATAACCTCACAGGAAGGAATAGACCGCTGGTTTAACGCCAAAACAAGGGGGCTTACTGATTATGCACTCACAGAACTAAAGAAACGGTGGGGTACTTTGCAAAAAGTTTTAAGTTCAAGAACCCGCATTTCAAGAATTGTAGCCGACATACTCATGGACATGGAGGAAAGGGAGCGGTTACAGAATGGACGAGGGAATGCGATGCTTGTAGCAGGGAGTATTTTCCAGGCTTGCCGTTACTATGAATTGTTTCAGGAAGCTGGCTTTACCAAGTGTGCTATCATTACTTCCTATATTCCCACCATATCTGACATAAAAGGAGAAACGGTTGTTGAAGAAGCGGATACGGAGAATGTTTTTAAATATGATACCTATGTGAAAATGCTCAATGGCAAAACGCCAGAACAGTTTGAGATTGAGGTAAAGAAAAAATTCATAGAAGAACCTGCACAGATGAAGCTGTTGATAGTTGTAGATAAACTCTTGACAGGTTTTGATGCACCACCAGCTACATACTTATACATAGACAGTTCGATGCAAGACCATGGCTTATTTCAGGCAATATGCCGGGTAAACAGGCTCGATGGTGATGATAAAGAATACGGTTACGTTGTTGATTATAAAGACTTGTTCAAAAGGCTGGAAAAAGCTGTAGCAGACTATACATCCGGTGCTTTTGATGCTTTTGAAAAAGAAGATGTAGAAGGGCTGTTGGTTGATAGATTGCAGAAGGGAAAGGAACACTTGGAGGAATGTCTTGAATCAATTAAAGCACTAGTAGAACCTATTAAGGATGTACGAGACCAGTTACAGTGCATCCGTTATTTCTGCGGAAATCCTGAAAATCCGGAAGACCTGAAAAACACAGAACAGAGAAGAATTTCTCTATATAAGCAAACCGTAGCATTAATAAGGGCCTTTGCTAATATAGCCAATGATATAGATAAGGAGGAAATCGGATATACCAAGAAGCAGGTAGAGCAAATAAAAGAAGACATAAAGTTTTTTGAGGACTTAAGGCAGGAGGTAAAAATTGCAAGCAGGGATTATATTGACCTGAAGCAATACGAGCCTGCTATGAGGCATTTGATTGATACCTACATAAGTGCTTCTGATAGTTCAGTTGTATCTGCTTTTGATGATATTACTCTTTTGCAGTTGATTGCTGAAAAAGGAATGGATGAAGCAGCCAATAGTCTGCCAGCCGGTATCCGAAAGAACAAGGAGGCAATGGCTGAAACCATCGAGAATAACATACGCAGGTTGATTATTGATGAAATGGCTACTAATCCCAAGTACTATGAAAAAATGTCCGTACTACTTGAGGAATTGATACGACAGAGGAAGGAGGAAGCACAAGAGTATAAAAAGTATTTAGCCACATTAGCCGATTTAATTAAGAAGGTAACTAAGCCAGAAGGTTCGAAAGATTATCCGAAAGCCATGAATACAAAAGGCCGAAGGGCATTATTCGATAACCTGAACAGGGATGCAAAACTCGCTTTGCAGGTAGATGAGGCTATTCTCGCCGTAAGGAAAGATGATTGGCGTGGAAACAAGCAGAAAGAAAAAGAAATCCGGATTGCCATTAGTGAATACGTAGAGGCCGAAGAAGAGGTCAACAAGATATTCGAAATTGTTTACGCCCAAACGCAGGATTATTGAAATGGAAAGAATAGTAGTTAGCAATATCAGCATTGATGTAGAAAAGAAGAACATCAAAAACCTGCACTTAGGCGTATATCCTCCTAATGGAAGGGTGAGGATTGCAGCACCATTAAGAGTAAATGATGATGCAATTCGTCTTTTTGCTGTATCAAAATTGAGCTGGATAAAAAAGCAGCAACGTCTTTTTGAAGGTCAGGAAAGAGAAGCAGAAAGGGAGTATATATCTGGAGAGAGCCACTATTTTAACGGCAAACGGTATTTAGTAAACATTGTACCGACTACAGGGAAACATAAGATAGAATTTCGGCATAAGCATATTTACCTATATGTTAAGAAAGGAACTCCTGTTAAAAACAGGGCAGCATTGATTCTTAAATTTTATCGAACGTACTTACAGCAGCAAATAGCTGACTTAATTATTAAGTGGGAAAAGAGGATGAAAGTCGAAGTGTCTGGATACGGGATTAAGAAAATGAAAACCAAATGGGGTACATGCAATATTGAAGCAAAGCGGATATGGGTAAATCTTGAGTTGGCAAAAAAGCCGCAGGCTTGCTTGGAGTATATTGTTGTTCATGAGATGGTTCATTTATTGGAAAGGCATCACAATGATATATTCAGTGCCTATATGGATAAATTTCTACCCCAATGGAGAACATTGAAAACCGAACTAAATAAATCTCCGGTCAGTCATTCGGATTGGGGATATTGAAGAAGCTTATGAGCGAGGTAAATGAAAATAAAGACCCTAATCTCATCACAGTTAAAGCAATGGAGAGATATTGTTACCGTCTTGATGCTTTAGAGGAATTCTCCAATTTGTTTACATATAATATTGGGGATGATAGAGCAATCGTAATTATAGGATCATCATTCCTGGAAACAATTTTAGAGCATATTTTGATAGAGTTTTTTCCAGAGGGCGAAAAAGAGGTTGAGGTTCTTTTAAGCTATGATAAGCCCTTAGGAACATATAGCAATAAGGTGCGAATGATTTACTGTCTTGGACTTATTGAGAGGAAAGTGATGCAAGACTTAAAGCTCATCGGGAAAATTAGAAATCGGTTTGCTCATGACCTAACTGTCTCTTTTGATGACAGAGACATTACCGATTGGTGCAAGCAACTAAAATGGCATCGGGAAGTATTCTTTTTACATAAAATACCGAAAGAGGCTACTACCAGAGACCTTTACCAGGTTGGGGTGAATACAATAATTAGCCATTTAAATGGTGTAGTGAGTATTGCAATGGGGCAGAAAAGAGAAATTAAAAACAATTTTTAGTATTTATGCTCCTTGATGATAGGTTTCTGTGATATTGTGTGTGAACGTAGGAAATTTTCAAAGTCATTATTTTAATATGCCCGAACATCAAAATATAGAATACAAACAAAGCTGGCACGACGACTATCTAAAATGGATAGCAGGCTTTGCCAATAGCCAGGGTGGTACTATTTATATTGGCAAGGATGATCAGGGCAAGATAGTTGGCGTTGCTGACTATAAGAAATTGATGGAGGATCTTCCTAACAAATTCAGGGATATTTTGGGAATTATGGTGGAGGTAAATCTTCATGATGAAAAGGGTAAACACTACCTGGAAATAGTTACCCCTCCCTATGCCGTTCCTATTTCCTTAAGAGGCGCATACTACACCAGAAGTGGCAGCACAAAACAGGAATTGAAGGGTAATGCATTAATAGAATTCCTGCTACGTAAAACAGGAAAAACATGGGATGATGTAGTAGAACCCTCTGCATCTATTAATGACATAGACAAAAAGGCTGTAGATGACTATTTAAAGGCTGCACAAAAAAGTGGTCGGCTGCCTGATATGGGTGGAGCCACTTTGCCGGAGCTTTTGGAAAAACTTCGCCTTTCAGAAGCTGGGAAAATAAAACGTGGAGCTATTATCCTTTTTGGTAAAGACCCTGGTAGATTTTACCCCAATATATTAGTGAAGATCGGCCGGTTCGGTACTTCAGATGATGATCTGAAGTTTCAGGAAACAGCAGAAGGAAATCTTATTCATCTTTTGCAGGAAGTGCCAGAGGTACTCAACAGGAAATTTTTCACCAGGGCAGTCAGCTTTGAGGGGTTGTTGAGAGTTGAGAAAGGCGAATACCCGGTGGCGGCTTTAAGAGAAATGCTGCTGAATGCGTTGGTTCATAGAGATTATATGGGTAGCGCTGTGCAGATCAGGATGTATGATAACCGATTCAGTAGCTGGAATGAGGGATTGCTGCCACAAGGACTATCTCTTGAATCATTAAAGCGGCAACATCCGTCACGTCCCCGGAATTCTCTGATCGCAGATGTGTGCTTTAAAGGCGGTTATATTGATGCCTGGGGGCGGGGTACTATTAAGATCATTACCTCCTGCCGGGAAGCGGGACTGCCAGAACCGGAAATTATTGAGCAGGACGGTGGTATTCTGGTAACTCTTTTTAAAGACAGGTTTAACGAAACCGCACTGAAGAAAATGGGGTTGAATGAACGGCAGGTGAAGGCGGTGAAATATGTACAGGAACAGGGTGAAATTACAAACGCAAAGTATCAGGAATTAAACAAGGTTGGAAAAACTGTTGCCACGGAAGAATTACAAGGTTTGATCAAAAATAATCTATTAATCCAGTTCGGTACAAGAGGTAGGGGTAGCAAATACCTTTTAAAATAATTGGCCGCTAATTGGCCGTATTGGCCGCTAATTGGCCGGGTATTGGCCGAAACTGGAAAGACGATTACTCTCTGGATTGGAAAGTAATTAACTTATTCACCAGCGAGTGTATAAGCAGTGTACAAGTATAAAATAAAATATTGCCATAGATTAAAACAGACCTTAATGCCTATACCAGATTATCAAACGATCATGCTCCCGCTTTTGCATTTGTTAATGGATAAAAAGGAGTATATATTCAAAGACGTAGTAACCATTTTGGGAAAGCAGTTCAAGTTAACAGACCAGGAGTTAAGCGAATTATTACCCAGTGGTCAATCACTGTTATTTGCCAACCGTGTGGGTTGGGCCAGGACTTATTTAAAAAAAGCGGGCTTGTTAGATGCTCCCAAAAGAGGAATGGTCAGCATTACCGAACGAGGCTTAGAAGTGCTAAAAAAGAAACCGAAGAAAGTAGATAATAACCTGTTGAAGCAGTTTCCTGAATTCCTGGAATTTCAGAATATCAAGAAAGAGAATGTTGAAATCTCCGGGCATTCTGATAATGAACAAACTGAGAAGCAAACACCGGAAGAAACCATCGACCTGGCTTATCAAAATATCCGCCAGTCATTGGCGCAGGAATTGATTGATACTGTTCGTCGCCTCAGCCCGACTTTCTTTGAGCGTCTGGTAGTAGAATTATTGGTGAAAATGGGATACGGCGGTTCAATAAAAGATGCGGGGAAAGCCATTGGAAAAACAGGTGATGAAGGTATAGACGGAACCATTAAAGAAGATAAGTTAGGGCTGGACATCATTTACATTCAGGCAAAGCGGTGGCAGGCTGGCAACATTGTCGGCAGGCCGGAACTACACAAATTTGTTGGAGCGCTGGCCGGACAGGGCGCTAAGAAAGGGATTTTTATTACCACCTCTTCCTTCTCAAAAGATGCACTCAATTATGCCCCTAAAAATGAAACGAAGATTGTGCTGATAGATGGCGTTCAGTTAGCGCAGTTGATGTTTGATTATAATCTTGGGGTGTCCGTACAAAGAGCCTATGAAATTAAGCGGTTGGATAATGACTATTTTGAGGAAGGATAGAACGACATTATCTTTCTTAGAAAAAAAATATTGACCTTATGATCAATCAAAAACTGTATAATCCTTATCACCATGGGCAATACCTGAAACAATAAAGCATAGATCAGCACAGGTTTTATCATGATAACTACTTATGAAACCGTTGTTATACCGGAACCTTTGTATGCCAAAGTCATCGTTCCCAATACCTGTTATTAATGCGATTAAATGAAAAACTTCCATTGAGGCCAGGTTCGAGCTAAAGGGGAAAATATGTTCGTTATTTTTTTTGCCTTACTGTTCTTTGGGCAGGCCTATTATATATGTTGGATCGTCCAGAAGGCCATCTTTTTCTAAGGATACTTCATGAGGATCATATGCACCGATACACTGCAAGCAAATCCTGTTCGGTGCTACAGTTTGAACCTGCCAACCTTCTTCAGTCGTATCGAGAACGCTTGATTTACCTGCGCTCCAGTCTCCATATACTCCAATCGTCATAGGAGAATCCGGTCGCTCTATAACACTCCCCAATATTGAGACCATTAGGGCTTCTCTTTAAGTTATAAATCAG
>VFQN01000294.1_pt1 | contig 100236 bp, 71 predicted proteins | sample 3512371 | NCBI WGS metagenome assembly VFQN01 (sample SAMN10412370, study PRJNA504923) | tailings metagenome | isolation source: Replicate 2 from Balatoc abandoned mine | place: Philippines: Itogon, Benguet | collected 2017-08-28 | reverse complement strand
CTAGCCAGTCTCCTTTTGCTCCCCCAACAAGTCTCCTTTTGAACTCCCGCCGACACGCGGGACGATTGTCCTTTCCGCCGCCACCCGGCGGCGATATGGGCTCGAGGACGGGAGCCTTTTCATCCTTGAGGAGCGACACGATGGCGTTCTGATTCGCCCGGCCAAAGCGGTTCCGGCCGACCTTGCGGAGGTGCGCCGCAAGAGCCGCGTGGGCTTGGATCAACTCGATCGAGGCGAAGGCATCCCCGGTGAAGAGGTCGAAGTGGATTTCAAACGGGTGAGAAAAGAGTTCCGAGCCATGAAGAAATGAGCCTATGCTATCGGCCCTTGTCGTCGGTGCGAGATCTCTCTGAACCTCCATGGCGTCCGCGGCAACGGAACGAGCGGATGAGGACAAGCCAGCACGGTCCGCCGTTTGGCGAGCCGTTTGCGCGGCGTCGGAGCAGGTCCGCAGTCGTTTCCAGGTGGGGCCGATCGTTGGCCCGAAGGGTGTGCCGGTGGCGTCGGCGGCGAACCCACCGGATTCACCCACATGGCAACTCGTCGAGGCATTGTGTTTCCTTGGTGTGCTGCTTCGGGCGCAACAGGCTATCGCTCCGAGGATTCAGTTGTTCGGAAAGTCCGGGCCCGTCGAGATTGTGGAAGATGGCATTTCCCGACACCTGTGGACCCAGCCGTCCCTTCAAGGGGAGCGGAGCGCTCTGGGAGGTCGGCCGGACCTGGTCGTCACTTCCACGGCGGAGGCTCCGCATCCAGGCAACGCTCTCCGGATCATCGAAGCCAAATGCGTTCGGGGGTTGGATGCGCCGACGCTTCGGAGCGAGTTCGGGAAGGCTCACGATCTCAGGGTGGTGACCTATTTCATCTGGTCCTTCTACACGCCTCCCAAGCGAATCGTGGATGGCGCCCGTGGGCTTGGAATCGATCTCCACGCGTTGGGTTTGGATTCGGAGTGGCGGGAGGAGTTCCTTCGCGATCCCGAACTCCTGGTCGCCCACGTGGCGAATGCCCAATCGGAGGCGCGTTCCGCCGCGCGGTTTGCCAAGGCGCTGGAGGCGGCCGGGCGCGACGCCGGAGGGAAGGCGGTGCGGTCCCGGTAGGCGGTATGGGGTCGCGCCATTGAGCATTTAGCCCGTGGCGCAGGAGCCGCTCGACGGGGCTGGGTCGATGGGAGCGGACGTGGAATTCGGTGCCGCCGCCTTCGCCTCGCGGGATCGCGGAATCCCACCGGCAGGACCTTGCATTCGGTGGGGAGACGTTCGTCGTCGTCGAAGGGTGCGAAAAAGCGCCAGGGCGGCGGATGGTCCGCACGGTCTTGAGAACACCAGCCACCCGCCGCCGGGCTTAAGTCGTTCAAAGCAAGGTGTTCAAGGCTGGAGCCAGTTGTCGGATTTGAACCGACGACCGACGGTTTACAAAACCGAAAACAGCAACATCGCCCTATCAGGCCGAAACCCCTTGAAAGCATTGCAAATAAAGGGCGAACAAGGCCTTCGTGTCGAAATCCGTGTCGTGAAGGGATGGGCGTTTTTGGGGTCGAGGCTGTTAGGAAGCGTTAGGACTGATTCGGAACAAAAACCCCGCCGAATCGGGCGGGGTGAGGGGGACCGGGGCGTGGGGCGTGGGGTGTGGGGTGCGGGGTGTGCCGGGGGCCTTGTCAGCGTTTGCAGCGTTTCGCGCAAGGTGCGGGATTGCTCTCGAGCCACGCCAGGGCGGCCGCGAGCGTGGTTCGGCCATCGCGCATCCGGAATCCGCGGCGCTTCATCGCGGCGATGTAGCCGCTGCTGCGGCCGAGCCTCCTGGCGAGGTCTTTGGCGGACAGGAGGGGTTCGGTGTTCGACATGACGAGCTTGCCGTTTGGGAAAGCGCGCGGTTCCAAGGCGGGGACGATGCGAGGAACCGCGCGTTGGCCCCTCGGCTGACCATGCGAGGGAACGTTGCCCGGGATGCGCCGGGAATCAGGGGTGGCTGATCAAGCCTCGATGCGATCCACCAGCCCTTCGGCAAGAGCGGCCTCGGCCGAGAAGACCGTGTCCATACCGCTTTGAAACCACCCCGCGACCTTGTCCCGCGACCTTCCGCATCGTTGGGCGAGCCGTTCGATCCATGCGGCCTCGCAACGTTCCAGTTGCTCCGCGGCGAGTCGCATTTCCTCCGCGTCGCCGACAAGGGCTCTGACGCATTTGTGGAGGAGGAGGGTTCCCGTGGGGCGAATGATCCTGGCGCACCGTGCCCCGACGAAAAGGAGAGCGTGCGCCGACGCCACAACACCATCGGCAAACATGGACACCCGATCCGGAGGGGTCGAATCCAGCATCGCCAGCATCCGCTGGGCAGCGGTGCCATCCCCCCCCAGTGCGTCGCGAAGGTGAACCTCGACTTGGCGGCTGTCTCGAAGGTTCGCCTCGAAGCCGTCCGGGACGCGGATGAGTTCCCCGGACAGTCGAATCTTTCGCAGGCCAATCGACGGGGTGCCGCCGTAACTGGCGCCACCCGCGATTGACTGGAGGCATTCAAACGCCGAGTCCGGGGACGGGCGCGGTTCGAGACGGACTCCAAGTTTCAGAGTCGTCGACAGGCCGACGCCAGGACTTGCTTCCGCCACCAGTCGCCACCCTTCCATGCGCTGACGCAGCATCGGGCTCGCCGCGATCGGCAGGCCGACGCGACGAAAGAGGAGGTAGCGTCGAAGCTCGGCGATGGCGTTCCGTTCGAGTATCGGGAGCGCGGTGTTCATTCGAGTCCCAGAAGCGCGAGTTGCTCCAGCGGGTCCTGGCGGCTCAGGGGCGCATGCATGCGGACGCGGATCAAATGCACGGTCTTGCCGATGGATCGCAGGATCAATGACGGCTGGAACGGCAGGTTGAATTGGGTAAACCGGGCTTTCTCGGCTCGGATCTCCTCGACGAGGAACTCCATCCCGGCCTTCTCGTATCGCTCGAGCGTCTCCCGAAGCTCCTCGGCTGCCTGTTGTCCAAGTGTCAGCAGAGCCGATTTGAGCGCCTCCATGCGCGAATCCCTCTCCGCAACGAGTTCCGCTTGGCTCCAGCCGTCCAGCTTCTCGATGTCGCCGCCGGCAACCGCCTTCTGGGAGACCTCGGCCAGATGCGCCGCGAATAGCTGTCCGGGGGTTTTCGCCCCCTCACGGTTGAGTTGCAGCACCAGCGTCCCGTAACGCTGGCCCAGCTTCTCAAGCCTCACTCGCTTCTCGGCGGACACACCGCCGACACGTTTGCCGATTTCCTTCATCACCCCGAGTGACCACGGCGTGGTGTCTCCGGGGCGATCAATGCACAGCTCGTTGGCGAGTTGCACGTCGGGGTCCACGCGCTCCGGCACGTCGCAGTTCTTCAGTTCCTTGGCGATCTCAGCAAGTATGCCCATACAACTCTGGTCGACTTGTAACATCAGACCTTACCCGGGCTTTGAATCCCAACGAGTTTCCTGGAACATATGCCACTGAGTCGCAGGGCGTGTGTGTGGGAGACTCCAAGCTTCAAGCCAAGCTCCCGGGATGTGCGCGGCGCCCCGGGCAACCGAAAGAGATAGGAGAGCACGATCGACCGCCGACCGACGTCCATCACGTTGCCATCCTCACAAATCCAACTCATGAGCCGGCGGATTGTCTCCTCGCTGTCGATCCACCCCGGGTTCTCCGCTTCATCTCTCGGGAACTCGAAGTCCGTCACGTTGACCGGCTCGCCGTCCTCGAACGCCGGCCCAGCGCGAAACGTCGGCCGAAATCCGCCGTGGTCTGCACCCATTTTGGAATGATCCGGTGTCTTCATAAGTCGTTGATGTCAAAAGCCTAAAACAAGTCTCATGCAAACGGGGGTGGCGACTCGATTTCCCCGGTCCGGCCCCGGGAAAAGAGATTCCTTTCCGCACTCCGCGGCCCGGGGGCGGCTTGGGGGAGGCTGGGGCCTTGGTCGGCACCACTCCGCCCGGTTGGCCCGTCCTCGTGGTTGCTGGCCGGGATGGGCCTGCGTAGGCGCGAGGCGATGCGGGCGGCTGTTTCGATGTCGCGGAGCGCGTTGTGAAGGTTGGCCTCGAGGTCGGGTAACGGTTCGCCGTGCCCGTCCACGCCGCGGCCCGTAACAGCGGCAACGAGGGCGGCGTCAGCGCGGGCGACGAGGGCGGCGAGTTCGTGGATGCTTGGGTTCATGATTTCGGAATGTCGGCGGGGTCGATGGGTGAAACGGACTCGAAGCGCATCGTGGGACCGTCAAGGACCAAGGGGGCCTCACCGAGGGGTCCGTTGCGCTGCTTCTCGATGTAGGCGGTGACCATGCAGCGATTTCCTTGGAAGCCTGTCCTATGGAGCAGAACGACCGCGTCGGCGTCCTGCTCGACCGATCCGGAATCCCGAAGGTGATGCAAGCGCGGCCGGTCGTCGGTGTTGTCCCCGTTGCCGGCCGCAAGCCGGTTCAACTGGGCGAGGCAAAGCACCGTCACGCCCAGGTCCCGGGCAAGGGCCTTCATGCTTTGGGAAAGCTCGGTAACGGCCTCGTATCGGTTCCGTGCCTTGCTGTCGGTCCGGAGCAATCCGAGGTAGTCCACAACCAGAAGCTCGACGCCGTGCCGGACTTTCCAGCGGCGAGCCAAGCCCGCCATCTGACTGAAGGTGAGGCCGCCCCGGTCGCAGATTCGCAGGGGGGCGCGCTTGAGGCGGCCGAGAGCCGCCACGATACGAGTCGGCTGATCCTCGGATGGCTGGTCAAAGTCCTCGAACGGCACCCCGGAAAGGCCGGATGCCATCCGGCGCAGGACGTCGCCACGGTCCATTTCCAGCGAGAACCAGCCCACAGGGCGCCCGAGGTTGAGCGCGACATGCTCCACAACCCGCCCCGCGAGTGCCGTTTTCCCAACACTCGGGCGCGCGGCGACAACGACAAGGTGACCCGGGCGGAGGCGGAGGAGTCTGTCGAGGTTGGCGAGGCCGGTTGTCAGCTTCGGCGGTTCGGTCCCCGACTCGAGGGCGTCGAAGAGAGCGTCGATGCCTTCGGCTGCGCTCACGTCGTCCGCGGCCCCGGTGTCGGTGTCGAGCCCGACGAACTCGGCCTCGATGGCGGCGAGTGCCTCGCGCTCCTCGTCAGGTGTGGCGCTTTCGGGGATGGCTTCGAGCCGGGCGCGGGCGGAGCCGTGAAACTGCCAGGCAGCGCGGAGGCGAGCCTTTACCTCCAGCGTCTCACGCCACGCCGGGAAGTTGGCGGGGGAGTGGCAGGCCTCCACGCAGGCCTCGACGGTCTTCGCGAGGTGGGCCCCGGCGCGGAGGCGGACGTTCACGTAGTCAACGGGGCGACCGGCGGCGGCGAGTGCCGCGATGGCCTCCACCACGGCGCGGTGCCTCTCGTCATGGAACCACGCAAGCCGCAGGTCCCCGGCAAGGGTGGGATCGGCGATGGCGCACCCGATCGCGGCGGCCTCGGCGGTGGGGGCGTGGGGAATCCTCATCGTGTGGCCCCTCCGCGAAGTTTCGAGACCCGTTCCCGGAGTTCCTGCAATCGCCGCTGATTCTCCGGCCGCTGCGCCTCCAGGTTCGATTCCCGGCAATCCTTTTCGAGTTTCCGAAGCTCCGCCTCGACTTCGGCGAGTTCGCCACCGGGCCGCCCTTGGCCGTTGACCTTGGGCTGGGGTGGCGTTGCCAGTTCGTGCCAGTTGTCCGAGAGGCATAGAGCGGTCCACGAACTCGGCAGGTCTGGGAACTTCGCCTTCAGGTGCTCGATACGCCTCTGGACCTCCTCGATGGTGAGCCGTGTTCCGGTCGCCGAGCACGATTCCCTGATCTCCTTAGTCGCGACGTTGACCTTCCCGCGTTTCCGTTTCGTGAGCTCGACGTGGCCACCGTGGAGTTTGGCGATCTCCTCAAATATGACGTCCCGCTTGCGCTCCACTGCCGGCGTCTGAGGCTCCACGGACTCGGCTTCGAGAGCGAAACCACTCGCAGTCGTCGAAGACGGCTGCCGCAAGGGTTCTTGGGGGTTCTTATGGGTTCTATATATGGGGGGTGCGCCATTATCCGGTGTGGGTGTCGTGAACTTCCGGTGTGGGTGTCGTCGTTTTCCGGTGTCACAGGGGAACCTGGTTCCGGTGTCGCTGTTCACACCGGAAGCCGCTTCCTCTGCCACACCGGAACCGGGTTCCGGTGTCCGTGGGTGGATACGGTAGCGGAAGCGGGATGCCCCAAGGTCTGCTCTGCCGGCCTCCGTTTCGATGGTAAGGTGCCCCGCGGCCGACAACGCACCAATGGCGCTCCGCACCGCCCGGTCACTCAAACCGATGTCCAAGGCGACGGTGTTCTGGCTTGGCCAACACCGCCCGTCCGGACCGGCGAAATCGGCCAACCGGACGAGGACGGCCTTCTGCGCGATGGTGCCGCACTTGGCCTTCCAAGACTGATCTAGCAATCGGTTGCTCACGACCTGTCCCCCTCTCGTTCCGGTGGCTGGCTCCGATCCGCCCACGAGGACGCCACGGGTCGCGGCTGGGCCTTGCGACGGGATTTCCGAGTGACCTTTGCGTGGAACCGCACGTAATCGTCCGAGATGAAATCCCGGCGACCCGTGAGGGCCTGCCAGACGACGACGGTCGAATGCAGGCGACTCACACGGCACCCCCCTCGAAGCGCCGCAGCCTGCGGGCCGCATTGCGCGGTCGTCGTCGGAGCGGTTGTCTGGGTCGCCAACCCTGGCGAGCGAGGTTCTCGAGGAGGCGGACGGAACTCCCGCTGAGTCCGCGCCGGCGCCGGGGACGATGCTTCCCGTTCATGCCGCACCTCCGGGGCGGATCGTCCGGACCTCATGCTTCCGCAACCACTCGCGGACGCTACCCCAGCGGTAGAGATTCAACCGGGAGGAGATCCGGATGTGGGGCAGGCCTTGGGCCTGCCAGTCAACGATGGTGCGGGTTGAAACGCCGCCGCATCGTTTGGCGAGTTCTGCCTTCTTTAGAAGCTCGTCGTCGGCTCCAATTTGTGGATTAGATTCGCGAGGATTCATCATCACGCACCCCTTTTATGGGTGGTGACTTCCTCGTTATAGGACACGCCGATTATTTCGGTGTCGAATTTCCGGAACGAGTTCTCGAACCCTTGGGGCGCCCCGCCGTGCCTCGTACGGGAAAACCGAGTTTTTGGCGAACATCCTTGAAGGCCCGCCGGGCATCGAGGGGAGAGAAATTCACCCCGTCCGATTTGGCGGCGCGCCAGACATCCTCCGCGGTGGCGTCAGTATCGAACGGAAAAATGACCGAAACACGCCCATCTGGAGTGTCCATGAACCTCTTTGTTTGTTTGGCGAACAGGACTTTGCGTGCGTATTTCGTCGGCTTGTGTTCCCAATCACCCGGGGGCTCTCCTGTCGCTTTCGATCGTTCGGCGAGCGCCCCAATCGCTCGAAAGACTTTACCGTCCCCGGCGTCCCAAAGTCTCGCGAGAGTAAGCCCCAGCCCTTCCAAAGCCTTACTCCATCCGTCCGGGACGGCACCCTTATTGCTCGCGATCGCCTCCGCGAGCGCTTGAAGCTGGTGCCCGATGGTTTTCGCGTTGATGTCGCTTCTTCCTACAAAAGGGCAAGTTTTCATGTCATTGCATCGAAGTCAGGCTGTTGCAGCGTCCTGCCGGACGACGGTGGCGGGTTGCATGGGGAGCAGGTTTCGAGGCTTCACCGGGAGGATGCCGAACCACGCTTTCCCGTCCGCCTCGGAAACGAGGCTCTTGTAGTGCGAGTGAACGACCCCGGCCGAATTGCCCATTTCGTGCGCCACCCGGACGGCGTCGCCGGTTTCGGCGAGGCGGTGCGTGGCGTACCCGTGGCGAAGCCCGTTCGGTTTCCAGGCGATCCCCGCGGCTTTCGCCGTGTCCGCCTGGGCCTGGTAGAAGTCTTCGTGGCTCCGGGTCCAGATCGCGCCGGTCTTGTTGGCGTAGTCGGCCAACCATGCCTTGGCGGCATCGGGAATCGGGACGATGCGGCGGGATTTGGTCTTGGCGGTGCCTCGTTTGATGACGACCTCGCCGGCCGCAAGCCGCACGTCCTCCCAGTGGAGCCGTTCGACCTCCGCCGATCGCAGCCCGCAGAATCCGCCGAGCACGAGGCAGGGAAGGAAGTCGGCGTGGGCGGCGGCGAGCAGTTTGCCGAACTCCTTCGGGGTGAACACCGCCGGCTCCACGTCGGTCCTGAGCCTCGGGACCGTCAATCCATCCGCGGGGTTCGAGGCACACCAGCCTCGAGAGCGGCAAAAGCTGAAGAACCCGGAGAGGACGGTGCGGAAGTTCCGCGTGGTCTGGGGCGATGCTTTGAGGCCGTCCAGCCACTTCTGGAGGGTTGAGGTCTGCACGTCGTCCACGTTGACGTGGAACGACTCGGCGAGCCGCCCAAGCCGGTGCTTGAGGTCCTGCCGGTATCTGGCCGATGCGCCTTGGGATTCCTTCACCCCCACGTATTCCGTGACGGCCTCGGCGAGAGCCTTCGCCGTCACCCCGGCATGCGTTGCCTGGTAGAGGCGGCACGCATCGAGGATTGCTGACGGTTTCCCAACAATCCTAACAGCCTCGGCGAAGATGGAGCAGGCGAGTTCGATGCCGGCTCCGGATTCCGCCAGGAGGGAGACCGCCTGGCCGAAGCTCGCGGCGTCCTCGTTGGAGAACGTGGCAGCGTGGGTTTGTCCGCTGGCGAGGAGTCGGGCGAGGCGGGAGGCCTCCTCCTTGGCCTTGTCGAGGTCGGCGAAGGATTGAAGACGCCGGGAACCGGAGGAACGGTCCGCCACGATGTACGCGAAGCCCTTGCCTTGGGCCGTGCGGTCCTGGCGGTAGATGGAAACGGAAACGTTCCCTTCGGAAATCTTGAGCGGAAACCTGTCCTGGCGCCGTGCCATGTCCCGACAGTGTGGATTCTGTTGGGAAAAATCAAGAAACGTCAGAAATTGGAGCCTCTGGACGTTTTATAAGTCATTGATTATCAGGCTGGAGCCAGTTGTCGGATTTGAACCGACGACCGACGGTTTACAAAACCGTTGCTCTACCACTGAGCTAAACTGGCCCGGCCGATGCCTGCGGCGCAGCTCGAGGGGCGGGGATCCGGGACGCTGCGCCGAAGCGGCGGCTAGTTAGGTCGGGTTTCCTGGCATGGTCAAGCGTGGTTCCCCGGCGGGATTCTCCCGTCGGGATCCGCGCGACGCCTTGGCATACGGCGCGGGCGGTAGGGCGGGCGGGGAGGCGGGGGTTGGGGGGCGCGGGTGGCTTGGCTGGGTTGGGTGGGTCGGGGTGCTTGCGGGCGCGGGGTTGGGCAGGTCAGGATTCGGCCGTGGCTCTGAATTCGACGACTGTGGGTGGAGCGTTTCCGGGTGGACCGGGCGGGCCGGGCGGGATGGGTGGGGCGGGACGGCCGGGCGGCACCGGGGGGGGTGGTTTGGCGGGGCGTGCCGGTGTGGGGGGCGATGGGGTGGTGCCGGGCGGTGAGGTCGGGGTGGGGGCTGGGGTTGGAGCCGGGGCGGAGCTGGTTTGGTACGTGGCGCACACGCGGCCGCGGTGCGAGAAGAAGCTCGCGGAGTACTGCCAGCGGGCCGGGGTGGTGCCGACGCTGCCGTTGTACCGGAGCATCAAGAAGTACCGGGGGAAGACGGTGGTGTTCGAGAAGCCGTTGTTTCCGGGGTACGTGTTCCTGCGCATGCCGGCGGTGGCGCGGCAGGGGGTGATGCAGAGCGATTACGTGGCGAACCTGCTGGATGTTCCGATTCAGGACGAGTTCGAGGCGCAGCTCGGGGCGATTCTGCAGGCGTTGGAGACGGAGTATGAAGTGCGGTTGTCGCCGACGATCCAGCCGGGGTGCCGGGTGAAGATTCGGACGGGGCCGTTGCGGGGGTTGGAGGGGTACGTGGAGGAGCGGCGGGGGATGGTGGAGGTGCATTTGCGGTTGGCGTTCATCGGGCAGGCGGCGGCGGTGCGGATGGATGCGGACATGCTGGAATTGGTGTGAGGCGGGGGTGTGGCCGGGGTGTGGCCGGGGTGTGGGGAGGGTTGGCGGGTGGGGGTGGGGGAGGGGTGGCGCGGGTGGTTTCCCGGGAATGGGATGGCGGTGGGCGACAAGAATCGTGGCATTCCTCTCGTTGCAACCCTTGGGGTCTCGTGGTTATATCGCGCGTCTGAGCGCCCGAGATCGCAGGGGTCCGTCGGTGAACCGATCGGATGCGGCACGGCCTGAGCCCGGAAACGGGATTCAAGCCGTGCTTGTGTTTTGGCGGAAGCCGTGGACTCCGGCCTCATCCGGAATTCCCGCATGTTGCGGGGATCCGGGATTGATGAGGTGGACGGGACAGTGAAGGAACTTCGATGACTGAATTCTATTTTTGGGGTGCTGTTGGGGCGGTTGCTGCGGTGGTGTTTGCGTCGTTTTTCGAGTGGACCCTGCATCGTTATGTGATGCACCGACCGGTGGGTCCTTTCACGTATCCATTTCGCTCCCATGCGATGGTTCATCATCAGATCTTCCGGGCGGATGAGTCGTACCATTTGATCGACGAGAAGGACAAATGGACGATCCCGATGGCCTGGTGGAACGGGCCGGTGCTGGTGTTCCTGTGCTGTGTTCCGTTTGCCTTGGCATCGTGGTGGATGGGGCAGTCGGGTTTGGTGGTGGGCGCGGCGGTGGCGTTCGCGGCCTATTACGCGACGTACGAGTACCTGCACTGGTGCATGCATCTTCCGCGCAAGCGTGCGCTGGAGCGGTCGGGGGTGTTCTTCCGGCTGAACGGCCATCACATCCTGCATCACCGGTACATGCACAAGAACTTCAACGTGGTGTTGCCGCTGGCGGACCTGCTGCTCGGGACGCTGATGCTGCGGTCGAAGGTCAAGTTCGCGCAGCCCAAGGGCCCGGCGGTTCCGGATCTTCAGCCGGTGGAGGAGCCGCAGCCGATGGTTCGGCGGGTGTTCCGTTTCCTGCGGCTCTGCGTGACCGGCGTTGGCCGGTCCTGAGCGGGCGGCCCGGGTAGTCCGGGTGCCGCCGGGATATCAATTCAGACACGCCGGCATTCCTGTCATGGGGATGCCGGCGGTTTCTTTTCCCCGGGCGGGCTCGCTGGCGGTGGCGGTGGGGGTGGGAGTGGTCCGGGGGCGAGGTCAGCGGGTGGAGGCCGGGGGGACCTGGCGCCAGGGCGCGAGGGCGAGGTTCTTCAGCTTTTCCTCGATGCGGAAGAGGCGGCGGGCGGTGCCGCGCATGAGGGGCTCGACGAGGTCGACGGCTTCGGAGCGGGACATCCAGCCGTCGGCGGCGAGGGATTGAAGGGTGCGCGCGATGCCGCGTCGGGCGATGGCGGCGTGGCCGACGACGGGTTCGACGGGGATGTAATCGCCGCCGAAGGTGAGGATTTTGTTGGAGGGTGCGGTGGCGAGGTGGTCGCGGAGGTAGCGGGCGGAGGCTTCGGGGTTGATGATCCAGGTCCAGCAAAGGTCGATGACCGCGTTGGGGAAGTGCTTGGCGAGGGCGAGCATGGCTTCCTGGTAGGGGTAGCCGATGTGCATGAGGACGAAGGTGGTTTCCGGGGCGCGCCGGAGCAGGTCGGAGACGTCGGCGGGGTTGGCGGAGACGCGGTCGAGGGGCATGCCGCCGTGGCCGGCGTAGTAGCCGGTGTGGAGTTTGACCGGGAGGTTGAGGGCGGTGGCCTTGCGGGTGCAGTACCAGAAGATGTGGTCGTCGAAGGCTTTGCGGTCCTCGGGGGAGACGGGGTCCCTGGCGAGCAGTTTGGTGAAGATCGGGGCGGCCTGTTCGGGGGTGACGTTGGCGAAGTCGAGGCGGCGCTGGTAGGCGGTCTGGGATTTCACGGCGACGGCGTAGGGGCCGTATTTGGTGAAGTAATGGTCGATGACGCGGTGCCAGCCGGCGAGGTCGGAGGCCTTGGAGCCGGTGGCGTCGGTCATCCAGGACCAGTTCCCGCCGGAGAAGCCGCCGAAGGCGACGATGCTGAGGTCCTGGAGGAGGAGGTCGGGTTGGCGGGACTCCATGAAGGGGGCCTGGAGGGAGTTGACCTGGCAGGTTTCGACCCCGGCGTGGTCATGGAGGACGGTTTTGTAAAAGCCGGGTCGGACGAGGGCGGCGTGGCATTCGGCGAGGTGGTGGACCGAGCGGGCGTTGAGGTCGGGGATGTCGTGGAGCTGTTGGAGGGTGATGCGGACGGCGCGGGCGTAGCCGGTGTGGAGGACGTGTTTCCAGTGGGGTTCGAGCAGGCGCCATTTGGCGTCGGTGGTTTCGGTGGGGGAGACGAAGCGGGAGTAGTCGTTGGCGGGCATGCCGGCGACGACGAGGTCGGAGTTGAGGTAATGGCTGAAGAGGAGGGCCCAGTCGTCGCAGGGGAGGAGGGGGACGGGCTGGGACCAATCGGTTCGGGAATGTTCCTCGACGAGGTGTTCGTGGGTATCGGCGAAGAGGGTTTCGGTGACCGCGCGGGTGATGTCGTCGCGTTTGAGGCCGACCTCGGCGTAGGCGTTGGCGGAGGTGTTGCCGAGGCCGAGGAGGGAGGCGGCGGCGAGGCCGGAGCGGGTGACGGCCTGGCGGCGGGAGAGGCCGGTGGCGGATTTTTTCATGGGTGGTTGCTGGCGGGGGATGGGGGGTGGTTCGGGGACGGAACGATGGGGAGGACGACGTGGGAGGGCATGTCGGGGTGGAGGAAGACGCGGTTGAGGGCGGTTCGCGGGGGTGTGGGGGCGCGGAAGGGGGCGCCGGTGTTGGGGTTGGGGTCGAAGCCCGGGGCGCTGGAGGAGGTGACGTGGATGCGGATGCGATGGCCGCGGTTGAAGACGGCGCTGGTGGACCAGACGTCGATGTCGATGGGGGTGGGTTTGCCCGGGGTGAGGCGGCGTTCACGGTGGAGTCCGGTGCGGAAGCGGGTGCGGAGCATGCCTTCGCAGAGGTTGAAGGATCGGCCGTCGGGGTAGACATCGCACAACCGGACGAAGAAGTCGGTGTCCGGGGCGTCGCTGGCGATCCAGAGGCGGGCGCGGACCCGGCCGGTGACTTCGATCGGTTCGGTGAGGGGCGGGGAATTGAAGACCAGCACGTCGTCGCGTTGTTCGATGGGGCGTTGGTCCATGGGGCCGGCGGGGATGGTCAGTTGGATGCCGCCGATCGTGGGCACGGGGTTGGCGGGGTCGTAGTTGAAGGCGAGGGAACCGGAGGACGCGGGGGAAGGCGGGTTCGTGGACAGGGAGGCGTCCGGGTGGAGGAAGAAGCGGGTGGGGACGGACCCTGGCGGTGGCCAGGACGGCGCGGAGCGCCAGGTGTTGCCCGGGGCGGCGGGGTCGGAGACGTCGCCGACCGTGTAATAGCGGACCGCGGGGTCGAGGTCGGCGCCGTTGTCGGCGTCGCGGAGGGTGTGATCGAACCAGCGCCAGGCGTCCTCGGTGTCGCCGGGGGGATTGCGGGCGTTGGGGAAGGTCAGGTCGCCGGCCTTGTCCTGGAGGACGCCGTGGGACCAGGGGCCCATGATGAGTTTCTGGCGTCCGCGTGCGCCCTGGGCGCCGAGTTCCTGGTAGCCGACGAAGGCGTCGATGGTGGATTGGGCGAAGATATCCCACCAGCCGCCGATATGCACGGCGGCGGCGCGGACGTGGTGGTAGGCGCGGGACGCGTCGCGTTCGCGCCAGTAGCGGTCGTAGGTGGGGTGGCTTTCCCAGATGGGGAGGGCGTTGGAGGCGAAGCGGGTGACGCGGATCCAGTCCTCGATGAGGGCCTTGCGGAAGACGCCGCCGGTGTAGACCACCTCGTGGAGGTTGGGGGCGCCGACGACGAGGAACTGGGCGTCGACGGGTTGGCGTCGCATGCCGGCCAGTTGGAACTGGGTGATGGCGCCGGCGGAACCGCCCCAGGTGCCGATGCGGCCGTTGCACCACGGTTGGGAGCGGATCCAGGCGAGGGTGGTGGCGCCGTCGGGGCCGTCGCGGTGGAAGGGGAGGTTTTCGCCTGAGGACGCGAAGCGTCCGCGGGTGTCCTGGACGACCACGGCGAAGCCGCGTCGGGTGCCGTCGCGGCCGAGGGACGCGGCGGCGGCCTTGTTGTAGGGGGTGCGGGCGAGGACGACGGGAAAGGGGCCGTTGCCGGGCGGCAGGTAGACATCGGTGGCCAGGTCGGGGCCGTCGGGGGTGGGGATGGTGACGGTGTTGGGTGGGGGCGGGGGTGGGGAGTTGGGGGGTGGGGATTGGCTGAGGGCGGGGGGACTGGGAAGAAGCTGGGCGGCGAGAAGCGTGGCGATGGGGAGGAACCTGGGGGGACGCACCCAGCCCGGATACGGGGTGGCGTGGGTCCGGTCAAGTGCGGTGGGGGTGTTGGGGGGTGCAGTTGGCCATGGGCGGGTTGCAAGGCGGGCGGGGTTGGATAGCTTGGCCGCGCGGTTTGACGAGGTCCCGCCGGGCAAGCGTGGTGCGGCACCGCCGTAGGAACGGCGGGTTGGCTGTGGACGGACGGCCTGGTGGAAGCGACGACGGAGACACGATGAATCGTGATCGCGACACAGGCGGGACGGGTTGGGCGGTGCATTGGGTGGGATGGTTTCGGGTGTGTTGGCTGGGTTTGGGGGTTCTGGGGATGGCGGGGTGTGATGGTCGGGGTGGGAGCGGGGGAGGTGGGCGGGGGGCGGTGCCGGCGCCGCCGTTGGTGCAGGTGTTGGAGTTGGTGGGGACGAACGTGGCGCGATCGACGGAGCTGATCGGGCAGTTGGAGGCGCCGGAGAGTGTGCAGGTGCGGGCGCGGGTGGAGGGGATCGTGCAGCGGGTGGCGTTTGTGGAGGGGCGTCCGGTTCGGGAGGGGGACTTGCTGTTCCAGTTGGATCCGCGGCCGTACGAGGAGCGGTTGGCGGCGGCGATGGGGGCGTTGGCGGAGGCGCGGGCGGCGTTGAACAAGTACGAGCGGGACGTGGCGAGGCTGGTGCCGCTGGCGGAGAAGCGGGCGATCCCGGCGCAGGACCTGGACAACGCGCGGGCCTCGGTGGAGGTGGGGAAGGCGGGGGTGCAATCGGCGCAGGCGCGGGTGGAATCCGCGACGTTGGATCTGGAGTACTGCGAGGTGCGGGCGCCGATCAGCGGGTGGATTGGGGCGCGGGCGGTATCGGCGGGGGCGCTGGTGGGGAAGGGGGAGCCGACGCTGATGGCGACGATATCGGGTCTGGACCCGATCTGGTTCCACGGTGCGGTGAGTGAGGTTCAGTATTTGCGGGCGGAGCAGGCGGCGCGGTTGTTGGGGCGGCGGGTGTTGGATCTCGGGGTGTCGCTGATTCTGGCGGACGGGACGGTGCATGGATCGCGGGGGAGGTTTGTGTTCATTGAGCCGACGGTGGATTCGCGGACGGGGACGCTGCGGGTGCGGGTGGAGTTTGCGAATGCGGATCAGCTGTTGCGGCCGGGGATGTTTGGTCGGGCGCGGGTGGATTTGGGGGTGCGGGAGGGGGTGTTGGTGGTTCCGGAGCGGGCGGTGGTGGAGGTGCAGGGGCGGAGGTGGGTATGGGTGGTGGGTGTGGACCGGCAGGCGCGGCGGCGGGAGGTGGAACTGGGGGATCTGGCGGCTGGGGGTTGGGTGGTGGAGGGCGGATTGGAGGCCGGGGAGCGGGTGGTGGTGGAGGGTGTGCAGAAGGTGCGGGAGGGCATGGTGGTTCAGGCGGTGACGGGCCCGCCGGCCACGGCAGCGGGGGTGGGCGGGGGAGTTGGCGGGGTGAACGCGGCGGGGAAATGAGGGGCTATGGCGGACTTCTTCATACGGCGCCCGATCGTGGCGATGGTGATATCGATCCTCACGGTGATCGTGGGGGTGGTGACGCTGATGCGGTTGCCGGTGGCGGAGTATCCGTCGGTGAGTCCGACGCTGATCCAGGTCACGGCCAGTTATCGTGGGGCGGCGGCGGAGGCGGTGATGGAGTCGGTGGCGACGCCGTTGGAGTCGAAGGTGAACGGCGTGGACCGGCTGTTGTACCTGCAGTCGTACAACTCGAACGACGGGAAGATGACGTTGAACGTCACGTTCGACATCGGGGCGGACGTGGATTTGATGCAGGTGAACGCGCAGAACCGGGTGGCGCAGGCGGAGGCGATGTTGCCGGACGCGGTGAAGCGGGAGGGGGTGGTGGTGAACCGGTCGAGTCCGGACATTCTGCTGGCGATCGGGCTTTATTCGCCCGGGGGGGCGTATGACGGGGTGTTTCTGGGGAACTACGCGGACATCAACCTCGTGGATGCGATCAAGCGGGTGCCCGGGGTTGGGGACGTGCGGAATTTCACGGCGCAGGACTATGCGATGCGGGTGTGGTTGCGGCCGGATCGGATGGCGGTGCTTGGGGTGACGCCGCAGGACGTGGCGGGGGTGATCCGGGAGCAGAACGCGCAGACCCCGGCGGGGCGGGTGGGAGGGGAGCCGGCGCCGGAGGGGCAGGAGACGCAGTACAACGTGCGGGCGACGGGGCTGCTGAGGGAGGCGCGACAATTCGAGGACATCATCGTGCGGTCGGACCCGGACGGATCGCAGGTGAAGGTGCGGGACATCGGGCGGGTGGAGTTGGGCGCGCAGACGTATGACTTGCGGGCGCGGATGAACGGGGCGGCGGCCGGGGCGATCGGGGTGTATCTCGCGCCGGGGGCGAATGCGATACGGACGGCCGGGGAGGTGAAGGCGGTGTTGGAGGCGGCGAAGGCGCGGTTTCCGCCGGACATGGAGTACGAGGTGACGCTGGACGCGACGCTGCCGATCCGGGCTTCGATGGAGGAGATTGTGCACACCCTGGTGGAGGCGGTGGTGCTGGTGTTGCTGGTGGTGTACGTCTTTTTGCAGAGCCTGCGGGCGACGATCATCCCGATGCTGACGGTGCCGGTGTCGCTGCTCGGGGTGTTCATTGTGTTTCCGCTGCTGGGTTTCAGCGTGAACGTGCTGACGATGTTCGGGTTGGTGTTGGCGATCGGGATCGTGGTGGACGACGCGATCGTGGTGGTGGAGGCGGTGCAGCATCATCTGGAGCACGGGATGACGCCGGTGGAGGCGACGCGGCAGGCGATGAAGGAGGTCTCGGGGCCGGTGGTGGCGATTGCGCTGATCCTGTGCGCGGTGTTTGTGCCGGTGGCGTTCATGGGCGGGGTGACGGGTCGGTTGTATCAGCAGTTCGCCATCACCATAGCGGTGTCGGTGGTGTTCTCGGCGATCAACGCATTGACCCTGAGTCCTGCGTTGTCGGCGATGCTGTTGCGGAAGCCGGAGGCTGGGCGGGGGCCGGTGGCGGTGTTTTTCGGGGCATTCAACCGGGGGTTTGAGCGGTTGGGGGCGGTTTACGGGGCGGTGGTGGGGGGATTGGCGCGGAAGGCGGCGAGGTCGATGCTGCTGCTGGTGGTGGTGCTGGGTGGCGCGGGTTTGCTGGGGCGGGTGGTGCCCGGGGGGTTCATTCCGGACGAGGACAAGGGGTATCTGTTCGTGGCGGCGGAACTCCCGGAGGCGGCGTCGTTGCAGCGGAGCGACACGGTGCTGGCGCAGGTGGAGGGCATTGTGAATGCGACGCCCGGGGTGCGTTCGGCGATCGCGCTGGCGGGATTGAACATCCTGAACGGGTTGAACGTGCCGAATGCCGCGATGATGTTCGTGGGGTTGGACGGCTGGGATGAGCGGAAGGCGCCGGAATTGAAGGCGTCGGCGATTGCGGCGGAGTGGAACCGGAAGTTCGCGGGCATTCCCGGGGCGCGGGTGTTTGCGTTCGGGCCGCCGCCGCTGCCCGGGTACGGGACGGCGTCGGGGTTCACCATGCAGTTGCAGGATCGGTCGGGCGGGGGAGTGGAGGTGTTGTCGGGGCTGGTGGGGCAGTTCATGGAGGCGGCGTCGAAGCGGCCGGAGATCGGGCGGGTGACGACGACGTTTCAGGCGGCGACGCCGCAGGTGCGGGTGGATCTCGATCGGGAGAAGGCGCACAAGCTCGGGGTGACCGTGGACGCGGTGTTCCAGACCATGCAGGCCTATCTCAGCGGGATGTACGTGAACGACTTCGTGCGGTTCGGGCGGGTGTACAAGGTGTTCCTGCAGGCCGAACCGGGGCAAGCGACCCAGGCCTCGGACATTGGAAAGCTGTACGTGCGGAGCGGGTCGGGGGCGATGGTGCCGCTGGACACGCTGGCGACCGTGGGGCGGATGACCGGGCCGAACTTCGTGACGCGGTTCAACCTGCACATGGCGGCGGAGATTTCGGGTGTGCCGGCGCCCGGGTACAGTTCGGCGCAGGCGATGCGGGCGGTGGAGGAGGTCATGGCGGGCATGCCGGCGGAAGCGGGGTTCGAGTGGTCGGGGCTGACCCTGCAGGAGAAGCGGTCGGAGGGTCAGGCCCCGGTGATCGTGGGGATGGCGCTGGTGTTCGTGTTTCTGCTGCTGGCGGCCCAGTACGAGAGCTGGGCGTTGCCGTTTTCGGTATTGCTGGCGACGCCGACGGTGGTGTTGGGGACGCTGGTGGGGCTTTGGGTGCGGAGCTACGAGCTCAACGTGTATGCGCAGGTGGGGTTGGTGATGCTGGTGGGGTTGTCGGCGAAGAACGCGATCCTGATTGTGGAATTCGCGAAGCAACGGCGTGAGGAGGGGTTGGGGGTGTTGGAGGCGGCGGTGGAGGCGGCGCGACTGCGGCTGAGGCCGATCCTGATGACCTCGTTCGCGTTCATCCTGGGGTGTGTGCCGTTGATGCTCGCGTCGGGGTCCGGGGCGGCGTCGCGGGGGACGATGGGCACGGGGGTTGTGTTCGGCATGGGGATCGCGACGGTTCTGGGGTTGGTGCTGATCCCGGTCTGTTACGTGTTTGTGCAGGGGTTGAGCGAGCGCTGGTCGGGGAAGGGATTGGGGGCCGGTCCGGCAGGTGATGCGGCGGGGACTGCGGCGGAGACTGCGGCCGGGGGAGGTGACGCATGAGAGCGGGCGTGAAGTCGGGTGGTGGCGGTTGGTGGCGCGGCGGTTGGGGCGTGGTGGCGGCTGCCTTGGTGGCCGGGTGGGGGTGTGCGGTCGGGCCCGACTACCGGCGGCCGGAGGTTGAGGTTCCGGGCGCGTACCGGGGCGCGGCGGACGAGGAGGTGGGCGGGGGGGAGGCGCGTGGGTTGGGGCAGGCCGGCTGGTGGGAGTTGGTGGGGGACGAAGCGCTTCGGGGGTACATCGGGGAGGCGTTGACCAACAACTGGGATGCGCGGATCGCGGTGGCGCGGGTGTTGCAGGCGGAGGCGGCCGCGGGCGTGGCGAGGTCGGAGTTCTTTCCGATCCTGGGTGGCGAAGCGCGGGTGGTGAGCGTGCGGACCTCCGAGCGAGGGCCGGCGGGGGCGGTGCCGACGCCGAGGCGTGAGTACGGGGAGGTTCTGGGGACCATGGCGGCCTACGAAGTCGATTTCTGGGGGCGGATTCGGCGGATGAACGAGGCGGCGCGGGCGCGGTTGCTGGCGACTCGGGCGGCGGAGGATCTCGTGCGCCAGGCGGTGGTGGTGGGGGTGGTGTCGGGGTATCTGCGGCTGCTCGAGTTGGATTTCGAGCTCGAGATCGCGCGGCGCACCCGGGCGGCGCGCGGGGATTCGCTGACCCTGACGAAGGTTCGCGAGGAGGGCGGGGTGGCTTCGTTGCAGGACGTGCGGCAGGCGGAGATCCTGGTCAGTGCGGCGGATGCCGCGATCGCGGACGGGTTGAGGCGGATCGAGCAGGAGGAGAACGCGTTCAACCTGTTGTTGGGGAGGAATCCGGGGCCGGTGGTGCGGGCCGGGGGGTTTCTGGAACAACGGTGGGAGGCGGGACTGCCTGCGGGGGTGCCGTCGGATCTGCTGTTGCGGCGGCCGGACCTGAGGGCGGCCGAGCAGGAGTTGGTGGCGGCGAACGCGGAGGTGGGGCAGGCGCGGGCGGCATTTTTTCCGCGGATCACGCTGACCGGGGCGTACGGGTATCAGAGCGTGGCGTTGTCGGATCTGTTCGTGGGGCCGGCGCGGGTTTGGCAATTCGGGCCGTCGGTGAGTGTGCCGGTGTTCACGGGTGGGGCATTGCGGGGAGGGTTGAAGCGGGCGCGGGGTCGGTACGAGGAGGTGGTGGCGGGGTATCGGCAGGCGGTGCAGGGGGCATTCCGGGAGGTGTCGGACGCCCTGGTGGCGTATCGGAGGGTGCGGGAGTATCGGGGGCGTTTGGAGGAGCGGGTGGCGGCGCACCGGAGCGCGAGGGAGTTGGCGAACGTGCGGTACGAGGGCGGGGTGACCAGTTATCTCGAGGTTTTGTACAACGACCAGGAGCTGTTTGCGGCGGAGCTGGTGCTGGCCGAGGCGCGGCTGAACGAGATGTTGAGCGTGGTGGGGTTGTACCGGGCGTTGGGCGGGGGATGGCAGCGGCCGGGTGCGGAAGTCGGGGGTGAGGAAGGGGTGCGCGAAGCGGATGGAGGCGGCTAGGGGGCGGCCGGGGATCAGAAGGCGAAGAGCATGGGGAGGCGGGCGAACACCTCGGGCCAGACCACGGAACTGCCCTGGACCGGTTGGAGGATGACCATCACCGGTTCGGGGCCCGAGGCGCCGCAGGTGATGCGTCGGAGGATGGTTTGCCACCACTGCCAGGGGGCCGAGCCGTGGCGGTTGGAGCCGTCGCTGAACCAGACCACCGACTCCACGAGGTCGGAGTTTCGGCGCAGGGTGATCTGGCGGGCGAACCCACCGGGGATGAGGACGCGGCTTTCGGCGAGGACATCCCAGCCGGCGCCGCGGAAGCAGAAGAGCGGGTCGTGGATGGCGTGGCGGTCGCGGGTGGCGTCGATGACCTGGAGGACGACGCCCTGGCGGCCGACGCGGTAGACGCGTTTGAGCACGGTGGCCTGGCCGAAGATGTTGCGTTCGAGGTCGGAGAGGGGGAGGTCGCGGGCGGCGAAGCCCGGGCCGTTCATGGGGATGTTCCGCAGGCGGTCGCCGGCGTCCCGGAGGGGGATGTATTCCCACATCAGGGCGAGGACGACGGCGATGCCGAGGGTGATCCAGAGGAGCCTGCGGATCATGACTGGGTTTGGGGTGGACGTCGGGGGGCGAGGAGAACGAGCACGGGCAGGGCTGCGAGGGTGGTGGCGGCGATGCGGGTGGAGATGAGGGCCGGGCGCGGGAGGAACTGTCCGGCCCAGGAGAACGCGGGCATCCAGGCGACGGCCGACGCGAGCCAGAGCGGGTGGAAGCGGGACCAGCCGCCGAGGGCGGCGACGGCGAAGGCGAGGCTGACGTAGCTCGCGGTGTTGAAGTCGGCGAGGATGCCGACCAGCGCGGCGGCGAGGGAGGCGGCGATGAGGGTGGAAGTGAGGGCGGGCGGGCAGGGGTGGATGGTGCGGAGGGGGCCCAGTTGGGCGAAGGCCGGCGTCAGCCAGACGAGGAAGGCGACCCACCCGAGGTGGTCCAGGGCGGAATTGCGCCAGGCGTTGAGCAGCTCGGACGATTGCCAGGCGGCGAAGGCAAGCACGGCCCAGGCGATGGCGGGGATTTCGGCGGCGCGGGTCATGGTCTGGCGGTGGTGAGAGCGGCCTGCCACTGGAAGAGGATCCAGCAGGCGGCGAACATGGCGACGATGACGATCAGTCCGCCCCAGGCGTGGAAGGCCCCCATGGCGAATTCCTGTCCCCAGGTCAGGGCGGCGGCGGTGAGGGTGAGGATGCGGGCGGTGTTGGCCAGCCAGGCGAGGGGAAGGAGGAGGGCGAGGTTCCAGGCGTAGAAACGGGTTCCGCCGAGCAGGGTGTAGGCGAGGAACGCCCCGGCGATGAGCATGGACTGGAGGGTGTTGAGGCCGGCGCAGGCGGCGGTGACTTCGACGGGCATGCCATGGACGAGCAGGTGGGTGCCTTCGCGGGCGATATCGAAGCCGAGGGAGCCGAAGATGATCTCGGTGGCGTGGGCGCCGCTGAGGCGGAACCACCAGCCGAGCGGTTGCAGGTCGAGGGCGATCCAGGGAAAGGCGGCGAACGGGAGGACGAGAAGGCCGCCGACGCGGCGTCGGTCCATGGGTTCGAGGCGGGGATGGAGCCAGGCCCAGAGCGCGGCGGTCCAACTCGTGGCGAGCAGGATGGTGAGATCGAGGGCGAGGCCGGCGACGGCGGTGGACAGGGCGAAGGCGAGGGTGGCGGGGTGGATCCGGAACGGGCCGTTGAGGCGCCAGGGGGACCCCAGCCAGGCCATGAGCGGAAGCCCGGCGAGTGCGGGCAGCACGTCGGCGGCGTCGGCGGCCCATCGGCGGTCCCGCAGCCAGATGGCGGCGGCCGCGAGGGCGAGGAAACCGAGCCATGCGACGTCCCTGGGTTTCATGGTCGGGAGGCGGCATCCACGTCGGCTTCGCGGGCGAGGGTGAGGGCGATCAGATCGCGGCCGGCGGGATGGGAGGCGAGGGTGGGGTGGGTTTCGACCCGGCGGCGCGCGTCCCGGGTCTGACCGAGGTCGAGGGCTTCCACGGCGAGCAACCAGGTGGCGCGGAGTCCGACGGGCGAGGGGTTGGTGGCGAGGCGTTCGAGCGTGGGGTGTCCGGCCTGGAGGTTGCCTCTGCCGATCTCGATCTCGGCCGTGAGCAACTCGAGGGCCGGCGCGGCGGGCTGGGCGGCGAGGAAGGCCAGGGCGGGGTCGGGACCGCGGTTGAAGCGGAGCGCCTGGGCGAAGCCGTAGCTGAACCAGGCGGGGTTGGATTCGGAGATGGGCGAATCCCCGGCCAGGCGGAGGGCGGCTTCGCGCCAGCCCGCGGCGAGGAAGGCGCCGGCGAAGGCGTGGGGGCCGGTGATGAAGGGCTCCGGGGCATCGGCATCGGGATCGGGGGCGGCCTGGGAAGGATTCCGGGGCCGGGCTTCGAGTGCGCGGAAGAACGAATGCGTGTCGGGGGTGATGGGTGGGGCTGTGGGGAGAGGGCGCACGGGCGTGGACGTCCCGGGGAGGCGTCGGGCGAGGATCTGGGCGAGGGCGCGTTCGAGGCGGGGTTCCCAGGAGGCGCCGGGGGGGCGTGGGCCGGCGAGGATATCCGCGGCCTCGGACTCCCGGCCGAGCCGGAGGCATTCGGCGAGGCGGAGCCAGAAGACCTCGTGGCGTTCGTTGGTGAAGCGGGGTTGATCGTGCAACGCGCTGAACGCGTCGGGATCGAAGAAGCGGGTTTCGGGGAGGTCACGCACCAGGGAGGCGAGGGGTCCGAGCGGGCCGGTCGGGGTGCGCCGGGGCATGGGAGGGGTTCCGGCGGGGAGGCCGCCGAGCATGCGGTTCCAGAACGCGGCCTTCAGCCAGATGGCGTCGAAGGTTGTGCCCTGGAGCGACTCGGTCCAGGTGCGGAGCGCGAGGTCGAGGTGGCCCTGGCGCCGGTGGAACTCGGCCAGTTGATCGCGCCAGAGCGGGTTGGCGGGGTCGGCGGCGACGGCGGCGGTGTATTCGGCCCGGGCCTCGGCGGGGTGATCGAGCGACTCGAAGACCTGGGCGCGGAACGAGCGGGTGTCGGGGCGGTGGGGAGAGGCGGTGGTGGCCTGGTCGAGCAGGGTGAGGGCTTCGCGGGGGTTGCGGTGGGCGGCGAGGGCGGCGAGGCGCAGCAGGCGCGGGGCATCGTGGGATTGCGGGGAGGGCGCGGGATCGGCGTTGGCGAGGACGAGTTCCGCTTCCCCGGGTCGGCCTGCGAGCAGGAGCCGGTCGGCTTCCAGGAGCCGCCAGCGCGGTTCATCGCGGTCGCGCACGTTCCAGGCGGTGAGGATCCGTTCCAGGCGGTTCGTGTCGCGTTGGTGGAGGAAGGCGCGGGCCACCGTCAGCGAGGCGGTCTCATTGGTGAGGATGCGGTCGGGCGTGTGATGGAAGATTCCGATCAGCCGGGGGATGTTCGCCTGGGCGACGAGGACGCGGAAATCGAGGTTCCGCCAGTCGAGGCGGGCGGACGGTTTGGAGCCGAAGGTGTGGACGATGGCCGCCGTTTCGATGAGGCGGCCCTGGGAGAACAGGGCTTCCGCGCGGATGAAGGCGCGCTGTTCGTGGTTGGCTTCGACCCTGGCGCGCCAGAGGTGGAGGGCGAGGAAGGCTCCGCCGGTCAGGACGAGGAGGACCGGAACGGCGATGAGGAGCAGTTTTTTCATGGGCCGCGGTTGGCTGGCGGGTGGTGGGGTCAGGCTGCGGCGTCCGGGGGTTGGTTGGGGGCGGGTGGTTTGGAGGCGGCGCGGGCGTCGCGGCGGCGTTTGGCGGCGACGGCGAGGGCGACGAGGCAGGCGAGCAGCGCGTAGGTGGACGGTTCCGGCGTGGCAGTGAGCGCGGCGACGTTGAGGTGGCTGAAGTCGAGGGCGAAGAGGAGGTCGTCGAAGTTTTCGTTCGGCGCCCCGTAGAGCGATTCGAGGGCGAGGAAGAACAGGGGGCTGTCGGCGAGGCCGTGGGCATGGGCGGCGACGCGGCTGAGGGCGTCGGAGTTGGGGGCGCCGACGGGGGATTGCGGGGGTTGGGCGAGCGCGGCGGCGTTGGCGAGCAGGAAGAAGTCGAGGGGCGTGCGGGTGTCGAGGGTGCCTGGGGTCAACGAGGCGATGGGGGGTGGGGATTGGAAGAGCGGTTGGGCGATGGGGCTGCTGGCGGGGTTGGGGCCCTCGAGGGCGTTGGGATCGATGCGGGTGTCGATGCCGAGGGTATGGGCGGCGGGGAGGTGGAGGCCGAGGGGGAGGGATCGGGCCTGGGCGGCGGTATGGAGGGCGAGGTGGGCGGGGTCCAGTTGGACCGCGGGTGAGGTGGGTTGGCGCTGTTCGGCGGGATGGGTTTCGGTGGCGGCGCGGAGGGTGGGGGAGACCGGGGTCGGGGAGGACGATGGCGGGGGGGGTGTGTTGGTGGTGGTGACGGTCGCCGTGGGGGTGGCGGCGGCCGTGGGGGTGGTGGGAACGAGGTGGAGAGCGAGGGTGAGGACGGCCGCGGCCAGTGAGGTGGTGATGCGGGTGGTGCTGGGCGCGTGACCGGAGTGGTTGGAGCGGCCGGAGCGACCGGCGGGGGGGCGGGGTGTGGTCTGGGGGAAACGGTAGGAGGTCATGGCATGACGGGCCCGCGTGCGGGAATCACCCTCCGTATATCGGCACGAACCGGGGCCAACCAAGTGCCGGTGCGTGGAACGTGGTGCGGCGGGTGGGCTGGTGGGACTGCGTGGGAGGCCTTTCCTACCCAGTGTCAGGGTAGCGTTTTCTCATAGGGAACGTGGATGCCGAACAGGTCGTGCAGGAACGAAGGAATCCGCGTCAAACTACCGATGAAGGAAGGTATGGCTCGAGTGCTGTGTTTGGGCGGTGACGATTCGCCGTGTTGGGAGCGGCTGTCCCGGTTGGAGCGGGAGCGTGCGCTTTTGGACATCGGGGCGGTGCCGTCGCTGGACGCGGCGACAGCGGGGTGGGTCTGCCTGGTCTCGGCGGAGGTGTTCGGGGGGGCGACGTGGCCGAAGATCCGGGTGGAGCTTTCGAGGACGGCGCGATTCTTCGTGGTGCAACTGGCGCGGGGTGGGAGTGCCTCGGTGGTGGCGGCGATGCGGGACGGTGCATTTGATGTCGTGACGGACGAGGATGGGGACGACCGATGGGTGCAGGCCTTGGAGGGGGCGGCGGCGAGCCAGGATTTGTGGCTGCGGTTGTACGCGGGGAAGCTGGACGTCGAGGGGGCTCGATTGGTGGGGCGCGGGGAGGCGATGGCCGGTTTGCGGCGGGATCTCGAGCGGTTGGGACCGACGGACGTGACCGTATTGATCATGGGGGAATCGGGGTCGGGGAAGGAGCGGGTGGCGACGGCTTTGCACGAGGCGGGTCGGGGTGGGCCGTTGGTGACGTTGAACTGTGCGGCGATGCCGCGGGAGTTGATGGAAGCGGAGCTGTTCGGGGCGGAGAAAGGCGCGTTCACCGGGGCGGTGCGGAGCCGGCCGGGCATGGTGGAGCAGGCGAACGGCGGGACGCTGTTCCTGGACGAGATCGGCGAGCTCGACCTGATGCTTCAGCCCAAGCTGCTGCGGTTTCTGGAGACCCGACGGGCGCGGCGGGTGGGCGGGGATTCGGAGTACGCGGTGCGGGTTCGCATGGTGGCGGCGACGAACCGGGATTTGCAGACCGAGGTTTCGGCGGGCCGATTCCGGGCGGACCTTTACTACCGGCTCGCCGAGGTGGTGGTGCGTGTGCCGCCGTTGCGGGCGCGGCGGGAGGACATCCCGGATCTCGCCAGGGTTTTTGTGGAGGCCGCGAACGAGCGGTTCGGGAAGCATGTGGAGTCGGTGGAACCGGGCTTGATCATGAAGCTCCAGGGTTACGACTGGCCGGGGAACGTGCGGGAACTGCGGAGTGTGATCGACCGGTTGGTGCTGTTTCATGAGGGGCCGGTGCTGAGGGCGGGTTGGTGGGAGCCGCCGGTGGTGCAGATGGAGGGCGGGCACGGGTTGGACTGGGCGTCGGGGGTGCCCGGGCGGATGGATCGCCTGGGGAACGGCGCGGCCATGCCGGGTTCGCTCGCGGGTTCGATGCCGAGCCGCGGGGCGCGGCGGGATCTGGCGCGGCGGTTGCTCGACGAAGGGCACCTGTCGCTGGCCGAGGTCGCGGCGCGTGTCGGGGTGCATCCGACGACGCTGTTTCGCTGGCGGAAGGGGGAGAAGGTGTGAGCCGCGGGCGGGGGCGGGTCAGGCGGGGTCTTCGCCGAGCAGGACCGTTTCGAGCCGGGTGAGGCGCATCACGTTGCGGACGGGGGCGGTGGGATGGGTGAACACCAGGCGGACCTGCCGTTGCCAGGCCCTTTTCCGGAGGGCCAGGAACATGCCGATCGCGGAGCTGTCCACGAATGGGACCTGCGCGAGGTCGACGGTGATGGAGGAACCCGTGGTTGCGGCGGCGATGCGGGGTTCCAGGTGGGCGGCGAAGGCCTCACGGTTGGCGGCGGTGATCTCACCCTGCCAGTCGGGGAGTTGCGGCGGTGGCGCGGGGGGGTGGGGAGGCGACGCGAAGAACTCGCGGATCTTCATCAGGTCGAGGGCGTGGTTGACCTCGGGGGTGGTGTTGAGGAGGGCCAGGGAGTGCCCCTGGCGTTCGGCTTCCTTTCGCAGACGCACGAGGAGTCCGACCCCGGTGCTGTCGATGAACCGGGTGGAGGCGAGATCGGCGACGACCGGTCCGCGGCTGGCTGCGGCGAGGGCCTCGGGGTTGAAGCGTGCCGCGGAGAGCGCATCGAGGCGGGAGGGGAAGGTCAGGATCGTGGAGTCAGGGGTGGTGGGGAGGGTGGGGTGCGGGGCCTGGGCGGGAGGCGGGGAGCGCGTCGGGGCTGTGGAATCCGGGGACGGCGTGGTGGGGCGGGCGGGGCGGGTTCGGAGGGCGAGCCATTGGCGAAGGAAAGCGGCGGTGAAGACCCAGAGTCCCTTGGAATAGCGGGAAGCGAGGCGTCTCGGTTCCTGGAGGAGGCGGTGCAACCACTCGGTGCCGGTCCGTTGCATCCAGCGGGGCGCGCGGCGGAGCGACCCGCCGAGGAAGGCGAGGGAGGCGCCGACCCCGATGCTGACCGGCACCCCGAGCGTGCGGTAGTGCATGTTGATCCACTTCTCCTGCTTGGGGCAGCCGAAGGCCACGAGGAGCAGGTCGGGTCGTGCGGCGTGGATGCGATTGCGGATTTCGTCGTGGTCGAGGTCGAGCAGCGGGCGGAAGGGAGGGGAATAGGAACCGGCCAGTTGGAGACGGGGATGGCGGGAGCGGGTGGTGCGGACCGCCTGGTCGAGGTCCGCGGGGGCGCCGCCGAGGAAGAAGACCCGCCAGCCCTGTTTTTCGGCCTCGGCGAGGAGCCGGGGCACGAGGTCGGAGCCGGCGACGCGTTCGGGCAGGGGGTTTCCGAGCAGGCGGGACGCCCAGACCAGGGGCATGCCGTCGCAGAGCACCAGGTGGGCATCGAGGAGGATGCGGCGCAGCTCGACGTCGTCGCGGGCCTGGACCACGAAATCCACGTTGGCAGTGGCGACGTAGGCCGGGTGGCGGGCGCGGATCATGTCGGCGACGGCGGCCACGGCGTCGTCGAGGGTGAGGGGGTCGAGGGGGACGCCGAGGATGGCGACGGGGGTGGAGGTGGGTGGGGCCGTGGGGGTGGGGTTCAAGGGGTGGCGGAGGTTAGCGTGGGGCGGCGGGGGCATCAAATCCCTCGTCGCGGGGTATGTGTGGAGGACCGGGCGGGTTGGGCGGTGGGTGGCGAGTGGCCAGTGGCGGGTGGCGGGTGGCGGGTGGCGGGTGGCGGGGTGGTGGTGTGGGGCGTCTGTTTCCTCGCCATCGGTGGATTTCCTTGAATAGGTTTGGCGGACTCGGACGTCGTCGTAGACAGACCACTGATGCCACGGGAAACGACCAAAGCGGTTTTGTGCCAGGCTGGGGGCCTGCTGCTGTTGCTGGCGGGGCTTTTTGTGCCGGCGCATTATCGGGCGATTGACTCCGAGGTATTGCGGGTGGCTGGGGAGGGGACGGCGACGGCGGGGGGATTGGCGGTGGTGTATGACCAGGTGGGGCAGGCGGGGCCTGCGGGGTTGATGTATCGGGCGATGGCGGACGGGATGGGGACGGTGGAGGAGCGTGCGGCTGCGGAGGCGGCGCTGGTTGGGATCCGGGAGCGGGTGGGGCGTGAGGAAGCGCTGGGGTTGTGGGGGGGTACGAACGGGTGGCTGGACGCCTGTTGCGGGGCGGTGGCGCGGGGGATGCGGCAGGTGGTGGATGAGGAGCGGCACGCGGTGGGGGTGCCGGTGTTGGACTGGATTCTGCCTGGGGACGCGAGGCGGTCGTTGTTGCAGGCCTTGCAGGGGAGCAGTGACGCGGCGGTGATGGCGTTGCTGGGGGCGCGGAAGCTGGAGAACACGGTGATTCTGCCGCCGGTTTCCTCGGCATCGGGGCAGCCGTTGGATGCGGGGCTGTTGTTGGCGGCGGCGATGGCGGAGCAGCAGCGGGGGCGGAGCGGTGTGCTGTTGGAATTCGAGCGTGGCGCGATGGCGGCGGCGCAGGGGCGGGGGAGCGAGGTGTTGGAGGGGTTGGTGTTGGATCTTCTGGCGGCGGCGCGGCACCTGGACTGGGAGCAGCTCGCGACGCTGGCGGATCGGTGCGAGGACGGCGTGAGTCTGCATCGGTTGGTGGCGGCGTCCGGGGGTGAGGCGGGGCGGTGGGCGACGCTGTTTGCATTGGTGACGGCGAGTGGGGGCGCGCGGGGTTTGGGTGAGTATCTGGGCAGGCACGGGGATGCCGGGTTGCGGGATTTGGAGCGGGCGTTGGGCATGGGGGCGGGGTCGGTTCGGGCGTTGATCAAGGACGGGAACCGGATTCATGACGGGCGCTGGCGGGGTTGGGTGACGCGGGCGATGGGGGCGGAGGGTGCGGCGCGGTGGGTGGTGACCTCGACGCAGCGGGCGCCGACATTGGCGTTGGTGGTGCGGTACCTGCTTTGGCTCGACGGGTTTTTTCTTTGTCTGTTGGGGCTGTGGTGGGGGCGTCGGGCGTTTGTGCCGGAGACGAACCGGCGGTTTCAGCCGCGGCCGGACTGGTTATCGATGGGCGTGGTGGCGGCGACCATCGTGGTGGGTGTGTTTTTGGCGAGCGAACGGTATCTTGGATTTCAATTCGGGGCGGCGGGGCAGGCTGCCTCGGGTATGCCGGTGCTGAAGGCCCGGGTGCGATTCGAACTGCCACCGGCGACGAACACTCTCATGAACGAAAAAGTCATCGGCATGCTGGTTCTGTTTCTTGTGATCCAGTTTGCCCTCTACCTGATCGGCCTCAGCCGGCTGCGGCACATCCGCGGGCAGGCGGTGAATGGCGGGACGAAACTCAAGCTATTGGACAACGAGGAGAGCATGTTTGACGCCCCGCTCTACCTGGGGATCGGGGGGAGCGTGCTGGCGTTGGTGCTGAGGCTGACGGGTTTCGGGGACGTCAGCCTGATGGCCTCCTACTCGTCGACGCTGTTCGGGATTCTTTTCTGTTTCATCATCAAGGTGATGCACGTGCGGCCGTACCGGCAGCAGCTGATCCTTGAATCGTCGGAGCGCGCGTCCTCATGAACCGATCGGTCCTGCTGGTCATCTGCGATTTCCTGATCCTGACGCTGTTGTCGTTCGTGCAGTTCGACGCGACGACGACGGAGAGCGCTGCGGAGCCGAAGAAGGAGGGTCCGGTGGCGGCCGCGGAGGGCGGGGTGTCGGCGCCGGCGATGAGCAACATGCTGGCCACGCTGCAAACGGCGTTGGAACTCGAGCGGATGCAGCGGCAGGCCCTGACGAACGAGCTGGCGGCGACCTCGGCGGCGTTGAGCGAGCGGCTTCGGCTGCTGGCGGAGCGGGAGATGGCGCTGACCAACGTGCAGAGGCGCCTGGAACGATCGGAAACCGAGGCGCAACGACTGGCCGACGAGCGGGCGCGGCTGGATCGGGCCCGGGCGGAGGCGTCGGCGGCGGTGCGTGAACTGCAGATGGCCTTCGAGACCACCCGGCGGAGCGCCGATTCGCTTCAGGAGCGGCTTTCGGACACCACCCGGGAGGCGGCGTCGGCGAAGGCGCGGTTGCAGGCCATGGAGGAGGAGATGGGCCGGCGGTTGGAGGAGGCTCAGACCATGCAGCAGCAGATCCGCGAACTCGACGCCAGCCAGGACGCGCTCAAGGAGGAGAAGTTCCGGCTGACCACCGAGCTGCGGGTCACCGAGGCGCAGGCCACCGTGGCGCGGGAGGCGGTGACGAATCTCACGCAGCAGCTGGTGACCACCGGGCAGGAAAAGGCCGAGCTCCTTCAGACCGCCGCGCGACTGGCGACCAACGTCACCACCCTCACCGAGGAATCCACGGCGATCCGGGAGAAGATCGAGAAGCAGACGCGGCTTTCGGCCAATCTGATCTACGCCGACTACCTCACCAACCGGGTGCGGACGGAGATGAGCGGGACCACCCGGGGTGCGTTGGGGCAGGAAGTCGTGCGCCGGCGGGAAGCCTCCAGCCTGTTCGTGCGGGTGGACGGCCGTGTTTGGGCGCTGCTGCACCTGGAACAGACCCCGCTTCGGCTCTGGCCGGTGGACGCGCCGTGGACTGCGTTTTCGGCCGAGCTTGTGCGGGGCGACCGGCGGGTGAATGCCGGGGAATTCGGGCTGCTGGCGCGGGATCCGCGGGTGGCCCTGATTCCGGTGGATGCATCGGCCGTGGAGGCGCTGGGTGCGCGGGTGTATGACGTCGCCCGTGATCCCGCGCAGTTCGCCGACGCGGTGGTCATCGGCGGGGACGAGGCCTATTACGGGGAGAGCGCCTTCCGGCTGGCGCCGGACGCCAACGGTTACGTGCAGATGGAGCGGTCCAGTTTCCGGAAGCTCTTCGGGGAATTCGCGCCGCGGCGCGGGGATCTGGCGCTGACCAAGACCGGGGAACTCTTGGGGATCCTGGTGAACAGCGACCGATGCCTGGTGTTGGACGGGGCGGCGTTCGTGGGGACGTTTCCCTGCGGGGATCGGTTGGACGCGGGTGCGAACGGCGCGGTGGTGCGAGCGGCGAGCGCGGTGCTGGACCGGATGCCGGCCGGGTTGCGTTGAGCCACGGTTGGAAGGCGTACGACGGGTTGCCCCGGGGTGGGCGTTTTGGTGCGGTGCTGTCAAGTGCGGTGGTGGGGTTGCATCGCGATGGCGGGGTTCCGCGTGGACGCGGGCGGGGCGGTTGCGCAACTTGGCGGGGTGACGGTGAACTCCCTGGCCCAACTGCCGCTTGATGCGCCGGTGACGGTGTTGTTGGGCGTGGGGATGGAGCGTGCGGCGCAGTTGGAGCGGCTGGGGATTCGGACCCTGATGGATTTTCTGCTGCACCGGCCGCGGCGGTACGAGGATCGGCGGGCGATCCGGGCGGTTCGGGAAGTGACGGAGAAGGGGGTGGTGACCGTGCGGGGGCGGGTGGTGGCGCAGGGGGTGAAGCATTTCCGGCAGCGGACCCGTTCGGTGTTTGAGCTGATCCTGGAGGATGGGACGGGGCGGTTGCACTGCCGGTGGTGGAACATGCCGTACATGGAGGAGCGGTTCCGGGTGGGGATGGAGCTGGTGGTGGTGGGCAAGGTGGTGGAGTTGAAGCCGCGGACGATGGACCATCCGGAGACCGAGGTGGTGGAGGACGGCGAGGAGCCGTCGGTGCATGTGGGGCGGATTGTGCCGGTCTATCCGCTCACGGAGGGGGTGTCGCAGCGTTGGATGCGGGGTCGGATGTGGAGTCTGGTGGAGCATCTTGCGGGGCGGCTGGGTGAGCCGCGGCCTGAGGTGGCGCGCGGGGGTTTGCCGATGCGGGGTGAGGCGATACGGATGCTGCATTTTCCTTTGGAACCCGGGGAAGCGGAGGTGGGGCGGCGGCGGTTGGCCTTTGATGAGTTCGTGGAGTTGCAGCGGGAGATCCAGGGGCGGCGGCGGCGGTTGCGGGCGGCGGCGCCGGGTTTGCGTTGTGCCGGGGACAACCGGCTCATGCGGCCGTTTCTGGCGGGGCTGGGGTATCGGCTGACCGAGGCGCAGAGCGGGGTGTTGCGGGAGATTCGCCAGGACCTCGGGGGTCCGTGGCCGATGCGGCGGCTGGTGCAGGGGGATGTCGGGTCGGGGAAGACGGTGGTGGCCGCGGCGGCGGCGTTGATGACCCTGGAGAGCGGGTATTCGGTGGCGTTGATGGCGCCGACGGAGATTCTGGCGGGGCAGCATGCGCGGCGGTTTGCGGAATGGTTCGGGCCGTTGGGCATCCGGGTGGAGCTGCGGACCGGGAACGTCGAAGGGGCGGTGGTGGCGGGGGGGCGGGGAAAGGGGCGGCTGACCCTGGGCACCCATGCGCTGCTGGAGTCCGGATTCGAGCCTGAGGATCTGGGATTGGTGATCATCGACGAGCAGCACAAGTTCGGGGTGGCGCAGCGCGAGGCGCTGGTTCGCAAGGGGCGGTTTCCCCATCTCCTGGTGATGACCGCCACCCCGATTCCGCGGACCCTGGCGCTGACGCTTTACGGGGATCTGGATGTTTCGGTGATGGACCAATTGCCGCCGGGGCGTGGGCGGGTGCGGACGTTTGTGCGGGGGCGGGACAAGCTGCCGAAGGTCTGGGAGTACGTGCGTCGGGAGTTGGAGGTGGGGCGGCAGGCGTACGTGGTTTATTCGCGGGTGGACGGCGGGGCGGCGGGCGCGGGGGTTGAAGCGGGGGGTGGGGAAGAGGGGGGCGAGGTCCGGGCGGTCACCCGGGAATGGGCGGGACTGCGCACCCTGTTTGCGCCGCACGCGGTCGGGATGCTGCACGGGCGGATGGAGTCCGCGGAGAAGGACCGGGTGATGGAATCGTTTCGGTCGGGGGGGTTGAAGGTGCTGGTGGCGACCTCGGTGATCGAGGTCGGGGTGGATGTGCCGAACGCGACCGTGATGGTGGTGGAGAACGCGGAGCAATTCGGGTTGGCGCAACTGCATCAATTGCGGGGGCGGATCGGTCGCGGGGGGCATGATGGGACGTGCGTGCTGGTGGTGGGGTGTGAGAAGGGCGAGGTGCGGGAGCGGCTGAAGGTGCTGGAGGAGAGCGGGGACGGCTTTGTGATTGCGGAGGCGGATCTGCGCTGGCGCGGGCCGGGGGAATTGCTGGGGCAGGAGCAGAGCGGGCTGCCGTCGTTTCGGTTCGCCGATCTCACCGGGGACCGTGAGATCCTGGAGTATGCGCGGTCGGCGGTGGCGGCGGCGTTGGACGGGGCTGGGGTGGATGGGGACGGGACAGGAAATGGGAAAGGGACAGGAAATGGGGATGGCAATGGGGGCGGATCGGGTGAGGGCTCGCACCGGGGCGGGACCGCGGCTAGGCTGTCGCCATGACGATGGATGGGCAGGACGGTGAGCCGAAGGCGCGGAAGATCAATCTTCGGCGGCCGGACATCATGGAAGCCGTTCAGGCCCAGGTGCTTTCGCATTATCGAAGCGATCTGGTGGAACGGATCCGGGCGAACGGGCATGTGTTGTCGGTGCCCGGGGTGTTGACGGTGCGGTTGGCGAAGGAATTCGGGTTCTGCTACGGCGTGGAGCGGGCGATCGACCTGGCGTATGCGGCGAGGAAGGCGTTTCCCGACCGTCGGATATTTCTGTTGGGCGAGATCATCCACAATCCGGAGGTGAACGATCAGATCCGGCGGATGGGGATTGTGACGATCACCAGTCGTCCGGACGACGCGGAGATCGAGGCGATCACGCCGGAGGACATCGTGATCATTCCGGCGTTTGGGACGGAGGTGGTGACGCGGAAGAAGCTGGAGGCGCGGGGGTGCACCTTTGTGGACACGACCTGCGGGGACGTGATGAGTGTGTGGAAGCGGGTGCGGCAGTACTCGAAGGAATCGGTGACCAGCATCATTCACGGGAAGGCGTGGCATGAGGAGACGCTGGCGACCAGTTCGCAGGCGCGGGCGAACGGGAGCGGGCATTACCTGGTGGTGTTCAACCTGGCGGAGACCGACTACGTCTGCGACTACATCGTGAACGGCGGGGACAAGCGGGCGTTCCTGGAGAAGTTCCAGGGGGCGTACTCGGAGGGGTTCGATCCGGATCTTCATCTCAAGGCCGTGGGGGTGGCCAACCAGACCACCATGCTTCGCGGGGAGACGGAGGAGGTGCAGCGGCGGCTTCGGGCGGCGATGGAGCGGAAGCACGGCGCGGACAAGGTGGGGGACCACTTCCGGTTCTTCGACACCATCTGCGGCGCGACCCAGGACCGGCAGGACGCGCTTCAGAAGCTCCTGAAGCAGCCGCCGAACCTGCTGCTGGTCATCGGCGGGTACAATTCGTCGAACACCTCGCATCTTGCCGAGATGGGTGAGGCCATTCTTCCGACCTACTTCATCAAGAACGGCAGCAAGATGGTGTCGGCCGGGCTGATCCAGCACTGGGACCAGCACCGGCGGCAGGAGGTGGAGACGCGGGATTGGCTTCCCGCGGGGCCGCTGACCGTCGGGGTGACCGCCGGGGCGAGCTGTCCCAACAACCTGATCGAGGAGGTCATCGAGCGGTTGTTCGAGCTGAAGGGCGTGGCCATTCCTCCGTTGTCGACGCCCTCGTCCTGAGGGTTGGATCCGCAGGTGCCTCCATGCCGGTCTCACGGGTTGAACTCGAGCAGCGTGAGGACGCCTGGCTGGCGCCCTACGCGCAGCGGAGTTCGGCGACCCGGGGGCGGGTGCATGACGAGCCGCCGCCGGAGTGGAGGACCCATTATCAGCGGGACCGGGACCGGGTGATTCACAGTCGTGCGTTCCGGCGGCTGGAGTACAAGACCCAGGTGTTTCTCAACGGCACCGGGGACCATCTCCGGACGCGGCTGACGCACACCATGGAGGTGGCGGGGATTTCGCGGAACATCGCGAGGGCGCTGCGGTTGAATGAGGATCTCGCGGAGACCATCGCGCTTGCGCACGACCTCGGGCATTCGCCGTTCGGGCACTGCGGGGAGAGCGTGCTGGACCGGCTCATGCAGGGGCACGGGGGGTTCGAGCACAACCGGCAGAGCCTGCGGGTGGTGGACGAACTCGAGCGGAAGTACCCGGATTTTCCCGGGTTGAACCTGAGCTGGGAGGCGCGGGAGGGGCTGATGAAGCACGAGACCGGCGTCCGGTTCCCCGAGGCCGGGGCCGCGTTCGAGCCGAAGTCGCCGTCCCTGGAGGCGCAGGTGGCGAACCTGGCGGACGAGATCACCTACTACAGCCACGACCTCGACGACGGCATCGACAGCGGTCTGTTGTCGGAGAAGGCGCTGGAGCGGGAGGTGGAGGTGTGGCGGCAGGCGGCCTCGCTGGTCCGGCGGAAGCACCCGCGCATGCCGGAGGAGACGCGGCGGTTCTTCACCATCCGGGTGATCATCGACGAGCAGGTGAAGGACGTCGTGCGCACCACCGAGGCGGCGATCCGCGCGGCGCGGGTGAAGTCCGCGGACGACGTGCGGCGGTTGTCACGGCGGTTGGTGCGGTACAGTCCCGAGCGGCGGAAGGGGAACCTGCAACTGCGGAAGTACCTTTATCAGCAGCTTTACTACAACCCGGTGGTGCATGGGCCCAACCAGCGGGCGGTGCGCATGCTGGAGGAGCTGTTCCGGCACTTTCTGGCCCATCCCTCGGACATGGGGGAGGGGGCGAGGCGCCGGTCGCGTCGGGAGGTACGGCACCGGGCGGTCTGCGATTATCTCGCGGGAATGACCGACCGTTACGCGATGCTGGAGCATCAGCGGGTGTTCGGTCGGGCGGAATGACGGGCGCTCAGGCGGTCCGGGTTGCGGCGATGAGGTCGGTGTGGAGCGGGAGGCTGGCGCCTGCGACGGCGTAGTCCAGTTCGACATCGGCGGCGCCGAGTCGGAGTTCGATGGGGTTGCCCTGGGGATCGGTGATGCGTCCGCCGGCTTCGGGGAGGATGAGGCAGACCGGGGCGATGTCCCAGATCTTGGCCTTGAGGTTGACGCAGCCCCCGAACCGGCCGTCGGCGGTGTAGCAGAAGTCGAGCAGGCAGTTGGTGGTTCGCAGGTTGCGGACGCGGCGGAGCACCCGGCGGAGCATTTCCGTGGAGGCGACGTTGACGGCGTCGGTGGCGTCGGGGTCGAGGCCGAAGGCGCAGAGGACGTTCTTGAGCTGGGACTCGCGGGTGACGCGGATCGGTTCGCCGTCGCGTCGGGCGCCGCGACCGGCGCGGGCGGTGTAGAGGGTGCGGCTCACGGGGAGGTACATCGCGGCGGTGACCGGGACCCCGTGGTGGAGGACGGCGATCTGGACTCCGAACCAGGGGAGGCCGGCGACGTAGTTGGATGTGCCGTCGAGGGGGTCGACGACCCAGGTGTACTCGGAGGAGGCGCCGCTGCCGCCGCTTTCCTCGGCGATGATGGCGTGGTCGGGGAACTCACTGCGGACCAGGGCGAGAATGCAGGCCTCGGCCGCGTGATCGGCCTCGCTGACCACGCTGGAATGCTCGCCCTTCTGGCGGACGTTGGTGACCCGCCCGAAGTGGTCGAGGAGCACGTCACCGGCGGCGAGGACCGCGCGGACCATGCTTTCGTGGATGCGATCGTCGAGGGTGGGTTTGGTCATGGACGGGAGGCGGGGGGATTGGGGTTGCGGAGGAAGGCGGCCAGGGCGGCCAGTTGATCGGTGTTGATGAGGTCGACGCCGGCGCGGGCGTGGGCGGCCCAGACTTCGGGGCGATCGGCGGCGGCCCAGAAACGGATGCGGCGTCCCTGGTCGTGGGCGCGGCGGACGAGTTCGTTCAGTTTCTGCTGTTCCTCGGCGGGGAGGGGTCCGTTGCCGTTCCAGCGGAAGTGACTTCGCCAGTTGTCGCTGACCAGGGGGACGAGGTGGGGGCTGGGGTTGGCGTCGAGATCGGGCAGGCGGCCATCGAGGGCGGCGAGTCGGGTGGATTCGGACGCCATGACATTCCAGGGGCGGTTGCCGGAGATCACGATGGTGACGGCGTTGGTTTCGGTGCGGTCGGGGTGGAAGACCGTGAGCATGGGGCGGTAGGCGGCGAGCACTTCCCTGAGGCGGGAGTAGGTGGCCTCGGCATCGCCTTTGAAATCGATGAGCAGGGTGACGGGAGGGCCGCCGGGGTGGACGCGGCCGTGGTTGGTGCGGACCCTGGCGAGCAGGGGATCGAGGTAGAGGGCCTGGAGGGTGCGTTCGGGGCGGACCTTGGGGCGGTCGTGGGCGACGAGCAGTTGGCCATCGACGAGGAAGATGTCGGCTTCCACGGAGCAGAAGCCATGGTCGAGGGCATCGAGCAGGGGGCGCGGGTGTTCGTAGTCGTTGTGGGCGTGGGCGTTGGGGAGGGGTTGGGGCGGTTGGGCCGCCTGAAGGGCGGGAAGGGCCGTGAAGAGGAGGGCGAGGAGGATGGGCGCCGCGCGTCGGGCCGCCGATCCGGCGGGACTCGGAGGTCTGGGGAGGGGCGGTTTCATGATCGGGAGAGAGTGTCGGACGGAGAAGAGTGCGCCAAGCGACGATTGGGGTCGGGGGACGATTGCCGGGCCCGGCGCGGGGTCGGGGTCGGGGTCGGGGTTGTGGGATTTGCGCTTCGCGGCCGGGGTGGGGTGCGGGCAGGCTGCGCGGCATGAGCAGGCCGACGGATATCCGGGTGGTGGGGGCGCGGTTGTATCTGCTGCCGATTCCGACCCGGGTTCCGTTGAAGTTCGGGACCGAGACCCTGAGTCATGTGACCTGCGGGCGTGTCTGTGTGCGGGTGGTGGATCGGCAGGGTCGGGAGGCGGAGGGCTGGGGGGAGACGCCGCTGAGTGTGCAGTGGGGCTGGCCGTCGCAGCTCGGGTACGACGTGCGGTTGGGGGCGATGCAGGAGGCTGTGCGGCGGATCGGCGACGCATGGGTTGGTTCGGGGGAGGCCGGGCATCCGCTGGAGCTGGGCTGGGACTTCGTCGAGCGCCGGCTTCCCGGGATTCTGGACGGATTGAACCGGGAGCGGGGCGGTGAGCCGATGCCGTGGCTGGCGGGCCTGATCTGCGCCTCGGTGTTCGACCAGGCGGTGCACGACGCCTACGGATGCCTCCTGGAGCGGCCGGTGTATGAGACCTACGGAAAGGCGCATCTCAATCGGGATCTCGCCGATTTCCTGGGCTCCGGGGAAGGGTTTGAAGGGTTGTTCCCGGACGCGTTCCTGGGGTCGCGCAAGGCGCGGCTGCCGGCGTGGCATCTGGTCGGGGGACTGGATCCGCTGGAGGCTGGGGAGTTGAAGGGGGACGAGCCGCGGGACGGCTATCCGGTGCTGTTGGCGGACTGGATTCGGCGGGACGGGTTGACCTGTCTGAAGGTCAAGCTGCGGGGAACCGATGCGGCGTGGGACTATGCGCGCCTGGTGGGGGTGGGGCGGGTGGCGCTGGCCGAGGGGGTGGTGTGGCTGACCGCTGACTTCAACTGCACCGTGCGGGATCCGGAGTACGTGAACGAGATCCTGGACCGGTTGCGGGACGAGCATCCGCGGTTGTACGGCATGCTGTTGTACGTGGAGCAGCCCTTTCCCTACGACCTCGAGGCGTGCCGGATCGACGCGCACAGCGTTTCGGCGCGCAAGCCGTTGTTCCTGGACGAGAGCGCGCACGACTGGCGCCACGTGCGGCTGGGGCGGGAGCTGGGTTGGACGGGGGTGGCGTTGAAGACGTGCAAGACGCAGAGCGGGGCGTTGTTGAGCCTCTGCTGGGCGCGTTCGCGGGGCATGGGCCTGATGGTGCAGGACCTGACCAATCCGATGCTGGCGCAGGTGGCGCACCTGCAATTGGCGGCGCATGCGGGGACGATCATGGGGGTGGAGACCAACGCGGTGCAGTTCTACCCGGACGCCTCGTTGCCCGAGGCGGAGGTGCATCCCGGCTGTTATCGGCGGCAGGGCGGGCAGGTGGACCTCTCGAGCGTTCGAGGTCCGGGCATCGGGTATCGGATTGGGGAGATCCGGCGGGAGCTGCCGTCGCCGGCCCGGGAATGGTGAGGCTGAACGCCGGGGGTGACGGTGGGAGGCGCGGGGTTATGGAGGGAAGGCGAGGGGGGGTGAGAGGGGGCGGACGGGAGGAAACAAAAAGGGCCCGGAGTTGCCTCCGGGCCCTTCGTTTTCGTTTTCGTGTCAATGGACCCTTACGGATCCTGATCGGACCTGCGCCTCGGTCTGGTGGCGGTTATTCCGCCAGACTGAGCCACTCGCGACTGGAATCGCGCAGCCTTGCCTGCCTCACGGCATAGAGCCTGGCCTTGCGAACCTTCTCCTCGAGCAGACCTGGCAGGACCAGCAGCGGATAGGGCGAGAGCCACGCGAGTGACTCTGCCTCCGCGGCGGCCCTTCTCAGGCCTGCCTGCAGCGCCGGGTTGTTGGTGCCGGCCAACAAAGGCCGGATCAACTGACGTCGGAGCCGCATGAGCGCCACGTCCTCAGGACTTCGATGGAGTCTCAATCCCTTGGCGGGGCGGCGACCGTCCCGGCGCAGGGCCGTTACTTCGGTCACCTTCATGGCCCGGCTGGTTTAGCACGTCCATGGGGTGGGCGCAAACCGGGCCGGGGGGTCAGGATTGCGACTTTAGGCGTAGGCGCTTTGTCTGGAGGGCTTTAAGCAGATCCTTCAGCGGAAGCGTATTGAGCACATCGCCCGGGCCCAGCCAGCCCTTGCGGGCGACGCCGGCGCCAAGGCGGAGGAAACCGGCGTGTTCGAGTCGGTGGGCGTCGCAGTTGATGACGCATTGGACCCCCTTCTGGCGGGCGTGGTTCCAGAGGCGCCAGTCGAGGTCGAGGCGGTAGGGGCTGGCGTTGAGTTCGATCCAGGTGCCGGTGTCGGCGCAGGCATCGATCACCGCCCGGAGGTCCACGGGGTAGGCGTTCCGTTCCAGCAGGAGGCGTCCGCTCGGGTGGCCGATGATGTGGACGAAGGGGTTGGCGGCGGCCCGGATGAGGCGGCGGGTGTTTTCGGCTTCATCACGGCCGGGCACGTGCAGGCTGGCCACCACGACGTCCAGTTCCGCCAGGACCTCGTCCGGGTAGTCGAGGCTGTCCTTGAGCACGTCGACCTCGGTGCCGGCGAGCAGGCGGAAGGCGTCGCCGTCCTGCCGGAAGCGTTCGTTGAGTTCGTGGATGGCCTGGCGCTGCTGCCGCAGGCGTGTCACGTCGAGGCCGTTGGCCTGGAAGGAGGCGCGGGAATGGTCGGTGATGGCCCAGTAGGCACAGCCGAGGTCGCGCGCGTGTTCGGCGACCGCCTCGAGGGTGTCGCGGCCGTCGCTCCAGTTGGTGTGGTTGTGGAGCGAACCCTTGAGCTGGGTCCACTCGACCAGCCGCGGCAGGGAATGGCTTTCGGCGGCGGCGAACTCGCCCTGGTCTTCGCGCAGCTCCGGGGGGATGTAGTCGAGGCCCAGTTGGGAGAACAGCTCCTCCTCGGTCCGGCAGGGGATGCGGAGGGCGGGGTCGCGGGTTTCCTCGGACGAACGGAACAGGCCGTATTCGTTGAGGCGGAGTCCGCGGGCGATCGCGCGCTGGCGCATGACGATGTTGTGTTCCTTGCTCCCGGTGAAATAGGCGAGCGCGGTGGCGAACTCGGAATCGGCGACGACCCGGAGGTCGGCCTGGATACCGTTGGCGAGGAGGACGGAGGCCTTGGTGGGGCCCTGGGCGAGGATCTTCTCGACGCCGGGCAGGGAGACGAAGAAGGCGATGACCTCCTCCGGGGCTTTCGAGGAGACCACGAAGTCGATGTCGCCGATGACCTCCTTCCAGCGGCGAAGGCTTCCGGCGGTGCTGCACCGGATGACGTCGGGATGGGCCCGCAGGTGGTCGAGAATCGGTTCGGCCGCTGCGAGGGCGTCGCCGAGCCGGTGCCGTGAGGCGAACTGCCGGCGGAAATCGATGCCTTCGAGGATTTTCTGCTGCGATTTCTCCCCGAAGCCTTCGAGCGCGGCGACCTTGCCTTCGCGGCAGGCGGCTTCCAGTTGTTCGACGGAGGTGATGCCGAGTTCGTCGTGGAGTTTCTTGACCTTCTTGGGGCCGACCCCGGGGAGGTTGAGCAGGGAGACGAGGCCTTCGGGGACCGAGGCGCGGAGTTCCTCGTAGTAGGGCAGGCGACCGGTGGTGACCAGGGTGGAGACCTTGTCCTGGAGGGCTTCACCGAAACCCTTGAGTTCGCCGAGACGTTTCTCGGCCACGAGGGTTTCGAGGGGTTCGGCAAGGCCTTCCAGCGTGCGGGCGGCGTTGTGGTAAGCCCGGGTTTTGAAGGGGTTCTCGCCCTTCAGCTCGAGAAGCACGCCGATCTCCGAAAGGATGGCGGCGACCTGGTCCTTGTTCATCCGGGCGACAGGCTAGCGGTTTGCCGTCCCGGAAGCCATGCCGGGGCTTGGCTTGCGGTTCGTCCGGCGCGCGGGGGTTTTGGGGAGGTTGGGGGTTCCTGGAAAGCCGCCCCGTCCCTGCGTCCGGTGCTCCGCAAGAGAAGGCTGTTCACCTGGTGCGGTGCAGATAGGGTCCCCGGGTGCGACCACCTGGTTCCGGTTTTCATGGAGCGGGCCCGCATCGGGGTGGTCCGGACTTGTCGTCGGGAAGGATCTGAGGATATCGCCATGAAGCTTCGAGGAAATGGATTCGCGGTCGTGTCCGTGGCGTTCTCGTTGGCGTTGGTTTCGTGTGCGCGACCGCCTTCGCGGTCGCGGCCGCAGGTGCAGAAGGACGGTTATCCATACCAGCTCGCGCTGGGGCACTCGGTGTACAACGTGGAGCGCGAACCGGAGACGGAGCGGCTGAGGATGTCGCTCGTGCGTTGGACGGCCAGCCCCGTCGGGTCGGACTCGGTGTTTCGCGTCACCAACCCGGGGGATCGCGCGGTCCTGATCTGGAACGTGAGGCAGCAGACCCTGGTGGGCGAGTCGGGTGCGACGAACTGGATCACCTCGAAGAGCGACTTTCCCGGCCCGGGTTGGGATCGCCCGAGCCTTCCTCCCGGGGGGACGCTGGAGTTCCCGTTCGAGTCCCCGGGCGATGGCTCGTGGCGCGTCTGTCTCCTTTACAGCCGGGAGATCATGGACCGGGACCGGGGGAGCACGAACCGGCTCTTCGACGGGACCTTCGAGGTGATGGGGCCCGTGGTGAGGGAGACCGGGGACGAGGCTCAGGACTGAACCCCGGGTCACCATCGACCATCGCGAGCGGTGGTGTTCACCGGATGGTCCCCGGTCGCTTGATGGCGGCACCGGGGGCTCGTAGGGTGCCTGGCGCTGGATATGAAAGCGCCCCGATGCCGGTCGTTGTTTCTGTCGTTGGTCCTGATCACCTGGGTTTCGATGGTTCCGTGGGGACGGGCCGTTCGAGCGGCGGAGGGGGCGCATGAGGGAGGTGCGGGGGCTGGCCATGGGGCCGCGGCGGGAGGGGGAGCCGGGATTTCGTCGGAGGAAGCCCTGGTGCGGTTGCAGGAAGGCAACCGGCGTTTTGTGGAGGGGGAGCCCCGGCATCCGCATCAGGCGCGCGACTGGCGGGACGCGATCGAGAAGGGCCAGCATCCGTTTGCGGTGGTCGTGGGTTGCAGTGATTCGCGGGTGCCGCCCGAGTTGGTGTTCGACCAGGGGTTCGGGGATCTGTTCGTGATCCGGGTGGCGGGGAACATCGCGGAAGAGGATGGCATTGGGAGTGTGGAGTATGCGGTGGACCATCTGGATGTGCGGTTGGTGGTGATTCTGGGGCATTCCAGCTGCGGGGCGGTGACAGCGGCGCTGGATCGGATGGGGGATCCGGCGGACGAACCCTCGGAGATTGTGTCGTTGCTGGGCCGGATCGAGCCGGCGCTGGCGGGGCTTCCGAAGGGCATGGCGCGGGAGGCGATGGTGGCGGAAGCGGTGAAGCGGAACGTGGACATGGTCGTTCGGCGGTTGTCGCGGGTGGCGGATCTGCGGAAGAGCCTGAAAGCGGGACGGGTGCAGATCGTGGGTGCGGTCTACGACATGCACACCGGCGGTGTGAAGTTTCTGAAGGAACCCGCGGTTGAACCCGGGGCGGTGGCGGTGGGGTCGACGGCGGGAGCGGCGGGCGAGGGGAAGGCGTCGGGCGCGGTCGCTCCCTGAGGGTGGGAGCGGGATCAGGGGTCAGGCGACCTCGGGGCGTGGAGGCGTGGGGCTGGGTCGGGGTGCCGCGGGGTCGCGCCAGGCCAGCCAGAGCAGGGCAGCCGAGCAGGCGGCGAACACCAGGGCGTTCGGCGTGCGGATGGTCCAGGGAGTCCACGGCCAGGGGAACCGGAAGAAGGCGTAGTTCAGGCTGAAGTAGAGGACCGTGCTGAACGCGAGGGCGAGGCGGACGGACCTCGCGGAGGTTGCGGGGCCGGCGTCGGATCGGCGTGCGAAGGTGATCGCGAGCAGGGCGGCGGCGGCGATGGGCAGGACGAGGTAGAGGACCAGCGCCGGGGTGAAGGGGATGGCCTGCTGTTCTGCAGCCAGGTAGCGGACGGTTTTGGCGGCGATGGGGATGAGGGTGACCGGGAGGGCGACGAGCCAGCATGCCGTGCGGCTGTGGAGGCAGGCCAGGATGGGGAGGATTCCGAGGATCAGGGGCAGGTCGGTGTACTGTTCGATCACGGGGATCGAGGTGAACTCGGAGAGCATCACGAGGGTGGTGTGCAGGGCGACCGCCAGAATGGGCCAGGGTGAGGTGGGGGTGGAGCCGGAGGGGTTGGGGGTGAACGCGGTTGCCGGGGTTGGAGGCGGTTGGAGGCGGTTGGCGGTTTGAAGGACGTGGCGGTTTCGCCAGAGGCCGAATCCCAGCACCGCGCCGAAGATGGCGCCGAAGGTGGTTTCCATGAAGTTCCACCAATTGATGAAGGGGGCGAGGGTGGCGAGGGGGCCGGAATGGAAGAGGGGCTGATTCCAGGCGTGGAAGGCCTGGAGGCACTGGCCTGCGGGGAATCCGAGGGCACCTCCGAGGGCGGCCCAGAGGGCGAGCCTGCGGGCGAGGGTGTCTTGGCGGATGGCAGCGGCGTAGGTGACCGCGCCGATGAGGGCGAAGAGGAGGCCGCCCCAGACTTCGCGTCGGGGTTTGAGCGTGGTGGCGTCGGGAAGCCAGCGCCAGTCGGCGGAGAAGTAGATTGCCGGGAGGATTCGTTGCTGGGGGTTGAAGGGGCTGTCGAGCAGGGTGGTGCCGGCGGCGAAGAGGAGGAGCATGGCGGTGAAGAGGCCGGCCAGTTCGAGGTGTCGGTAGCGGACGCCGCCGAGGCTCATGCCGAGGAAGAGGCCGGCGAAGCCGATCCAGATGCCGCCTTTGAGGGCGAGGCCGAGCAGGCCCCAGGCCAGGGCGGCGTGGTTGCCGACGAGCGGGGCGTCCTGGGTGAGGCCGATGGTCTGGCCGTAGGTCATGGCGCCGCCGAAGCCGATGGCGACGGTTGTCCAGGCGACGGCCCGGAGGGTGACCTGGGACGGGAGGGACCGGAGGAGGAGGGCGGCCCAGGTGAGGCTGACGAGGAGGCCGGCGATCATGGCGCCGGTTTCGTGGCCGTACTGGCCGCGGATACCCCAGCCGAGGGCGCCGGCGGCGGCGCCGAGGAGGATGGGTTGCCAGGCCGGGGTGGGGAATCCGTGCTCGGCAGGCGGTTCGGATTGTGGCTCGCTCGGCGCGCGCATGTTTCGTCCGTGTATAGACCTCCGGAACGGGAGGGTGGTGCAGATCGTGGGAGGGACGCTGACCGATGACGGGGCGGGAACGCGAACCAACTTTGAGTCGGACCGGCCCGCCGGCTGGTATGCGGCGCGTTATCGGGAGGACGGTTTGCGGGGCGGTCATGTGATTGCGCTGGGGCCGGGGAACGAGGCTGCGGCGCGGGAGGCTTTGGCGGCGTACCCCGGGGGGTTGCAGTTCGGGGGAGGGGTGAACATCGGGAACGCCCGGACCTGGCTGGATGCCGGAGCCTCGCACGTGATCGTCACCTCGTGGGTGTTCCGGGACGGGCGCCTGGACGAGGCGCGGCTGGCGGAACTGGTGGGAGTCGTCGGCCGGGACCGGGTGGTGCTGGACCTCAGTTGCCGGCGCCGGGGCGATGGCTATTTCGTGGTGACGGATCGCTGGCAGAAGTTCACCGACCTGGAGGTGAATGCGGCGACCCTGGCGCGGTTGGCCGGTTCCTGTGCGGAGTTCCTGGTCCACGCGGTGGACGTGGAGGGTCTCTGCCGGGGTATCGATCGGGAGCTGGTGGAACGATTGGCGGCGTCGGTGCCGATCCCCACCACCTACGCGGGTGGGGCGCGGTCGATGGAGGATCTCGAGACCGTGACGGCACTGGGCCGGGGCAGGATTGACCTGACGATCGGATCAGCCCTGGACCTGTTCGGCGGTTCGGGGGTGCGGTATGCCGACTGTGTGGCGTTCAACCGCAGCCGGGGCCGGGGCGGGGTCGGGGCGGCGGGGGGGCGGGAGGCTTCGTAGGCGTCGGGCCGGGGACGGTATTCGGTCGAGGTTCAGCGGAACAGTTCAGCGAAGAAGGCCTTCATGGCTTCCCAGCTGCGTCGGTCGGCGCGTTCGTTGTAGGCGGCTCCACGGGAGTTGTCCGTGCCGGCGTTCCAGTCGGTGAAGCTGTGGACTGCGCCGCCGTAGCTGACCAACTGCCAATCGGCGCCGGCCTCGCGCATTTCCTTTTCGAAGGCCTGGACCTCGGCGGGGGGGACGAACGGGTCATCCGCGCCGTGGAGGGCGAGGACGCGGGCTTTGAGGGTGCGGGGGTTGGCGGGTGCCGGGGCGGCCAGGCCGCCGTGGAAGCTCACCACCGCGCCGACGGCGGTTCCGCTGCGGGCCAGTTCGAGGGCGGTGGTGCCGCCGAAGCAATAGCCGATGGCGGCGGTGCGGGCGGGGTCGACCTGGGGTTGGCGGAGGAGGGTTTCGAACGCGGCATTGACCCGTGCGCGGAGCAGGGGGCGGTCGTCCTTGTAGGTGCCGGCGAGTTTGGACGCCTCGGGGACGGTGGCGGGGCGGACACCCTTGCCGTAGATGTCGGCGCAGAAGGCGACGTAGCCCAGTTTCGCCAGCATTTCGGCGCGCTTCAGTTCGTAGTCCCCGAGGCCGCGCCATTGGTGGACCACGACGATGCCGGGGCGTTTGCCCGTGGCGGTGGTGGCGGTGTCGTAGACCAGGACACCCTCGAGCAGCGTATCGGCCTGGCGGTACTCGATGGGGGTGCGGCGGATCTCCGCGAGGGCGAGGCCGGAGGTTGCGAGCAGGAAGACGGCGGCGAGGCGGGTCCAGCGGAGGGCTTTAGCCGGGGGCATGGTGGTGGGGGGGAGGGGGTTCAGGGTGTGGAGGCGCGGATTCGGATGAAGCCGGTGGGCAGCGCGCCGGAGGCCGAGGTCTGTTGGAAGCGGAATTCGGCCCCGCCCATGCCGTCGAAGAGGTTCACCAGGCTGCCGACCTGGAGGATGTTGGCGCGATCGGCGGACCAGGATTGGAGGTCCGGGGAGGTTTCGACCGTGGTGGTGGCGGCGCTTCCGGCGAAGCGGCGGAAGGTGACCGCGAGGGCGGGGCGTCCGCCGGGTTGGAGCAGGAGGGGTCGGGCGGAGGGGCCGGAGGCGGGGTCGACCGGGCTGGAGGCGAAGGTGAATTCCGTCCGGTTATCCACGCCATCGGCGTCGGGATCGCCGTCGGGGGTGGCGGACAGGGACTGGAACCAGAACGTTTCCCAGACATCGGGCAGGCCGTCCTGATCGGTGTCGGTGATGGTGGCGGCGTCGAGGAGCAACTGTTTGAGGGCCTGACGGTTGGCGGCCTGGAGCAGGTCGTGGGACGACAGGTTGTAGCGGGTGACCGGCCGGTTGAGGCCGTCGACGATCAGGACATCGCGGTAATCGATGTCCCAGCGGGACCAGACGTTCTCGGTGGGGGTGTCCTGGAGCCACGGGAGGATGTTGGCGGTGTTGGTGGCTGCGGTGTTGAAGCGTTCGTCGCTGATGCGGTTGATGCCGAGGATTTCGACTCTCAGGCCGGGGTTTGCGGCGGAGACCTCACCTTGAATCGTCTGGAGGTGCCCAAACTGGGCACGGCAGTAGCTTCACCCGGCGGCGCCGAAGTAGTAGGCCGCGATCTGGAGGCGGTAATCGCGGGAGGAGACCAAGGCGGCCTTGCGGCTGGAGCGGGAGTTGACGTCCTGGAGTTGGAAGTCGGGTTTGGCGTCGGGGACCTGGGATTGGGCGGGTGCGGGGGTGGTGGTGAAGGACAGGAGGAGAAGGAGGGCCACGGCCGCCGCCGTGGCGGGGCGGCGGGGCGCGGGGCGTTGGGGTTCCTGGGGGTTTGCGGGGCTCACGGGCCGAGGGGAAGGGGAGGTTGGGTTCAGACCACCGTGCCGTCGGGGATCACGGCGTTTTTGGGAACGACGAGGATGCCGTCGCGGATGAAGTAGAGGGGGTGGTCGAGGTTTTCCGGTTTGCCGGCTGGGGAGAGGACGCAGTTGGCGCCGATGCGGGAGTTTTTGTCGATGATGGCGTTTTCGATGCGGGTTCCGGGGCCGATGCCGACGGGGGGGCGGCCGGCCTCGCGATTCTGCTGAATGGACTCCTGGGACTCGTAGTAGTCGTTGCCCATGGCGAAGACGCGGTTGAGTTCGGCGCCTTCGTAGATGAGGGATCGGACGCCGACGACGCTGTTGCGGAGTTTGGCGCGGGTGATGATGCAGCCGTCGGCGACGACGGCGTGGTCGATTTCGGCGCCATTGATCTTCGAGGCCGGGAGGAAGCGGGGCCGGGTGAAGATCGGGTGGACCATGTCGAAGAAGTTGAAGCTGGGCAGCTCGGAGGTGAGGTCGAGGTTGGCGTCGAAGAAGGAGCGGATGGTTCCGATGTCCTCCCAGTAGCCCTGGAAGACGTAGGAATCGACGCGGAGCTGGCCGATGGCGCTGGGGATGATGTGTTTGCCGAAGTCGGTGAAGTCGTTGTCGAGCAGGCGGAGGAGGACTTCGCGGTTGAAGACGTAGATGCCCATGGACGCGAGGTAGGCGTCGGGCATGCCTTCGATGCCGAGGGAGGCGTGCATTTCGGGGGACACCTTGAGGGTGTCGAGCACGGCGGGGTCCTTGGGTTTTTCGACGAAGCGGACGATGCGGCGGTCGGCATTGACCTGCATGATGCCGAGGGAGCTGGCGGACTCGCGGGGGACGGGGATGGTGGCGATGGTGACGTCGGCCTTGTTGTCCTCGTGCTGCTGGAGGACGCTGCGGAAGTTCATCCGGTACAACTGATCGCCGCTGAGGATGAGGGCGTAATCGAAGTTGTGGTTGAGAAAGTGGATGATGTTTTTCCGGACGGCGTCGGCGGTGCCCTGGTACCAGGACGTGCTGGCGAAGGTCTGTTCGGCGGCGAGGATGCCGACGAAGCCGCCGGAGAAGTTGTCGAAGGTGTAGGACTGGGTGAGGTGGCGGTGGAGGGAGGCGGAGTTGAACTGGGTGAGGAGGTAGATGCGTTTCAGGCCGGAGTTGATGCAGTTGGAGATGGGGATGTCCACCAGGCGGTATTTGCCGGCGAGCGGCACGGCGGGTTTGGATCGCTCACGGGTGAGCGGGAACAGCCGGGTGCCCTGACCACCACCCATGATGATGGAAAGGGTGCGGTCGGAGATGTCCGGGCGATGCATCGTGGACAGAAGGGTGGGTGGCATGCGGGCGGTGTGGGCGGGTGTGGGGTGGCTTGCGGCAGGTGCGGGGTCTTCGTAGCATCAAAGCCGAGGGAGGAGCAAGCCAAGGCTCCCCGGCTTCAATCCGATCAAGAGCTTATGTGTGGGATCATTGGATATGTTGGCAGGCGATCGTCCCTGCCGATTCTGTTGGAGGGCCTGCGTCGTCTGGAGTATCGCGGCTACGATTCCGCGGGAGTTTGCGTGCTGACGGACGCGGGGTTGGAGGTGCGGAAGAAGGCGGGGCGGATCGATGCCGGGCTGGGGCCGGTATGTGACGCCTCGCCGGTGGCGGGGGGCCTGGGGATCGGCCACACCCGGTGGGCGACCCATGGTCCGCCGTGCGACCGGAACTCGCATCCGCATCTGGATGCCACCGGCCGGATCGCCATCGTGCACAACGGGGTCATCGAGAATCACCAGAAGCTCAAGGACCGGATGGCCGCGGCCGGGCATCGGTTCGAGTCGGACACGGACACCGAGGTTCTGGCGCACCTGATCGGGGAGCATTACCAGCGCCTTTCGGAAGGGACGGGCAACGGGGACGTTCACCCGTTGGCTGCGGCGGTGATGTCCGCGTTGCGGGAGGTGATCGGAACGTACGGCATCGCGGTGGTGTGCCGGGACCATCCCGGGGTGATGGTCGGGGCGCGGCGCGGGTCGCCGCTGCTTTTGGGGGTGGGGGAGCACGAGAATCTGCTGGCCAGCGACGCCAGCGCGATCGTGGCCCACACCCAGCGGGCGGTGTACCTGAACGACTATGACGTCATCACCGTCACCGGGGACGACTTCAAGCTTTCGAGCCTGGGCAGCGGGACGGCGCAGGCGCAGATCCAGCGGATCGAGTTTTCCGCCGACGCGGCGGACAAGGGCGCCTACGCGCACTACATGCTCAAGGAGATCCACGAGCAGCCGCGGACGATCGAGAACGCGTTGCGCGGGAGGATCGACCGGGAGGAGTTATCCGCGAAGTTCGGGGGGTTGAACATGACCCTGGCGGAGCTGCGGGCGGTGGACCGGGTGGTGATCGTGGCCTGCGGCACCAGCTGGCACGCGGGGTTGATCGGCGAATACCTGTTCGAGGAGTTCGCGCATCTGCCGACCGAGGTGGAGTACGCCAGCGAGTTCCGTTACCGGAACGCGCCCTTGGACAAGCACACCCTGGTGCTGGCGATCACCCAGTCGGGGGAGACCGCGGACACCCTGGCGGGGCTGCGGGAGTCGCGGCGTCGGGGGCACAAGGTGCTGGCGCTGTGCAACGTCGTGGGGAGCACCATCGCCAGGGAATCGGATGGCGGCATCTACCTGCACGCGGGTCCGGAGATCGGGGTGGCCTCGACCAAGGCGTTCACCGCGCAGGTGTCCACCCTGGTGTTGCTGGCGCTGCTGATGGGGCGGATCCGGATGCTTTCCGCGCAGCGGGGCGCCCGGATTCTTGGGGCACTGGAGGCCCTGCCGGCGCAGGTGGAGGCGGTCCTTGCCCAGGAGGCGAGGATTCGTGACATCGCCCTGAAGTATGCCGCCGCGGAGGATTTCTTCTTCCTGGGGCGGCAGTACAACTTCCCGACGGCGCTGGAGGGGGCGCTGAAGCTCAAGGAGATCTCTTACATCCATGCGGAGGGCTACCCCGCGGCGGAGATGAAGCACGGGCCCATCGCGATGATCGACGAGCGCACGCCGTCGGTGTTCGTGATTCCGCGGGACTCGCTGTTCGACAAGACCCTGGCGAACGTGGCGGAGATCAAGGCCCGGAAGGGGCCGGTCATCGCGATCACCACGGAAGGGGACACGGAGACGCCGTCGAGGGTTGAGGACGTGATACCGATTCCGGCGACGCTGGAGCCCCTGGTGCCGTTGCTGGCGGTGGTGCCGTTGCAGTTGCTGGCGTACCACATCGCGGTGGCGCGGGGTTGCGACGTCGACAAGCCGCGCAACCTGGCGAAGAGCGTGACCGTGGAGTGAGGGTGGGCGAGGCGGGTGGACGGGTGGGCGGGCGCCGCCGCCGGGGAAGCTTGACGGCAGGCCCCGGGATTCGATCGCGAATCCCGGGGCGGCTGTGGGTTGGGCGGGGGGCTCAGCGTTTCACCGGTACCGCTGGGAACTCCTCGGGGAACTCGCGGGCGACTTCGTCCGGGGAGTCGGTGAGGGACCAGCCGGTCTTGATGCCGAGCACGAACCAGCCGAGGACGACGACGCCGATGCCGAAGATGGTGTCGCCGATCACGCGCAGCCAACGGAAGACCTCCATGATGCCCTGCTGCATGAAGTCGGCGGAGCGGGCCCACCACATGCCTTCGTTGACGCTGGCGACGGTTTGCATGAGGCCGCGGGGGAGGTCGGAGAGGAGGACCATGAGGGCGAGGCCGATGTTGATGGACCAGAAGGCGAAGGCGAGGGGGCGGGTGCGCCAGTTGCGGCGGACGGTGAGGCCTTTGAGGCAGAAGAGCATGAGGCCGATGCCGAGCATGCCGTAGACGCCGAAGAGGGCGGTGTGACCGTGGACGGCGGTGGTGTTGAGGCCCTGCATGTAGTAGAGGGCGATGGGTGGGTTGATGAGGAAGCCGAACAAGCCGGCGCCGACAAGGTTCCAGAAGGCCACGGCCACGAAGCAGTAGATGGGCCAGCGGTAGGCGGCGATCCATTTGCGGGCGCGGGCGAGGGTGAGGTTTTCGTAGGCTTCGAAGCCGATGAGGACGAGGGGGACGACTTCGAGGGCGCTGAAGACCGCGCCGAGGGCCATGACCGCGGTGGGGGTGCCGCTGAAGTAGAGGTGGTGGAAGGTGCCGAGGATGCCGCCGGAGAGGAAGATGGTGGTGGAGAACAGGACCGCGGCGGTGGCGGTGACGGTGCGGAGGAGTCCCATGCGGGTGAAGAGGAAGGCGATCACCACCGTGGCGAACACCTCGAAGAAGCCCTCGACCCAGAGGTGGACCACCCACCAGCGCCAGTATTCGGCGATGGCGTAGTGGGTCTGGCGTCCCCACATGAGGCCGGCGCCGTAGAACAGGGCGATGGCGGCGGAGGCGATGAGGAAGAGGGCGAGCAGGTGCCGGTGTTCGCCCGGTTGACGGAACGCGGGCCACATGGCGCGGCCCATGAGGAAGAGCCAGAGCCAGAGGCCGACGAAGAGGAACAACTGCCAGAACCGGCCGAGGTCGACGTATTCGTAGCCCTGGTGACCGAACCAGAAGTTCATCTCCAGGCCCATGCGCTGGCGGGTTCCGTACCAGGTGCCGAACATGGAGCCGAGGACGATGATGAGCAGGCAGACGAAGAGGAAGTTGACGCCGGCGCGTTGGAACTTCGGTTCGTGGCCGGAGACCGCCGGGGCGATGAAGAGGCCGGTGGCCAGCCAGGCGGTGGCGATCCAGAAGACCGCGAGCTGGGTGTGCCAGGTTCGGGTGACCGAGTAGGGGAGCCAGTCCGCGAGGGGGATGCCGTAGAAGCCGTTGCCTTCGACGCCGTAGTGGGCGGTGACGACCCCGAGGCAGACCTGGGCGACGATGAGGCCTGCGACGACCCAGAAATACTTGAGCGTGGCCTGCATGGAGGGGGTGGGTTGGAAGGCGAGCAGGGGGTCCTTCACCGGAAGTTCGTGGTCGGTGTCCTCGTTGTGCCTCAGCACCGCGTGGTACCAGGCCAGTGCGCCGACGCCGGCGAGGAGGAGGACGAAGCTGATGACCGACCAGAGGATGTTGGAGCCGGTGGGGACGTTGGCCACGAGCGGTTCCGGCGGCCAGTTCTGGGTGTAGCTGACGGTCTCGCCCGGACGGTTCGCCGCGCAGGCCCAGGCGGCCCAGAAGAAGAAGCCGGTCATTGCCTGCCGGCGGTCCGGGTCCCGCAGCACGTTGCCGGGGATCGCATAGGCCTCGCGCAATCCGGCCAGCTCGGGGGCGTCGCTGAACAACTGGCGGTAGTGCGCCGCCACCGCCTGGATCGCCAGGGCGCGGTCGGCGGACACCACCAGGTCGCCGGAGGCCGGGTCGTGGCTGTTGGTGCGGAGTTCGCCCTGGAGCCGGGCCCGGAGGGAGGCCTGTTCCGGCGCGGGCAGCTCCGCGTACGGCCGCGCGTGATCGCGCCGCGCCCAGTGGTCCAGGAGCCAGACCGACTCGCGATGGAGCCAGTCGGCGGACCAGTCCGGCGCGACATATGCGCCGTGGCCCCAGACCGAGCCCATCTGCTGGCCGCCGGCCGATTGCCAGACGTTCTGGCCGTCGCGGATTTCCTGGCCGGTGTAGAGGACGTTTCCGGCGGTGTCGACCACCCTGGAGGGGATGGGCGGCATTTTCCGATAGAGGTCGTTGCCGAAGTAGATGAGCACGGCGAACGACGCGACCATCACCACGGTGAGGCTGATCCAGAGTTTGCGATAGTTCATGGGGCTTTTCGGCCCGGTCAGCGGGGACCGGGCGCATCGGTTGAACGACAGGATGCCGGGGGTACGGACGAGACTACAAGCTAAAGATGTATTGCGTGAGCAAGTTTAGAGTTCTAGAGTGTGTGCGTGGGCCGGGCGGCCGGTGGAATCGTGAGTTCGCGCGTGGCGTTCGCGGCGTGAAGGCGCCGGGGTGCGGTGCGGGTCGCGGGGTGTCGACCGGGGGGCTTCGGTACCACGACATGAGATGAATGATCTGACCGTTGAGACGCTGGTGGGCGACCTGGTGCGGGCTGTTCCCGCGCGTTCGCGTGTGTTCGAGTCGTTGGGCATCGACTACTGCTGCGGGGGCAGGCGTCCGCTGGCGGAGGTGTGTCGTGCGAAGGGGTTGGATCCGGCGCGGGTGCTGGGGATGTTGGGGGAGGCGGAGGCGGTTGCGGTTCCGGCGGGGGTGGATCCGGACGCGATGGGTTTGGCGGAGTTGTGCGACCACATCGAGCGGGTGCATCACGATTATCTTCGGGATGAGTTGCCGCGGCTGGATTTCATGACGCGGAAGGTGGCGGCGGTGCACGGGGGGCACGAGCCGCGGCTATTGGAGATCCGCGAAGTGTTCGAGGGATTTCGGGACGAGATTCTGTCGCACACCCGGGAGGAGGAGGCGGAGGTGTTTCCGCTGATCCGGGACGTGGAGCGCGGGGCGGGTGATGGGCTGGCGGCGGGTGGTGGGGGGAGGCTGCGGGAGGCGCTTGGCAGGTTGGAGCGGGAGCATGAGCGAGCCGGGGGGGCGTTGGAGCGGCTTTCGGAGTTGTCGGACCGGCACACGCCGCCGGACTGGGCGTGCAACACCTTTCGGGCCCTGTACGACGCGTTGGGGAGGCTGGAGCGGAACATGCACCAGCACGTTCACAAGGAGAACAACGTGCTCTTTCCGCGGGCTTTGGCGATGGGGCGCGCGACGGGGGGCGGGGCATGAGTGCGGAGTCGGGGTTTCCGCTGGTGTACGCCTGCTCCGGGGCATCGAGCGCGGCGCAAATGGCGAATCACCTCGCGGTGCGGCTGGACCGGATAGGATTGGGGGACATGTCGTGCATAGCGGGCGTGGGCGGCGGGGTCAAGCCCCTGGTTCGGACGGCGCGTTCGGGCCGGCCCATTGTCGCGCTGGACGGATGCCCGCTGCATTGCGCGGCGCGGATTCTGGAGCGGGAGGGGATTCGGGCCGACCTGCACTATGACCTGAGCCGCATGGGGGTGGCGAAGCGGTACCATGAGGACTTCGACGTCGCCGAAGCGGAGCGGGTGTTGGAGCGGGTGCGACGGGACGTGGAGGCGGCGCGGGAGGTCTGGTCATTTCGCGGGGGACGGTCCAAGGTCGAAGGCCATGCACACGGAGGCCATGAAGGAAGGGGACGCGTCGGGGATGATTCGCCAGGCGGTGCTGGGGGGGAAGGTGGTGTGGGAGAGGTATCCGGTGATCCAGGGCCGGCCGGCGCCCGGGGTTGAGCTGCCGCCCCTGAAGCGGTTGCTCCTGCCGCAAGGTGAGCTGGCTCAGATTCACAACGGAGGGACGCCGATCGCCTATCTCGCGTGGATCGAGCTGCGGGTGGGCGGGGTGCGCGGCAACCACGTGCACCAGCGGAAGGACGAGTCGATTTACCTGATCTCGGGTCGGATGTGGGTCCACCTCGCGGATCCCGGGACTGGCGAGCGTGCGCAGGTGCTGCTGGAACCGGGCGACCGGATCCGGATTCCACCTGGGGTTGCGCATGCGCTTCAGCCGGTGGTGGCCGGGCATGCGCTGGAGTATGCGCCGGAGCCGCTGGATCCGACCGATTCCCAACCCTACGTGGTGGTCTCGCCTCCGACCGCGGCGTGATGGCCTGTCTGAAGGCTGGAAGGGGCCTTCGGATTCTCAGCCGGGAAAGCGTGGAGGGATGGGGCCGCCGATTCCGGGGCGGGCGACGAAGATGGAGCCCGCGGGCGGGTGGCTCGGAGGTTGGCCCGGGGACACATCGCGGCCTGAGGTGGTGATGTAGAGGGAGTCGTCGGGCGCGAAGCAGCAGGAGGTCACATCGCGGACGGGGACGTCGATTTGGCGGAGGCGACGTCCGGTGGCGGGGTCATGGCAGGCGACGCAGGCGCCGCCCCAGACGGCGATCCACAGGTGGCCTTCGTGATCGATGGCCATGCCGTCGGGGAACCCGTCGTGGAGGGTCACCACCGGCCGGCGGTTGTGGATTTCGCCGGTGGCGCCGTCCCAGTCGAAGGCATCGACGCGTCGGGTTGGCGAGTCGACGTAATAGAGGGTGTGACCGTCGGGGCTCCAGGCGAGGCCATTGGAGATGCTGATGCGGGAGAGGACGCGGCGGATGCGGAAGCCGGCGTCGATCTGGTAGAGGGCGCCGCGTTCCGGGGTTTCGTCGATGGCCATGGTTCCGGCCCAGAGCCGGCCCGTGGGGTCGCATTTCGCGTCGTTGAAGCGGTTTCCAGGGATTCCGGCCTCGGGGTTGGCGATGAAGCGGACCGCGCCGTTGTCCGGGTTGAAGCGTGCGAGGCCGGAGTCGGTTCCGATGATGAAGTCCCCGCTTTGGGTGGGGGTGATGAATCCGACGCGGTGGGGCAGGGACCAGGATCGGTGCTGGCGGGTTTGGGGATTGAGGGCGTGGATTTCGCCGCGTTCGATGTCGACCCAGAAGAGGAGGTTGTCGAGCCAGACGGGGCCTTCGGCGAGGGTGGAGGGGGTGGGGAGGAGGCAATCGGCCTTCATACCCGGGGGAGGGGGTGGTTATCGGGAGGCTTTGACGGCGTCGACGAACCGGCTGAGGGCGCCGAGGAGGTCGGGTTCGGCGAAGATGGGGTGGCCGATGGCGACGACGGAGGCGCCGGCGCGCACGCCGCGGACGGCGTCCTCGATGCCGAAGCAGCCGATGCCGACGGGGGTTGAGCCGACGGCCTGGATGACCGGGGCGACCCAGGGGACGGCGTCGCCGGTGGGGTGGGCGCGGCGCTGGTCGGTGCCGAAGTGGAGGAAGATCATGTCGACGCCCCATTCGGCGCAGAGGGCGGCGCGGGCGACCTGGTCTTTGACGCCGACGGTGTCGACGATGATTTGGATGCCGGTGGCTTTGCCCTCGGCGATGGCGGACTTGATGGTTTCGTCGGCGGCATTGGCGCAGACGGTCATGAAGTGGCCGCCCTGTTTCCGGGTGAGCAGGACGTTTTTGAAGCCGGAGTCCATGGTTTTGAAGTCGGCGAGGATGGGCATGCGGGGGAAGGACTGGGCGATGCGGGCGATGGCGGAGGCGCCCTGGGCGAGGAGGAGGGGGGTTCCGACCTCGAGGATATCGACGCCGGCCTGGAGTCCGACCTGGGCGGCGGCGATGGCTTCATCGATGGTGGGGAAGTCGAGGGCCAGTTGGACGAGGGGGGCGGAGGGCATGGGGGAGGATGGGGGGAGGTGGAGAAGGGCGGCAAGCGCGGCGGGGTGCGGTGGGGTGCGGCGGTGTGTGGGGAAGGGGGGAGTTGGGCATTGATCGGGTCGGAGGGGGTGCGGGAGGGTTGGGCATGGCGCGCGTACTTGTGACGGGATCAGCCGGGCGCATCGGGCGGGCGGTGGTGGAGGAGCTGGTGGGGCGGGGGCATCGGGTGCGGGGATTGGATCGGGTGCCGACGGTGGGATTGGAGGATTCGGTGGTGGGGACGATCACCGATCGCGGGGTGGTGGATGGGGCGATGGCGGGGATGGAGGTGTTGGTGCATTTGGCGGCGACGCCGGACGACGCGGATTTCCTGACGGAGCTTTTGCCGAACAACATCGTCGGGGTTTACCACGTGTTGGAGAGTGCGCGGGTGGCGGGGGTGAGGCGGATGGTGTTGGCGAGCAGCGGGCAGGTGAACTGGTGGCAGCAGCGGTGGGGGCGGAGGCCGGTGCGGCCGGAGGATCCGCCGAGTCCGCGATACTGGTATGCGGCGGCGAAGATGTTTTTGGAGTCGATAGGGCGCGGGTATGCGGAGACCCACGGGATGAGTGTGATAGTGGCGCGGCTGGGGTGGTGTCCGCGTGGGCGGGAGCATGTGGAGGCGATTGCGGGGGAGGCTTGGGCGCAGGATGTCTATCTCAGTCCCGGGGATGCCGGGCGGTTTTTCGCGTGTGCGGTGGAGGCGCCGGAGGGGGTGCGGCACCTGGTGGTGAACGCGGCGAGTCGGCCGTTGCGGGAGGCGGCGTTTGACATGACCGCGGCGCGGGAGCGGCTGGGGTATGAGCCGCGGGACGCGTGGCCGGAGGGATTGGAGCTCGGGGAGTTGCCCGGGGGTGGGGCGGGTGCGGGGGCGGGTGTGGGTGGGAGCGGGGGCGGGGTCAGAGTCTGAGGCTACGCCACTCGGGGAGGTTGCGGAGGGGGTTCATGCGGCTGTCGTTGGGGATGACGGCGCGGAGGTCCTTGGCCTTGGGGTCGCGGGCGCGGCGGGCGTCGCTCAGTTCGATGGCTTTGGCGAGGGATTTGACGGCATCGGCGGGTTTGTTGAGGGCGGCGAGCACGCCGGCGTAGTCATACCAGGCCTCGGGGCTGTCGGGGGCGCGTTGGACGAGGCGGGCGAGGGTGGCTTCGAGGCGTTGGCCGTCGTTGAGCTGGGCGTAGGTTTGGGCGGCGACGAGGAGGGTGCCGGTTTCGACGTCGGGCAGTTCGATCAGTTTATCGAGGACCATTTTGGCGCGGATCGGTTCGCGGAGCTGCATGAAGGCGGCGGCGAGGTAGGCGCCGGTGACGGGGTTGGTGGGGTTGGCGCGCCAGGACGGTTCGAGGGAGGTGACGACCCTGCCGAAGATGTTGGTGGCCTGGGAGTGCATCTGGTTGTCGAGGTAGGCCTGGGCGAGGGTCATGGCGTTGGGGAGGTTGCCGGGGTTGGTGCGGTATTCCTCCTCCTGCTGCTGGAACTGCTGGCGGGCGGCGGCGTAGGCCGGGGCGCTTTGTTTCATGACCTTGAGCTGCTCGACGAGGGAGGCGACGGAGCTGTTGAAGGGGTCGAGGCGGAGGGTGGTGGTGGCGATGAGGAGGGCGTCGTCGAAGCGGCCGATCTGGGCGAGCAACTGGGCGTAGCGGAAGACGGCCTCGGGGCTGTAGGGGCAGAAGGCGAAGGCCTGGCGGAAGGCGAATTCGGCCTCGCGGATCATGCGTTGCTGTTCGGCGCTGGAGGCGGAGTTGTTGACGCGGTGGTAGTAGACGCCGCCGATGCTGCTGCGGAGTTTGGAGAACGCCTTCTGGGCGTTGTCGTCGCGCATGAATTTGCGGTTGCCCTTGAAGCCGCGGAGGTCGCGCTGGATGTAGACCTTGTCCACGAAATCGCAGATCTCCTTCACGGTGGTCTGGTCGGTGATCCAGTTGCCGACGAGGCGGTCGGAGTACTGGCTCCAGAACTCGCGGTCACGGCGGAGGGTATCCTCGTCGAGGGTGGCGAGGGGTTTGCGGTTGAGTTTCATGATGATGCCGTACGGGGTGAGGTACGGGTACATCCACTCGAGGGGGAAACTTTCCTCGATGTAGAACTCGTGGTCGGGGTTGTTGTCGAAAATGACGCGGCAGAGGAGGGCGTTGATGGCCATGACGGCCGTCTGGCCGTTGACGGTGACGCGGCCGTTTTCCTCGCGGACGTCCTCGCCCTGTTTCAGTTGGCCGAGCTGTTTCCGGTGGAAGGCGTCCTGCATGTACTCGTTGTAGCAGCGGGCGGACTCCTCGGGGGTTGGGGTGCGGATTTCCAGTTCGGGGTAGACGCCGCCGGGGGTGGGCTGGATGAGGCCGGGGTAGGCGTCCTCGAGGATGCGGCGGCCCATGCGGATGCGGGAGGCGGTGGGGACGTCCTGGGCGACGAGGCGTGCGACCTCGGAGGAGAGGGGGAGGCGTTTGACGAGGTCGGCGCGGTAGGGGTGTTGGGGTGCGGTGTGGTAGGCCTGGAGGCGTTCGGCGACCTTGGCGTCGCGGGTGGCGGGGTCGGGGTTGGACGCGCGGATGGTGTTCAGGTCGGACTGGAGGGCGAGGCGGCTTTTGTATTCCTGGTCGAGGATGCGGTTGAGGTCCTTGGCGAGGGCGCGGGCGGTGCGTCGGTTGGCGTCGCCGGAGGCGATGCGTTCGCGGGTGGCTGGGGAGAGGAGGGAGGCGAGGTGTTGGGAGAAGGGGTCCTGCTGGGGGCCGGGCTTCAGTTGCTCGACCAGTTTGGGCAGGTCGGTGAAGTGGTCGGGTTCGAACCAGGAGGTGCCGGCGCGGCGGGATTTTTCGATGGCATCGCCGAAGTTGAAGAGGAGGCGGTCGAGGGGGGCGACGGCCTTGGCGAGGCCGTTGGTGTAGAGGGCCTTTTCGCGTTCCTTCTGGGAGCGGAGCATCTCCTGGAAGAACGGGGTGTCGTAGGGGATCTGGGCGCTGCGGTTGTAGTGGGCGCGGATGTAGTTGAGGTAGGTGCCGTCGGCGAGGGCGTTCTGGGTGATGAGGTTGACGTCGCGGCGGTCGAAGCCGGGGTCGTTGGGTTTGCAGCGGGCGGGGATGAAGCTCTCGCAGAAGATCATGTAGGTCGGGTTGAACCGGCCTGGGTCGGTGCCGCCGAAGAGGACGGCATTGCGGGACATCTCGGGGTAGAGCGGTTTGCCGTCCTTGTCGTTGAAGGGCGGGGTGAACATGTCATGGCCGAACCAGTAGCCGAAGAGGTGGCCGCGCTGTTCGTTGTCGGACCAGTGGGTGAGGATGGTTTTGAGGGGGAGGAGTCCGATGAGGACGAGGAGGCCCCGCATGTTGGGGGAGGTGGGGTTGAGGGCGAGGAGGGCGACGCCGGCGATGGCGAAGCCGAGGGCGAGGAGGGAGGCGACGCGGGTGACGAAGTCCTGGGTGGCCTCGATGCCGAAGAAGTAGGAGGGCTGTTCGGGGGGGAACAACTCGACGACGCCGAAGGTGACGATGACGACGAAGAGGGCGATGCCGCCGGCGACGGCGGAGGAGATCATGAGCCAGCGGCGGATGGCGGCGTATTCGAGGGCGGCGAGGGCGGCGATGATGGCGGCGCCGTAGCCGAAGCCCATGGCGATGATGACGTGGGAGGCGGTGAAGAAGACCTTGGTCAGCTCACGGCTTTGGCGGTCGGGGTTGGGGTTGAGGAGCCAGAGGAGGAGGAAGGCGAGGCAGGCGTAGATGGCGCAGAGGCCGATGATCCAGCCCTGTTCGGATTTGCGGATGCGCTGCCAGAGGAGGAAGGGGACGAGGGCGACGAGGAGGTAGACGATGTTGAACTCCTCGACGGCGCCTTCGAAGAGCATGAGGAACTGGTCGAAGATGCGGCCGGCTTCGAGGGACGGGTTGGTTTTTTCGTATTGGCCGCGGGTGAAGGCGTGGACGAAGCCGTCCCAGGTGCGTGGGTATCCCCAGTTGAGCGGGGGGTTGGTGGCCGAGGTGATCGGCATGTAGAAGTAGAGGGCTGCGCCGGCGGCGAACATGAGGACGCAGATGAGGGCGGGGAGCCATTCGCTGCCGAGACCTTCGGTTTGGATGGTGAGCCAGCCGCAGGTGAGGATGGAGCCGATGCCGACGATGTGGAAGATGAGGGAGAGGGCGGGGCTGGAGCTGATGCTTTCGAGGCCGCCGAGCTGCATGACGACGATGCCGGCGATGTAGAAGACGGAGTTGGCGAGGAAGGCATCGCGGCCGAGGCGTCGGTTGACCATGGTGATGAGGACCTCGATGCCCATGGCGGCGACGATGAGGGTTTGATGGTTGGTGAAGGCGATGCCGAACATGAAGGCCGCCCAGTAGAGGTAGCGGCGCTGGGTGGGGGCGTAGGTGTAATGGAGGAGGAAGACGAGGGTGAGGACGAGGGAGAGGACGCTGAGGGTGTAGACCTCGACGATGACGGCCTGGCTCCACATGAAGCCGTTGAAGCCGATGAGGAGGCCGCTGGCGACGGCGGCGACGACGCAGATCTGGCGGTGGAGGGTTTCGTCCAGTTTCCGGGCGGTGTCGAGGGAGCCGATGAGCATGCTGCTGACCCTGGAGACCATGAGGGCGAGCACGCCGGTGGAGAGGGCGGCGGCCACGGCGGAGGAGACGGCGACGCGCCAGGCGATGTTGGAGAAGGGGAGGAGGACGGTGAACAGCCAGGTGTAGAGGGTCCAGACGGGGTAGCCGGGGGGGTGGGGGACGCCGGCGTAGTAGGAGGCGACCGCCAGTTCGCCGGAGTCCTCGAGGGTGACATCCGGTGACAGGGTCCAGAGGTAGCCGCCGAGGGTGATGAGGGTGGTGATGATGAAGGCGAGCCAGTCGTGGCGCCTGAAGAGGGGTGCCGGGGGTTCGGCGGGGGGTGCGGGCTGGTTGCGACCGGGGGCGGTTGCGGCCGCGGGTTTGCGGGCGGCGCCAGTCTGGGCGGGGGCGGCCTTGGCCTTCGCGTCGGGCTTGGGATTGGACATACCTTATCGGGCGAAAACGTTGGTCTGGCGGAGCAGCAAAGACCCGAAGCTTGAGGTCAGGCTGCCCTGGGTTGTCGAACGAAAAGTCGGTTGGGGCGGGGCGTTCTGTTCGATGGGTGGGGCCATGGTGGTTTCCCAGGCGGAGGGCAGGGTGGCGAGGGAGAGGCTGACGGCGGCGGTGCGGGTTGGGGGCCAGGCGGTGGCGAGGCTGAGGAGGAGCATGGCGGTGGCGGTGAGGGGTGCGGCCCAGAGGCCTTGCAGGCGTGGGCGCGGGGCGGCGGCGGCGATGGGCACGGCCGGGGGAACACCCCCGGCGACGGGGGTGGCGAGGGTGGGGGCGGGGAACAGCCGGTTCCTAAGTCTCCGGGACGGTGTTCGCGGCACCCAGCCACGGAGGGTCTTTTCGAGGTGCTTCATCGAGTTCATGGGACAGGTGAGGGGAATGGGCGAGCAGGGCGCGGAGTTTCTGGATGCCGTACCGGTAGCGGCCGGCGGCGGTGTTGGGGGACAACCCGAGCAGGTCGGCGATCGTCTCGAAGGTCATGTGGTGCCAGATCTTCAGCACGATCACCTCGCGCTGTTCGGGCGGAAGACCGGCGAGCGCCTTCATCGCGGTGCGCTCGGCCTCGGATTCCCCGGGGGCCGGTTCGAACCATCGCCGGGATTCGAATTCGCGGAGTAGGCGCCGGAAGAGGCCGCGGCGGTGGTTGAGGGCGCGGTTGCGGAAGGTGCGGACGAGGTAGTGATGGGGCTGGCGGGGCGGGTGGTCGAGGGCGAGCAGGGCGCGGAAGGCGTCGTGGAGGACGTCCTCGGCCTCGGCGTGGCCGAGCCCGAGCGCCCGGCCGTAGAGGATCATTTCGGCGGCGCGCTCGTCGTAGAGGCGCGCCGCCCAATCGGACCCGGGACCGGGCCCGGGTGTGGAACCGGGCCCGGGGTTGCCGGGGCATGGACTCGGGTGCGGGGGCACTTCACCCGATAAGACACCGGATCCCCGGGAAATTGTATCCGGAATTCCCGGGGTCCGGCGGCGGTTGGATCGGCGGCCGGATCGGCGTCCTATTGCTGGCGGAGGCGGAGGCGGTAGAACCGGGGGCTGATCCCGGCGGAGGCCGGGTCGATGTAGACCGCGGGGGTGGCGGTCATGCGGAAGTCGACCAGGCGTTCCCAGGCGACCAGGTCGGAGGACGCCTGGAGTTCGTAATCGAGGCCGGGTTCACCGGTACTGGTGACCTGTTTGAGGCCGCCGGGGAGCAGGGTGAGCGTCAGGCGTGCGCCGGCGCCGAAGACGGTGACCTGGAAGCTGACCGACGCGCTGGCCGGCGGGGTGGCATCGTCGGTGACCCGCACCGTGACGGGGTGTTCGCCGACGTCGGCGGAGGCGGGGGTCCAGGAGATGAGCCCGGTCTGGGGGTCGATGGTCATGCCGTTGGGCGCGCCCTCGAGGGTGTAGGTCAGCACATTCGCCGGCAGGTCGGTGTCGGCGCCGACGGCGGTGATGGAGATCGGGGAACCGTAGTGGACGGAGAGGTTCTCGATCGGGGCGAGGGTTGGGGCGGCGTTGATTTCGGCCACGATCACGGTGAAGGCGTTGGTGGCGGCGAGGGACGGGGTGCCGTTGTCGCGGGCGACGACGACGAACCGGTTGGTGGAGGGGCCGTCGGCCTCGGAGGTGGCCCAGGTCACCAGGCCGTCGGTGGAGATGGCGGCGCCGGCGGGGGCGGAGGCCAGGGTGTAGGTGATGATGTTGGCCGGCAGGTCGTCATCGGTGGCGGCGCTGCTGACCGACAGGGAATCGCCTTCGTTGAGGGTGGTTTCGGGGATGGCGGTCATGCGGGGCGGGGAGTTCACCTCGCGGACCGAGAGGACGAAGGTGTTGGTGGTGGACAGCCGGGTTGCGTTGGCGGCCGCGGGGTTGGAGTCGGTGACCACGACGGCGATGGTGTAGTTCGCCGGGCCCTGGTTTTCGGCCGGGGTCCAGGCCATGACGCCGCTGGCGGGGTCGATGGCGAAGCCGAGGGGAGCCGCGGCCAGTCCGAAGGTCAGGGAATTCGCCGGCAGGTCGGGGTCGGCGGCGGTGGCGGTGGCGGAGAACGCGGTTCCCTCGTCGATGGTGGTGGCGGGGGGGACCGTGAGGGTGGGGGCGATGTTCACTTCGCGGACGGTGACGCGGAAGGTGTTGGTCACGCTGATGCGCTGTTCGTTGACCGCCCAGGGGTTGAAGTCGGTGACCACGACGGCGACGAGGTTATCGGAGGGGCCCTGGGCTTCGGTGGGCGTCCAGGCGATGTCGCCGGTGACGGGGTCGATGGTCATGCCCTCGGGGGCGTCGGCGAGGCTGAAGGTCAGCTCGTTGGCGGGGAGGTCGGCGTCGGTGGCGACGGCGGTGGTTCCGGGCGGCAGGGGAGTGCCTTCATCGAGGGTGATGTCGGCGGGGACCTGGAGGCCTGGGGCCTGGTTGAACTCCTGGACCACGACCTGGAACGAGTTGGTGCGGGTGAAGGCGCGGCCGTCGACGACGTCGGTGACGGTGGCGACGACGGTGTTGGTGGAGGGGCCGAGCAGTTCGGAGGTGGCCCAGGTCAATTGGGCGTTGGTGGCGCCGAGGAGGTTGAGGGCCATGCCGGGCGGGCCGGAGAGGAGGGCGAACTGGAGGGGTTTGTTGGGTTCATCGGGGTCCTGGGCGGAGATCTCGATGTCGAGGGGGGTGCCCTCGGGGAGTTCGGCCGACTCGGGGAGGATGAGGTCGGGTGGGAACCGGGACTGTTTGAAGGTGTAGTCGCCGCTTTGGCCGGGGTAGTAGGGGGTGAGGACGACGGTGTAGATGCCGGCGTTGGTGATGGGGAGGGTGACGGTGGCCTGGCGGGTTGCGCTGCTGCTGGGGCTGCTCTGGCGAAGGATGGCGCCGTCGGGGGCGAGCACGGTGAGCCAGGGGGTGAAGGTGGTGCCGGTGACGCGGAAGACGTTGCTGTCGCCGGGGGTGCCGACGAAGGACCAGATGTCGAGGTCGCCGAGGGGCATGGTGGCGTTGTTGGTCATTCCATTGACCAGGGGGCCGCCGTCATCGCCCGGGGAGGTGTTGAAGTCGCCGGGGATCGAGGCGCGGTGGAGGGAATAATCGCCGATCTGACCCGGGTAGCCGGCGGCGACGAGCACGGTGTGGGTTCCGGCGGTGGTGGTGCGGAGGGTGATGACTCCGTCGCGGGTGGCGCTGCTGCTCCAGGAGGATTCCTCGATCAGGACGCCGTTGGGCCCGTGGATGCGGACCCAGGGGGTGAAGGCCGGGGAACCGCAGCGGATGAAGACGGTTTCACCGGCGATGGCGTCGAAGGACCAGAGGTCGAGGTCGCCGAGGGTGAGGGAGCCGATGGCGGTCACGCCGTTGGCGAGGGGGCCGCCCTCGTCTCCGGGGCTGACGGTGAAGGGGGCGGGGAGGCGCGCCAGGTGGAGTCCGTAGGAACCCTCCTGGCTGGCATAGCCGGCGGCGATGGTGACGGTGTAGATGCCGGCGTTGGTGGCGACGACGTTGATCTGGCCATCCCGGGTGGCCGAGCTGGACCAGGTGCTTTGTCCGGCCTGGGCGCCCTGGGGGTCGAAGATCCGGATCCAGGGGGTGAAGTTGGTGCCGCCGGCGCGGAGGTGAAGGCGATCGCCGGCGTTGGCCTGGAAGCTCCAGAGGTCGATGTCACCGAGCGGCAGGTTGGCCGTGATGTAGGCGCCGTTGGGCAGGTCGCCGCCTTCGTCGCCTTCGCGGGTGGTGAACGCGCCGGGCGCCGAGGCCCGGTGAAGGGTGTAGGCGCCGTCCTGGTTCACATACCCGGCGGTGAGGATGACGGTGTAGGGGCCGGATTCGGTCAGTCGGGCGGTGAGCCAGCCATCGCGGGTGGCGCTGCTGGACCAGTCGGATTGGTCGACGAGATCTCCGCTGGGCGCGAACAGGCGGATCCAGGGGGTGAAGTCCGGGGATCCGGTGCGCAGGGTGACGGTGTCGCCGGCGTTGCCCTGGAAGGTCCAGGCGTCGGCGTCCCCGCGCGGGAGGTTTCCGGGGGTGCTCACGCCGTTGGGGAGGTCGCCGCCCTCGTCGCCTTCGGAGATGACCAGTGCGCCGGGGGCGCGGACGCCGGTGAGGGAGTAGGCTCCGGACTGACCGGCATAGGCGGCGGAGATGACAACGGTGTGGGGTCCGGCGTTGGTGAGTCGGACGGTGATGAAGCCGTCGCGCACCGCGGAGCTTGCCCAGGTGGATTGGGCGATGAGTGCGCCGTCGGGTTGGTAGACCCGGAGCCAGGGCGTGGCGTCGTCGGAGCCGGCGCGGACGAAGAAGGTTTCGCCGCCGGCGGCGTTGAAGCCCCAGACGTCGAGGTCGCCCACGGAGAGGGTGCCGGTGTGAGCGGTGGCGTTGATCAGGTCGCCGCCCTCGTCATTGGCGGGGACGGTGATGGCGGCGGGGGCGACGGCGAGTGAGACGCGGTATTCGCCGGTTTGCGCGGGGTAGGCGGCGCTGACCACGGCGGTGTACGTGCCGGCCGAGGGGGCCTGGAGGGTGACGAAGCCGTCGCGGGTGGAGGCACTGGACCAGGTGGATTCCTCCAGTTGCGCGTTATCCGGGCCGAAGATGCGGATGCGGGGTGTCAGCACGGCGCTGCCGACGCGGAACATGACGCCGGCACCGGCCGGGGCGTCGAAGGTCCAGTTGTCGGCCTCACCGCCGACGGAGATGGCGCCGGTGCCGGCTCCGCCGTTGGCCAGGGAGCCCTGGGCTGCGGCGGGCAGGGTGGTTGCGAGGCAGGACAGGAGCGCGAGGGTGGCCAGGGCGAGGATGGGCCGAGGGGCGCGGGTGGCGGGGCACGGTGGCGGGGGGCACTTGGGATGCATGGCGGTCAGTGGGGCGGACGTCATGGTTGATCCGATACAGGCTCAGCGGTTCTGGGGTTCGGCGGCAATGATGTACTCAGTGACGGTTCAACAGATGAACACCTTCAACGGCCAACCGCACCTGGTGCGTCACAGGTGGTTCAAGGCCCTGATGGATCCGGGCTCCGTGACAGGAGGCCGTGGTACCACCGTGCTTCCGGCAGGGGCCTGAACCGAATCCAAACCTTGGGCGGGGTTGGGAAGCGTCCCCCGCACAGCGCCGAGTTTGTGCCTCATCCGCGGAATCGGGGCAAACACTTCCCTTCACGGAATACAACCGTGGGGGTTGTCGCCGTGAGTTCGTGGATGGATTTGGGAACGTTCTTGCCGCCTGAGATGGTCTTCGAAGGGTGCGACCGGTATCGGACCACGGTGCCGGGTACCGGGGGAACCTCCGCTTCTCACGATCCGGACGAGGAACCACTCAGCAGCGCCTGGGCTTCCTTCCGGGTGTCCGCGTCGCTGGAATGCCCGGCGATGCGCTCGAGCAGCGGCCGCGCGGCGGTCTTTTCCGCGGGGGTCGTGAGGTTTCGGATGGCTCTCAGGCAGGCCTTTTCGGCCTCGAGTTGAACCGCGGGGTCGGAGAGGAACGGACGGAGCAGGTCCAATCCGGCCTGGCAGTTAAGGTCTCCCAGGCCGGAGAGGAGGATTTTCTTCTCCTCGGCATCCGGCTTGAGAGCGGCGTGGGCCTGGGTGAGCCAGTCGATGGATTCACGGGGCGGGGTCCTGGGCTGGACGGGTTGGGTAGCGGACGGGGTGCCGGCGGACTCGCCGGTCCAGAGGGAGGCGAGGGTGACGACGCCGCGGAGGGCGAGGGTGCGGTGGACCTCGTTGGAGGTGGTCGTGAAGATTCGCAGGAGGGTTGGCGCCGGCCGGGTGTCGGGCCAGTTGACCAGCAGGCGGAGGGCGGTGTCCTTGATTTCGGGGACGGGATCGTCGCAGGCGGAGGCGATGAGGTCGGCACCGGGCGGGTCGGCGAGCATGGCCATGATCTGGAGGAGGGAGGTGCGGGCCTGGGGGGATGGGGTGGCGTGGAAGGCGCGGACGAGCGGTTCGCTGCGGCGTCGGGCGTCGGTCTGCTTCAGGCAGACCCCGTAAATCGCGCGTTCGGCTCGGTCGCGGATGCCGGGGTCGGGGTGTTGGATGGTGGACTCGATCAGTTTGGGGAGGTCGCGGGGTGTGGCGACCGCGGGGACGGCGTCGATGGCGGCCTTGGCGACGGCGGGTTCGGGGTCGGCGGCCAGGGCCATGAGGGCGTCGGCGCTGCCGCGGGCGTTGCGGTCGCCGAGGATTCGGGCGAGGCGCATGCGGGCCGGGGCGTTGGTGTGGCCGAGGGCCTGGACGAGGAGGGTTTCGGCGTTGGGGTCGGTGAGGCCGACCAGGCTTTCGGCGGCGGCGGTGGATTCCGGGGTTTCGGTGGTGTCGGGGGTGGTGAGGGCGCGGAGCAGGGTGGGGATGGAGTCGGCGTTGCCGAGGGGGCCGAGGGCATTGAGGGCGGCGATTCGGACCTCGGGGTTGGGGGAGGACGCGAGCGGTGCGACCCTGGAGGCGAGGTTGGGTTGGGGGCGGTCGCCGAGGGCGCCGAGCAGGAGGATTTTGACGGGGCCGGGTGCCGGGGCCAGCTCGGCGGCGAGGGCGTGACTGACCGCGGGGCCGGGCAGTTCCCGGGCGATGCGGGCGGCGAGGAGTCGGAGGGCGGGGTCGTCGTCGCGGAACAGGTCGAGCAACCGGGGGATGCCGTCGTCGCCGCGGGCGAGGATGGCGCCGCGGAGGGCGGCATGGCGGAGGGGTGGCAGGCTGAAGCGGCGGGTGCGGCGCATGGTTTCGACGGCGTCGAAGAACTCGACCGCCTGGGTGGTTTTGCCGTCGTGGACGAGAGCTTCACCGGCGAGGATGCAGGCCTCGGCGCAGGCGGGGAGTTGGTCGAAGGGGCCGCTGGCGGCGTTGTGTCGGAGGGCTTCGAGAGCCTGGGGCGAGGCGATTCGGCCGAGGGCCAGCAAGGTTTGGGGCCAGAAGCCCTGGAGCGGGCTTTTCTCGAGGGAAAGCAGGGCGGAGACCGCGTCGGCATCCCGGCGGATGCCGAGGGAATTGACGACCCCGACCAGGAACGGGCCCTGGAGGCGGGGGAGGGCGGCGCGGAGGGCGGCGGAGGCTTCGGGGCCGGGGAGGTTCTGGAGGACGTTGCGGGCCTGGGCGGCGAGCTGGGGGTGGTCGAGCAATCCGACGAGGGCGGGGATGGCGTCGGGGGAGCCGACGATGGCGAGGTGCTGGCAGGCCAGGGCCTTTTGGGCAACGGAGGCCCCGGGGCTCTGGAGCGTGGCGATCAGGGAGGGGGCATCCGCGCGGGTGGCGAGGCCGGACTCCCGCGGGGCGGCGGCGGTCGCGGCGGCGGGGGATGGCGCGAGGCAAAGCCAGGCGGCGAGGAATGCGGCGGGGAGGGCGAGGGACCGGAGGAGGGCGGTGGTCATGGCGGGGAGGGGATGGGGGTGGATTCGGTTAGATGTGCCACGGTTCGCGCATCGCGCGGTCACGCATGCGGTTGGCCTCCTCGTCGCCGGGGAACTCCTCGCGGACCGGGTCGTATTTCACCGGGCGACCGAGCATCCAGGCGTTGGCGGCGGCGTGGGAGGCGAGGTGGGACTTGCGCATGACGCCGCTGTGGCAGTTGGGGAGGCCGCGGGACTTCACGCAGTCGAGGAAGTTGCGTGTGTGGGTGGCGGCGTCGGTGCCGGCCTGGCGGGCGAACTGGCGCATGCCGGACTGGAGGGCCTCGGGTTGGGTGACGATCTGGCCGGTGTCGCCGGTTTCGACCCAGCCATCGTCGCCGATCCAGCGGACGGGGCAGGTGCCGGAGGACGTGCGGTAGTGGGGTTCGCGTTTGCCGAAGGGGGTTTCGAGGAAGTCGATGACGAGCCGGACGCCGTTGGGGTAGCGGGCGTGGATGCCGTCGGGGCGGGGTTCGAACTCGACGGGCCCGGAGTCGTCGGCCTGGTTGGCCCACTGGCAGAGGTCGACCGTGTGGGCGGCCCAGTCGAGGATGGCCGCGCCGGAATCGAAGTCGTAGTGCCCGCGCCAGCCGCCGTTCACGTAGGTTTTGTTGTAGGGCCGCCAGGGGGAGGGTCCGAGCCAGCGGTCCCAGTCGCATTCCTCCCGGGGCGGCTCGGGTTCGGCCGGGAGCCACTCGAACTGGACGCGGGGGCGGTAGCACGAGGCGTGCATGGTGTGGAGGCGCCCGAGGCGTCCGGTGGTCACGAGGTGTCGGGCGAACTGGAAATTGGCGACGCTGCGGCGCTGGGTCCCGGCCTGGAAGACGCGGCCATAGCGGCGGATGGTGTCATCGAGCGCCTGGCATTGGCCCATGGTGAGCCCGCACGGCTTTTCGCAATAGACGTCCTTGCCCGCCTTGGCGGCGTGCATGGCCGCGAGGGCGTGCCAGTGGTCGCCGGTCGCGATCAGCACCGCGTCGATGTCCCGGCGACCCAGGAGGTCGAACATCTCCGGGTACATGACGCAGTCGGAGTTGCCGTAGCGCGAGTCGGCCATTTTCTTGACGGATTCACGCCGCGACCGCTGGACATCGCAGATGGCGACGAACTGCACGTCCTTCTCGGCCATCATGCAGTCGAGGACGTGGCGTCCGCGCGGGCCGATGCCGATGGCGCCGAGGACGATGCGTTCGGAGGGGGCCACGGCGCCGTCGCGTCCGAGGGCGTGGGCGGGGATGAAGGCGGGCAGGGCGGCGGCCGCGAGGGCGGTGCCGGTGGCGGTGCGCCTGAGGAAAGCGCGACGCGAAACCCCGCCGGCCGCGGCGGGGGGTTGGCCGTGCCGGTTGGAAGCGGGGGATGACGGGGTGGGAGAAGGAGTGCGCATGGTGCGGGGGGGCGGTTGAACACCGCGCTTCTAACCTGTCCCGCGGCGTCGCGTCTTGGAAAAAGGGATGCGGGGGATGTGGGGCGGGCCCGGTGCCGGCCGGGCTGGGGGGCGGGCCTTCGGGGTGCGGCGTGGGTACGTGGTGCACCCGCCGCGGAGGTGGAATTCGGGGAAAGCGGGGCGGCGCGGGGGTGGGAGGAGGAGGAATTGTGGGAGGTTCGGGGCGGTCGGCGTGCGACGGGTGATCGGGCGTGCGGAGGCACGTGCGGGTGGTGATGTCGGGAGGGCGAACGCGGTTCGGTTGGGGGCGGAACCGCAGGTTTTTGTGGGGAAACCCAGGGGGCCGGGCGGGGTGGACGACAGGGAATCGTGGTTCAGGAGGGGCGGCTGGAGGGCGGTTTGGGTGGGGATCAGCGGGGCGGGCGGTGGTGTTTCGGACGGCGCACAACTGTGCGCGACGTTGACTTGACCCCCCCGCCACCTACCATCGCCCCCCGACAGCCGATGGAACGCGGACATCCAGAATTCAGTTTTTGAGCCGTGGCAGCCAGCGATGACTACTTGATCGATCTCCTGGTGGACATGGGGTTCATAACCCGTGACCAGGTGAGTGACGTGCAACCCAAGGCCGACGAGACCGGAGAGGGGGTGGTCGACCTTCTGGTGACGGGGAAGGTGCTGACGCGGGCCCAGGTCGCGCAGGCGAAGGCGGCACACTTCAACGCGGAATTCGTCAGCCTCGGGGAGATGCGGATCGCGGACGAGGTGTTGTCGGCGGTTCCCCGAAACGTGGCGAAGAAGTACAACACCGTGCCGGTGTTCGCCACGGAGGATTCGGTTTCGGTGGCGCTGAGCGATCCGTCCGACATGGACACGATCGACGCGCTTCAGCATCTGCTGAACCGGAACGTCACCGTGCTGGTGGCCAGTCCGGACGACATCGAGACGGCGGTGAACCGGTATTATGGCCGGGCCGACGATTCGGTCTCGAAGATGATCCAGGACATCACCGAGGGCGAGGTTGAGATCGCGACCTTCGGGAAGATGGAGGACGAGGGCGACGGCGCGACGGTGGATGCGGACGCCCCGATCATCAAGCTGGTGAACGGGATGATCATCGAGGCGTACCGGATGCGGGCCTCGGACATCCATCTCGAGCCGCTGGAGAAGCGTTTCCGCGTGCGGTACCGCATCGACGGCATGCTGCACGAGATCAAGTCCCCGCCGAAGCGGCTTCAGGCCTCGATCATCAGCCGCCTGAAGATCATGTCCAACATGTCCATCGCGGAACGGCGGATTCCGCAGGACGGACGCATCCAGTGCAACGTGGGCGGCAAGGTCATCGACCTGCGTGTCTCCTGCCTGCCGACGAACCACGGTGAGAGCATCGTGATGCGTATTCTGGACAAGGAGGGGCTGCGGCTGGGTCTGGGGGAACTCGGGTTCCTGACCGACGACCAGCAGACGTTCGAGCGGCTGATCAGCCTTCCGGACGGCATCCTCCTGGTCACGGGACCGACCGGTTCCGGCAAGACCACGACGCTGTATTCCTGCCTGAACTACATCAACCGGCCCGACCGCAAGATCATCACCGTCGAGGACCCGGTCGAATACCAGCTCGCCGGCATCAACCAGGTGCAGGTCAGCGAGGCGATCGGGTTCACCTTCTCCCAGGCGCTGCGGTCCATGCTCCGCCAGGCGCCGAACATCATCATGCTGGGGGAAATCCGTGACGTGGAGACCGCGACCATCGCGATCAACGCGTCGCTGACCGGTCACCTGGTGTTCTCGACCCTGCACACCAACGACGCGCCCAGCGCGGTGACCCGTCTCATCGACATCGGGATCAAGCCGTTCCTCGTGGCGTCATCCGCCCGGGCCCTGATGGCCCAGCGGCTGGTGCGCAAGATCTGCAAGAAGTGCGGCGCGCCGTACACCCCGACCGAAACGGAGCTCAAGTCGCTCAACATCACCCAGGCCGACATGGTCGGGGCGCGGTTCACCAAGGGCAAAGGCTGTGCGGACTGCAACAAGACCGGCTGCCGCGGCCGCATGGGCATCTTCGAGATCTTCGTCGTGGACGACGAGGGTCGGAAGCTGATCTACGAGAAGGTCAGCTCCAGTGTGCTCCGGGCCCACGCCCGGGAGGTCGGGATGCGGACCCTGCGCGAGGACGGCTGCCGCAAGGTGCTTGCCGGCATGACGACCGCCGACGAGGTCATTCGCGCCACCGTCGGGGACCTCGACTGAGACGAGACCGAACCCGGCGCCAGACCGGTCGCCAACGCCAACGCCAACGCCAACGCCACTGCCACCCGAACCCGCAGCCCAGCCCATCGACACGATCCTGAAAACGATCCCGACCCGGAGCCGACCCCGCGTTTTTCCGACCCGACCGATCCCGTCCAGCCGACCCAAGCGAATTCCGAAGCGTTCCGTTTAATTTCCCATGGCCTATTCGATGTCCGACCTCCTGCAGTTGGTGGTGTCCGAGAACGCCGCCGACCTTCACCTGCGCGTCGGGACCGCGCCGGTGTTGCGTGTACACGGTGTGCTTCATCGTGTGGAAGGTCCCGCCCTCCGACCGGAGGACACCGAGGAACTCATGCGGTCGATCACCTCCGAGGAGCAGATCCGCAGCGTGCGCGAGCGGGGTGGCGCCGACTTCGGTTTCGCCTTCGGCGAGCTCGCCCGGTTCCGGGTCAGCGTGTTCAAGGAGAAGGGGAACTTCGGCATGGTGCTGCGGCAGATCCCCACGAAGCTGCTGACACTGGAACAGATCGGCATTCCGCCGTCGGTGCGCGACCTGCTCTACAAGCCGCGCGGTCTGGTGCTGGTGACCGGGCCCACCGGTTCGGGCAAGACCACCACGCTGTCGTCGATGATCAACATCATCAACGAGGAGCGCGACGACGCGCATCTGGTGACCATCGAGGACCCGATCGAGTACTACCACAAGCACAAGAAGGCCGTGGTGACCCAGCGCGAGGTGAACGTCGACGTCCCGAGCTTCGCCGAGGCCATCCGGCGCGCGCTCCGCCAGGATCCCGACGTGATCCTCGTCGGTGAAATGCGCGACCTCGAGACCATCGAGGCGGCGATCACCGCGTCCGAGACGGGTCACCTGGTGTTCGCCACCCTGCACACCACCGGCGCAGCCAAGACCATCGACCGCGTGGTCAACGCCTTCCCGGTGAACCAGCAGGAAATGATCCGCATCCAGTTGTCGACGGTGCTTCAGGCGGTGATTTCGCAGTTGCTGGTGCCGCGGCACGACAAGCCGGGGCGCGTGGCGGTTTTCGAGATCATGGTGAACACGCCGTCCATCGCGGCGCTGATCCGTGACAACAAGACCTTCCGCATCAACTCCGACATTCAGACCGGTGCGAAGTACGGCATGGTGACCCTCGACGGGTTCCTGCTCGACAAGTACCAGCAGGGCATGATCGCCCGGGAGGAAGTCATCACCAAGGCCCAGGATCCGACCACCATTCTCCAGAAGCTCCAGGAACTGGAGGCGGCGAAGGCCGCGGCGGCGGTTTCGCGATAGGTCGGCGACGCTTATGTCAGACTCCGTATCGAACCCGTTGCTGTCCCTGGTCAAGGAGCGCGGGCTCCTCGACGATCTTCAGTACGAGGAGGTCCAGCAGGAGATTCAGCGCAGCGGCAAGCCGGTGTCCGAGGTGCTCTCCGATTTCGGCATTCTCGACACCGATTCCCAGCTCCAGGTGCTCGCGGAATACCTGGGGACGGAGGTGGTCGACCTGCGGAACTGGCAGCCCGATGAGGCGACGCTGAAGGCGATTCCCGCCAACGTGGCGAAGTCCTACCTGTGCCTGCCGTACGCATTGCACGGCAGCACGCTCCAGGTGGCGCTGGTGGATCCGTTGAATCCGGCGACCCTGGACGAGCTGGGGTTCTCGGTGAGCCACGAGCTGGTCCAGGTCGTGGCGGATCCCAAGGCGATCGAACAGGCCATCGACAAGCACTTCGGCGGGGGTGGCGGTGGCGAAGCTGGGGAGACCATGGCGGAGCTGCTCAAGGAGCTCGGCGCCGATACGGAGATCGAGGCGGAGGCGGCCGCCGCCGCCAGCGGCGAGGCCGCGGACCTCGCGGACCTCGCGAACGAGGTGCCCATCATCAAGTTCGTGAACCTGGTGATCGGCCAGGCGATCCAGGACCGGGCCAGCGACATCCACTTCGAGCCGTTCGAGACGGAGTTCAAGATCCGGTACCGCGTCGACGGCGCGCTGTACGAGATGGCGCCGCCGCCGAAGCACCTGGCGCTGCCCGTGGCCTCCCGCATCAAGGTCATGGCGAACCTGGACATCTCCGAGCGGCGCCTCCCGCAGGACGGCCGCATCTCGCTCAACCTGGTCGGCCGCCAGGTGGACCTCCGTGTTTCGACGCTTCCAACCCAGTTCGGCGAATCGGTGGTGCTCCGCGTGCTCGACCGGACGGCCACCAAGCTGGAGATCGAGGCGCTGGGCTTTCCGAAGTACGTGTACGACTTCATGCAGGAGGCGATCCAGCAGCCGAACGGCATCGTGATCGTCACCGGCCCGACCGGTTCCGGGAAGACCACCACGCTGTACTCCTGCCTGCGGAAGGTGAACACCATCGATTCGAAGCTCCTGACCGCCGAGGACCCGGTCGAGTACGACATCGAGGGGATCATGCAGGTGGCCATCAATGAGGCCGTCGGCATGACCTTCGGCAAGGCGCTCCGATCCTTCCTCCGCCAGGATCCCGACGTGATCATGGTCGGGGAAATGCGCGACCTGGAGACCTCGCAGATCGCGATCCAGGCGTCGCTGACGGGTCACCTGGTGCTTTCGACCCTGCACACCAACGACGCTCCGGGTGCGGTGACCCGTCTGGTCGACATGGGGGTCGAACCGTTCCTGGTGGCGTCGACCCTCCAGTGCATCCTCGCCCAGCGGCTGGTCCGCACGATCTGCAAAAACTGTCGGACGTCCTTCGAGCCGACCGAGACCCAGCTTTCGCTGCTCAACCTCTCGCCCCACGACCTCGGCGACAAGGTGTTCTACTACGGTCGCGGCTGCGGCAACTGCAACGACACCGGGTACAAGGGACGGAAGGGGATCTACGAGCTGCTGGTGGTGAATGAGACCGTCCGGCAGATGATCATCGAGCGCGCGCCCACCGTGGTGATCCGCCAGAAGGCCATCGAGCTCGGGATGGTAGGCTTGCGGGAGGATGGCCTGCGCGGTATTTTCGACGGGTCCACCACGATCGAAGAGGTCCTAAAGTACACCTGACGAGGTCCACCATGCCCAAGTTCAACTATGTTGCCATGGATTCCCGTGGCAAAGAGACCAAGGGGACCCTCGAGGTCGGGAGCCAGAACGAGGCGATCAGCCGGCTCAAGGAAATGGGTTACTTCCCGACCAAGGTGGTCGAGGCGGAAGCCCCGAAGCCCAAGGGCAAGAAGACCGTCAAGGCCCCGTCCGCCGGCGGCCTGGGCAAGAAGCAGATCAACATCAAGATCCCCGGCTTCGGCGGCGTCAAAACCAAGCAGCTCACCACCTTCACCCGGCAGCTCGCCACCCTGGTCGACGCCGGGCTCCCCCTCCTCCGCGGCCTCCGCGTGCTCGCGAAGCAGGAGAAGAACCCGGTGCTCAAGGACACCCTCGGTCAGTTGGGCAGCTCGATCGAGGGCGGATCCACCTTCTCCGAGGCGCTCGCCCAGCATCCCAAGATCTTCAACCGCCTCTTCGTCTCCATGGTCAAGGCCGGCGAACTCGGCGGCGTGCTCGAGGTCGTGCTCAACCGCCTCGCCGAGTTCATGGAGAAGGCCCAGAAGATCAAGGGCAAGGTCATCGCCGCCATGTTCTATCCGGTGGCCGTCATGACCGTCGCCGTGATCATCCTCGCGGTGCTCATGATCTTCGTCGTCCCGAAGTTCAAAACCATCTTCGGCGACATGATGGACGGTGCCGCGCTTCCGGGCTTCACCAATTTCGTCCTTCAGATCAGCGAAACCCTGAAGAACTACACCATCGTCTTCCCCGAGTGGGCCGGCGGCGTTCCCATGCCCGGTCCGGTCATCATTGCCCTGGTGGTCTTCGCCATCTCCTTCAAGATCTTCTCCAAGACCAAGTTGGGACGGCGGGTGATCGACAAGCTCAAGCTGAAGATGCCGGTGCTCGGCCCGGTCTTCACCAAGGTCGCCATCTCCCGCTTCAGCCGCACGCTCGGCACCCTCGTCAGCTCCGGCGTCCCCATCCTCCAGGCCCTCACCATCGTCAAGGAAACCGCCGGCAACGTGGTCGTGGGCAACGCGGTGGTCAAGATCCACGAGAGCGTGAAGGAAGGCGAAACCATCACCGCACCGCTCGAGGCGGCCAACGTCTTCCCCCCCATGGTCGTCTCCATGGTGGACGTCGGCGAACAAACCGGCGCCCTGCCGGAAATGTTGATGAAGATCGCCGACACCTTCGACGACGAGGTGGACAACGCGGTCTCGGCCATGACCTCGCTGCTGGAGCCGATCATGATCGTCTTCCTGGCGGTCATCGTCGGCAGCATCGTCATCGCCCTGTTCCTGCCCTTGATCAAACTGATCGAAGGCGTTGGCGACGTCTCCAAGGACGGCGGCGGCGACTAGGCCGCCACCCGGCCGGCCGGCCCGAACTTATCCGGAACTCTCCCTTGACCCCGACCATGCCTGGGCGTAAATACAAAGTACGTACATTGCATGGCCGATTGCCATACAGATTTCCGGCTTGATGGAGTTCGACTGGTCGAATCCACCGTTTCAGTTTGCGGGTGGGTTGACACCTCAGGATGTCGAGGAGTCGTTCGAGGACCCGTTGGCGGTCAAGCTGTTGCCCGATTCGCCGCGGTTCACGACCCAGGCGAGGTTCTTTCACCTGGGCAAGACGGTGGCGGGGAAGGGTGTTTTCACCATCTACCGCACCAACGGGAAGCTGATCCGGGTGATCCTGGCGCGACCGTTCGAACCGGAGGAGGCGTTCTTCTACGAACGGAAGGTCAGCCAGGCTTTGCAGCAGTAGGGCGCCCGTCGGCGGTTGCGGCGGGAGTCGGGAGGACGGTGGAGGGCAGGGGAGGAGGGTTGGTTGGGAGCTTCCAGCGTCCCCGCCGATCCGTCCTGGTCCTCAAATGTGAAGAAGGGGGGAGGCGATGAATCCGATCACGTCGTGGGATGATATTCCGTTGTTCGACCGGGAGGAGGCCGAGGCCGCCTTCTGGGAGGCGAACCGAATCGACCTGAGGCTGATGGAGTCGGCGGTGGCCTCGGGGAATGAGTCCGGGGAATCGGTGACCATCAGCCTGCGGATGGATCCGCGCATGCTGGCCCGCATCAAGCGCCTCGCGCGGTCCCGGTACCTCAACTACCAGAGCATGATCAAGCAGTGGCTGAGCGAGCGGATGGAGGAGGAACTCCGAGGCCGGCAGATTTGAATCCCTTTAAGTCCATGAGCGTTGTCCCAGTCCATGTCCCCCGCACCCAGACCCGGCGACCGGTCGTTGGCGGCTTCACCCTGATTGAACTGCTGACGGTGATCGCGATCATCGCGGTTCTTGCCGCGATCGCGACCGGCCTGACCGGCGCGGCGCGGAACGCGAGGACGAATTCCCGGGCGCAGGCCGACCTGCAGCAACTCCGGACGGCCATCGAGTCGTACCAGGCGGATCGGAACGCGTTCCCTCCGGATCATGCGCGGCCGGCTGGGTCGCCGACCCGTGTGGATCCGGTGGTCAACCAACTCTTCTATGAGCTTCGGGGCTTGGACGTGGCCGGGGGAGGGTTCCGGGTGAAGGGCGGCCACGAGGTCATCCAGCCGAACGTCGTGCGGGACGTGTTTGGACGGGGCGGATTTTTGAACAGCTCCACCGATCCGGCCGAGCCGGCGAAGACCTATTACGATCCCAAGGCTTCCGGGGTTTCGCGGGTCACGATCAACGGTGCGGCGGTGGATTTGCTGGTGACGGCGTTTCCCTGGCCGATGAACGCGACCGAGCCTGCGCCGTTGCAGGCTTATGGCGAGCAGAGCCGGGCGAATCCCTGGCGGTACGTTTCGACCTCACCCACGAACAATGCCGGGGGGTACGACCTCTGGATGGAGGTGTGGGTGGGCCGGGAGAAGCGGGTGTTCAAGAACTGGTGATTCATCCTATGCGTTCCACGAGGCATCCGAGCGGAGCGGACCGCACGATACCGGTGCGCTGGTACGAGCGGGGCTGGACCGCGACTTTGGACGAGCTTTCGTCCGGGGCGGTGGAGGCGGAACGGGTGTCCGACCTCGCCGTTCGGGGCGCGCGCGGATCCGGGCCGCGGAAAATGGCAGTGACAACCCGCAAGCGCATTTCGCAACCTTCGCGATCTCAACGCCATCGCCGTTAACTTCTAGTCCTATGAAGACCGTCATCCACGCCCGCCCGTCGCACCGAGGGTTCACGCTGATCGAGCTGTTGGTCGTCATCGCCATCATCGGGGTGCTCGCGAGCATGATCCTGCCGGCCCTCAGCTCGGCGAAGGTCAAATCCCAGATCGCCAAGTCCAGGGTCGAGATGGAGACCATCCGCGGGGCGATTCTCGCCTATCAATCCACCTATGACCGCCTTCCCTCCAGTCCCTGGGTTCGGGAACGCGCAGCGCCGGATTTCACCTATGGGACGATGCATGTGGGGGCGCCGGCGGAGCAGCGGCCGAACCTGACCAACCGCAAGGGGGGCGCCCTGCCGGACGTGGGCAACCTGGGTGGATCGGGCCAGGTGTCGAATGCGGAACTGATGGCGATTCTGATGGATGTGGAACGTCGCCCGGACACCGGGGCGGAGACGGTGAACGCGAATCACCGGCAGAACACCCGGAAGAACGCGCTGTTGAGCGGGAAGTACAACTCCGGCAACTCGGGACCCGGGATCGGCACGGACCTGCTTTACCGGGACCCGTGGGGCAACCCGTACATCATCACGCTCGACCTCAACTACGACAATCTTTGCCGTGACGGCTTCTATCGTCGCAGCGCGGTCTCGCAGGAGAGCGGCACCAAGGGCTTCAACGGTCTGGCGCAATCGGCCGAGGATCCGAACACCTGGGAGGTGCGGTCTCCGGTGATCGTCTGGTCGATGGGTCCGGACGGCCAGGCGGACGCCACGGTGCGTGCCAACGCCGGGGTGAACCGCGACAACGTGTTGAGCTGGAAGCAGTAAAAAACCCGCTCAGAAAAGTTCCATGCGCTTGCACAGGCTCCAACGGCGGGAGGCGGGAACCGGACCGGTCGCACGGGCGGCGGGGGTTGCGGACGCCTGGGCGGCGCGGGCGTTCAGTCTGGCCGAGCTGTTGGTGGTGATGGGCATCATCGCCATCCTGGCCAGCATCGGCATTCCCGCGCTGCGCGGCCTCGGGGAGTCGAAGGCGATCGACGCCGCCACTCAGCAGATTCTCAACGACCTCGGGTTCGCACGACTCCGGGCGATCAACGACCGGACCACGGTCTACATGCTGTTCGTGCCGCCGGGCAGCATTCCATTGCCGGACACCGGATTGATGCCGACCAACCTGGCGCCGTTTCGGATGACCGGGTACGCCTTCTTCACCAAGCGGACCATTGGCGAGCAGCCTGGACGGCAGACCCCGCGTCAGATCACCCCCTGGCAGCAACTGCCCGACAAGGTGTTCTTCCCGATGACCACCTTTGCTGCGAACCCGCGGTTCACCAACGCCTGGGATCAGCCGTTGCCGAACGTGGCCGCTTTTCCGCTGGTGATCACCAACCGGCTGTACACCGGAACCGACGGCATCGCGCTGCCGTTTCTCGCGTTCAACCCGCAGGGGCAGTTGGTGCGCTTCAACCATCTTGGCCAGCCGGTGGTGGGGCAGGACGGATACGTTCAGCTCGCGCAGGGCAGCGTGGTGCACGTGCCGGAGGTGGACGGCAGCTTTGCACCGCCGGACGTGGTGGAGATTCCACGGGACAACCGGCGGTACATCCGGATCAACTGGCTGACCGGGCGGGCGGAGGTTTTGGGGGATTTGTTCGTGCGCACGGATGGTTCCTTCGAGCTGGTGGGGAGGCCGCTATGAGGATGGGAGCAAAGCACCACGTCCGTCGTTCGGGGAGGCCTGGCGAGGCGGGCTTCACCATGGTGGAGATCGCGCTGAGCATCGCGGTGGTGGCCTTCGCGATGGTGGCGATCCTGGGCGTGCTCCCCACGGGGCTCCAGGTCCAGAAGGACAACCGCGAGGAGACGATCATCAACGCCGAAGGCACGTATCTGCTGGAGGCGATCCGTTCGGGCAAGGACCAGGCCGGGGTGCTCAGCAACTCGGTGTACTTCCTGAGGATCAACTACCTGGACGGCAGCAGCGACGTCTTCTCGGCGGCGAACAACAATCCGTTGGGTATTGAGCCGCAGCTTCTGGTCGGGCTGCTGAGCACGCCCCGGAGCACGACGCAGCAGGGCGTGAGCAACGTGGTGGTCTGGCTGCGGGCGTTGAACAACACGGCCATCGACCGCGACATCGAGGCGCGGGACAACACCTTCCGCTACCAGGCGGTGCTGGAGATCGAGCCCTACATGGCGTATCCGCCGTCCCTGACAAATGCCCTGGGAACCAACGAGTTTCGAAGGGTCTGGAATCTTCAGAACAGCCTGCACGAGGTGCGGCTGACCATGCGGTGGCCCCTGTACAACGACGTTTCGACCGACGACCAGCGTTCGCGGGTCGGCATCCATCGTCGGACCTTCCGCACCCAGGTGGCGGGCTCGCTCATCTATCAGCCCACCAACATCCTGGGCTCGGAACGACTGGTGTACTACTTCCAACCCTCGCTCTACTGACCGACCGATGCGCCTTTCCACGCCCATCCGAACCCGTCCGTTCCAGCACGGCTTCACCGTGCTCGAACTGATGCTGGCGGTGGCGATCATGACCGTCATCGTCATCGGGCTGTACACGGTCTTCGACGCCACCCAGAAGGCCCTGCGGAGCACGGTGTCCCAGGTCGACACCCTGGAGGGCGTCCGCGCGGCCTCCGACCTGATGGTTCGCGATCTCGAGGCCGCCACGCCGGTGCGGGTGGCGAACACCAACTGGACCAGTCTCTCGGCGACGCTGAATCCGTTCGGGGTTCCGGTGAACCTGCAGGGGTTGACGCCCAGTTCGGGCACCATCCTGCAGACCGTGTTGCAGGACATCTTCTTCGTCACCCGCCAGAACGACACCTGGACGGCGATCGGGTACTGGGTGGGGCCGGCGAACACGAACCAGGTGGGGCAACCGATCAATTACGGGCGCCTTTATCGGTTCGCCTATGAGACCAACGCGACGGCGTTCTCGTACACGAACCTGTTCGCCCGGTTCAACGGTCCCAACCGGATCGGGGATTCGCAGTTGGTGATGGACGGGGTGATCCATCTCCGGCTGACCGCGTATGATTTCGATGGGAAACATCTCGTGGCGAATCTGGTCACCAACACCCCGGTGAACCTGAGGCCGTGGTATCCGGATCCGGTCCGATCGAGCGAGACCGCTTATTGGTTCCGTCGGGTGAACGTGCCGGCGTTTCCCGCCGGTCTGGAGGTTGAGCTCGGGGTGGTCGAGCCCCAGATCGTGACCCGGGTCGCCTCGATTCCGAACGTGGCCGCGGCGAGGGACTTCCTGGCCCGGCAGGCCGGGGCGGTCCATTTCTTCCGGCACCGCATCCCGCTTCGCAACGCTCCGCCGTTTTAACCCGTGATGAACCGCAGCCAATCCCAGCGAGGCATCGCCCTCATCACGACGCTCATCATGCTGTCGGTGGTGACCCTGATGGCGGTCGCCTTCCTGGCCGTCAGCCGCCGCGAGCGTGCGTCGGTGACCACCAGTTCCGATCGCGTCGACGCCAAGCTCATGGCGGAGGTCGCGCTCCAGCGCGCCGAGGCGGAGATCGTGGCCCGGGTGCTCGCGGTCTCGAACCTGCTCGGCTACGACCTGCTCGTCTCGACCAACTTCATCAACCCCGCCGGGTTCGATGTCGGGAACACCAACATCGCCAACGTCAGCTACACCTATCCGAACGGCCTGCCGCTGGACGGGGACGATCTCCTGGCGATGTACCGGAACCTCCAGGTCAATCCGCGCGCGCCGGTCTTCGTGGTCACCAACCTCCAGACCGGCCAGCAGGAACATCGGTTCTACCTGGATTTCAACCGGAACGGTCTGTTCGAGACCAACGGTTTCCAAGTCGAGTTAAGCGACCAAGGTCGCTCCCTGTTCGTCACCAACTTCCACGTTGGCGATCCGGAGTGGATCGGGGCGCTCCGGAATCCCCACCAGGCGCACTCGGGGTCGAACCACATGGTCGGGCGGTTCGCGTACCTCGTTCTGCCGGCCGGCAAGACCCTGGATCTGAACTTCCTGCACAACCAGGCGAAGCGGGTGGGCCCCAGGGTCGAGGGCTACCTTCGCAACCAGGGCGTCGGTTCCTGGGAAATCAACCTCGCCGCCTTCCTTCACCAACTGAACCCGAACGCCTGGCGGACCTACAGTTATCAGACGAACCCCTTCACCTCGAGCCAGGGATCGGCATTCGAGGATGCCCTGGCGCTCCTCCGCTACCGCTACCGGCTGAACGCCTTCGACACCCAGCCTTCGTACAACCGGCTGCTGTCGGTCCGTCAGCTCTTCCGGGCCGAGGGGTTCAACGCCTTTCTCGAGGACGGCAACGACGGCTACTCGGACGGGCCGATCCAGCTCGGCGTCGAGCGTCCCTTCCTGACCTCGGGGGCGAACTTCCTGATCAACGACAACGACGAGCCGAACGAACCCTGGCCGGGCGCGGAGAATCCCTTCCAGTACTTCGATCCCCAGGAACTCTTCACCCTGCGCGAGGAAACCATCTCCCAGGCGCCGTACGCCGAGCCGGGGCTTGGGCCGGTGCCCGGAACGGTGGGGTTCACCAACCGGCTCGACCGGATCTCCCGGCTGGCGAGCACCTTCAACCGGCACACCTTCTACCGGCTGCTGGGGCAGTTGGGCGTGGACTCCGTCCCCGCGAACCAGGGGCGCATCCACCTCAACTACGACAACCGGCTGGAGTTCGACACCCGGCTGGCGGGGTCACGGCCCAATCCGGGCTGGGGCTTCTTCACCACCAACTTCGTGGCCTGGAATCCGGCGGCCTTCTTCACCAACGCCGCCGACGCGATCCTCAAGACCTATTACCCGCCGCGCACGCCGGGTCTGCCCACGCTTTCGGTGACCAACATCCCGCTCTGGCCGGTGAACTACTACGCGCCCGCGGTGCATCGGGCGCTCCAGGTGGCCGCCAACATCGTGGATGCGACCACCAACTCGACCCAGACCCCCTATCCGCATCTGCCGCACGTCTATCGGCCGCGTTTCGCCCGGGTCGGGACCAACGGGCCGACCATCATCGGCTACCAGCCCGTGTGGGACGGTCGGCTGTTCTGGACCAACTCGGTGCTGCAGAACCACATCGACCTCGACGAGATCGGGGCCACGGTGAACCCGGCGGCCAACCCCAATCTTCACATCGCCGGCGTGCCCCTGGTGATCGGGGCCAAGAAGGGGTTCCCGAACTTCAACGAGTTCGCCATGCAGACGGTGATCCAGGCGACCCGGAAGCTGGAGCTGGTGAAGACCGCGCCGCAGTCGAGGCCTTCGTTCACCAACCAGCTCTACACGCTGGGCATCTCCAACTTGTTCGGCATCGAGTTCTTCAATTCATACACCCAGGCGTTTCCCCGGCCGATCCAGCTCCTGGTCCGGCTGGAGACCGACATGGTGCTGTCGAACGAGACCCGGGTGGTCCGGCGGCTCGGGCCGCTGAGCATCATCACCAACATCGTCTACGACCGCTCGAACCCGGACCGCACCTGGCAGGGCGGGGAGTTCAAGCTGCCGCTGACCCGGGTGCTCAACTTCCTCCCCGACTCGGTGTACCGCTCGGACGGCACCCTGGTGGGGGTGACCAACCGGAACCAGACCCTGTTCGAGCCGGCGCGCGGGTTTCCGATCCCGACGTGGCGGCTGATGATCACCAACCGGTTGCAGGCGATGCTGATCGATGCCAGCCCGGCGGCGAACGGACGGATCATCGACTACGTGGACCTGGACAACCTGAACAGCATGATCGACGTCACCGCGGCGTTGTTCGGGGAGGAGGACCAGGCGGGGCAGACGTCGTTGATCGGGTCGTTCTGGCAGACCAACCGGGTGGGGGGCATACCCGACGGCATTCGCAACCAGATCCAGGCCTCGCTCGGTGCGATCAACGTGGCGGAATGGAACAGCGCGTCGTTCGATCCGATCAGCGGTCTCGACAAGGAGAAGGCCATCGAGCGCTTCCGGCAGTTCGTGGGTCTGGGCGGTTCCGCCGTGCCGTCCTCGGGACTGCGCATGCAGGTGCCGTTCTCCCCGGCCCGCAAGCTCTTCCAGAACAAGGCCTGGCAGGTCAACGACCCGCTGGTGAACGACCACTATTTCGACCTGGAGGATCCCTCCCGGACCAACGACATCCGCTACGTGAAGCCGGTGCGGGCGCCGATCGGCGCCGACACCCACAACTTGGGGCAGGTCAATTTCCGATACCGCCCCTGGCAGGTGAACCTGTACAGCAGCGGCGATTCCGCCGATTTCGACATCTCCCTGAAGGACCCGCAGATCAGCCGTTCGGACGACTGGGATTTCCCCACCAACGCGTTTCCCTCCCTGGGCTGGCTCGGTCGGGTGCATCGGGGCACCCCGTGGCAGACGGTCTACCTGAAGTCGCCGGTCGCGGTGCCGAGGGAGTGGATCCGGTGGAGCGGGCACGTGCCGTTGCTGCTGCCGGGGACGGCGGGGTTGTTCCACCCGAGCACGCATCCGACCAATGACTGGCGGCTGCCGGACCTGTTCACCACCGCGGTCAACGAGAACGCCGCACGCGGGTTGTTGTCGGTGAACCAGTCCGGGTACGCGGCCTGGGCGGCGGTGCTGGGCGGGGTGCCGGTGCTGACCAACCAGTTCGCGACGAACGTGGGCTCCCGGATCATCGAGCCGAACACCCTCGAACTCAGGACGATCGTGGACGGCATCAACGTGGCCCGGAGCTTCCGGCAGGGCGGGCGGTTCAATTACCTCGGGGAAATCCTGTCGGCGCCCGAACTGACCATCGGCTCGCCGTATCTCCGGATCACCGGCGGTCCGCGCGGTGTGCCCGCGGACGCGGTAGTCGAGCGGATTCCCCAGATGACGCTTTCTTTGATGAAGCGGGACGATCCGCGGTTCGTGGTGTACGCCTACGGTCAGTCCCTGAGTCCGGCGCCGGGGTCGGTGGTCACCGATTTCGGGCCGTATTTCCAGATGCCCACGAACTACACCATCACCGGGGAGTTCGTGACCAAGACGCTGATCCGCCTGGAGACCGTCCAGGACGTGGACCCGCTCACCGGCGGTCCGCGCATCCGGGTCATGCCGGTCAAGGAAAGCTACAATGAGGTGCCGCCGACCGAGTGACGGTGGGTGGCCAAGGCCCGCGTTGGCCAATCCGGCGGGGGCGTGCGAAGATGCCCCAAGTCAGGCAACATCGATCTGATCCGAAATCCTTCCGACTATGCGCATGCGAACCCGAACCCTGCTGATGATCGGCGTCCTCGCCTTCGTGGCGACGGCGGTCCTCTGGCGTCTGGGTGACGCCCGGTTCAAGGTGCGCCGCGGCTCCCAGGCGTCGCGGACGATGGCCGCGACGGGCGTGACCGCGCCGACGATCCCGAACCAGGTGGCGCCCCGCGCGCCGGTTCTGCCGGCGGCCCTGCCGTTGTCCTCGGTTCCCGCACCGTCCGGGGTCCTGACCGGCGCCAATGCCTCGGCGGCGGCGGCGACCGCAGCCGCGGTACGGCCAAATGATTCCGACGCATGGCGGCTTCGGAACACCGATCGTGCCGTCGAGGAACTCGCTCGCGACGACCGGGCGGTGATTCTTCGCAACGCCTTTCTCGACACCGCGTCCGAACGGGCTCTGGAGATTCCGGAGCATCTTCGGTCGGGCGAGGAAGCCGGGGCCTACATTGTGCAGGCGCGCGGGTCGGTCTCGCGGGCGTTTCGTGCGGCGCTCGACGGGGTGGGGGCGCGGTTCGTGTCCTATGTTCCGGTGAACGCCTACCTGGTGGCGGCGACCGCGGAACAGGCGGGGCGGTTGCGGGGGCTGGGGGAGGTGTCGGCGGTGCTTCCCTACGAACCCTATTTCAAGCTGGAACCGGAACTCCTGGCACGTGCGGTGCGTGACGAGGCGACCGGGGAGGGTGAGCTCCTGACGGTGACCCTGCTGCCGGGGACGGACTCGGCGGTGCTGGAGGGTGTCGGAGCCGGGGTCCGGGGCGGGTTTGCGACGCCATTCGGACCGGGTTTCGTCGTCGATGGCGCGGGGCTGACGCTTGCCGCGCTGGCGCGCCTGCCGGAGGTGCAGGGCATCGAGCCGTTTCGTCAGCGCCAGCTCCTCAACGACCGGACCCGGGAGCGGATGGGCATCGCCATCGGAACGAACGCGCCGGGTGCGTTCACCAACGTCCTGTCGCTGACCGGCACCAACGTGGTGGTGAACGTCAACGACTCGGGCATCGACGAAACCCATCCGGATCTGGAGCGGCGGGTGACCGCGGATGCGCCGTCGACGCTGGTGGATTTCGACGGTCACGGCACGCATGTGGCGGCGACGATCGCCGGCAGCGGGGCGATGTCGGCGACCGTGAGCAACGCGCCGGGTTCGCTGGTGCCCGGGGCGGACTTCCGGGGCATGGCGCCGGCGGCGGAGTTGTTTGCGCTTCCGATCGACCTCAACACCGGCCCGCTGATTTCGGATGCGTATCTTCAACGGACCGCCGCGACGAACTACTATGTGACGCAGGGGCGCACGAACCTGCTGATTTCGAACAACAGCTGGGGGTACGTGAACGCGTTCGAGTACACCATCGCGTCGGCCAGCTATGACGCCGCGGTGCGGGATGCGCTGCCGGAGATGAGCGGCGCCCAGTCGATCCTTTACGTGTTCGCCGCGGGGAACGAGGGCGCCGGGGCGAGCGACGGCCAGGGCGGGGAACCCAACACCGTGCGCGCGCCCGGGACCGGCAAGAACGTCATCACCGTCGGCGCCATCGAGTCGCTGCGCGAGATCACCAACGAGGTGGTGTCCATCATGCCGGACGGCACCTTCGTGACCAACCAGGTGTTTCTGGGCGAGACCGACACCGACGACCAGATCACCGCCTTCTCGGGGCGCGGCAACGTCGAACCGGGGGTGGAGGGGCAGTTCGGCCGGTTCAAGCCGGACGTCGTCGCGCCGGGGGCATTCACCATTTCCGCCCGGGCCAGCGACTGGGTCGACCCGGAGTTCTTCACCAGCGTTCAGGTGAACCGGATCGAACGGCAGACGGTGTCGCCGGGCAACCAGCTCAACAACGTCCTCTTCGTCGGCGACCGCGTCTCCGAGTTCCGGATCCGGCTGCTTCGCAACGAACTCTCACCGGATCCGCTGCCGGGGCTGCCGATCTATCTGCGTTACGGGGACATTCCGAGCGTGGGGGATCTCGTCGGGACCAACAACATCGTGCGGGTGCCGCCGGACGGGACGCTGCAGCCGGGCGACTGGTATTACGGCGTGGGCAACCTCGGGGATCGGCCGGTCACCTTCGACATCCAGACCATGGTCGTGGTGACCAATGGCAACTTCGGCTATTTCGACGAGCTCAAGAAACTGAACTCCGGACTGGCGCCGCACTACCGGTTTGAATCCGGAACCAGCATGGCGGCGCCGGCGGTCAGCGGCCTTCTGGCGCTGTACCTGGACTATTTCCAGCGGCAGGAGAAGCCGGTGTCTCCCGCGCTGCTCAAGGCGCTTCTCATCAACGGGGCGCGGTCGCTGGGTTCGCACTACAACTTCAGCCTGCGCGACACGCTCAATCTCCAGGGCTGGGGCGGAGCCAACCTGACCAACGCCCTGCCGGCAGGCGAGATCGGATCCCCGACCGGCGCGGTGCACGCCGTGCAGTACGTCGAGGTGTCCGGCACCAACTCGATCTCCACCGGCGAGGAACGCACCTGGCGGGTCACGGTGTCGCCGGACGCGATCGATCAGATCCTGAAGTTCACCCTGGTGTGGACGGATCCGCCGGGGAACCCGACGGCCGGGATCAAGCTGGTGAACGATCTCGATCTGATCGTGAAGAACGCCGACACCGGCGAGGAGTATCACGGCAACGACATGCCGTTCCGCAGCGACTTCAACGTCGTGCACCCCGGCGGCACCCCGGTGACGAACGACGTCGTCAACAACGTCGAGAACGTCCTGATCCGCCCCCCCGTGGGCACCAACTACCTGCTCACCGTGCGCGGTCGGCGGGTCAACGTGAACGCCGTCAACGACCAGCCCGACGCGATCGCGCAGGATTTCGCCCTCGTCGCCTCGGTGGCCGACACCCGCCTGACCGACGTTCTCAACATCCAGCCCGAAACACCGCCGGCCGTCGGTGAACCGCCCTTCATTGCGACGCTTACCAACGGGCTGCCCATCGTGCGGACCCGGACGGGAGCCATGCCGCCGCGCTTCGGCGTGGAGCCGGGTTCCGCGAGCCAATGGTCGTTCTACGTGTTCACCAACCTGCAGGCGAACACCCCGCCGGGGCTCGGGATCACCAACGGGCAGTACGTCGCGTTTCTGACCTTCGGGGCGTTGAACCTGTCGAAGGCGCGCGAATCCGGTGCGGACATCGATCTCTACGCGACCACCGATCCCAGCATCACCAACCTGAACCCGGTCGCGATTCAGAACGCCCTCAAGTCCACCAAGCCGGGCGGCATCGAGACCATCGTGCTGACCAACGCCCCGCTCGGGGCGGTGTACTACCTGGGCGTCAAGGCCGAGGACCAGCAGGCCGCGGAGTTCACCATCGCCGGCCTCTCCAGCAATTCGCCGTTCGATGAGGACGACGGGATGGGCAACCGGATCGTGCGCGGCCTGCCATTGTTCGTGCCGGTTCCGGACGGATCGCCGGACGAGCCGCAGACCGGCTACATCTTCGGCATCGTCACGACCTCCTTCCGGGTCCGTCAGGTCACGGTGACCAACACCGTGTCGTTCGACAGCACGGGGGATCTCCTGCTGAACCTGGCGCACGAGACCGAGTTCGCCGTGCTCGGAAACCATGAGCTCGATCCGTTCGGGTTTGGCGGGATCGAGACCACGGTGTACGACGACAGCGGGGCCGGGGTCGGGTTCGGCGCGCTGGTTGGACGGCCCTCGGACGGTCCGGGCAGCCTGCAGAGTTTCGTCGGCATGGAGGCCGGCGGCGCGTGGATCCTGACGGTCACGGACAACGCCCTGACCCAGGTGGCGACCAACATCGCGATGAACCTGTTCGTCCAACGCGAGCCCGAGGACGACTGGCTGTACTTCACCCTGAGGCCCGGCGAATGGGGCCGGCGTTCGAGGACGCTGCCGTCCGCGGCGACCAACATGATCGTGCGGGTGACGGACATCTCGGGGGGCGCGAGCGAGCTTCAGGTCTATGCGCGGCGCCTGCTGCCGCCGAGCGTGGTGGAGTACGACAAGCGGGCGATTCTCCTGTCCGGCGCCAGCGACGGTTTCCTGACGCTGGGATTGGGGGATGTGCCGCCGCTCAATCCCGGGCTCTACCATGCCGGCGTGTACAATCCGGGGCCGGACACCATGACCTTCGCCATGCGGATCGAATATGACGTCGATCCGGGGCTTGCCGGCGACGGCAGTTACGGGACGACCGCGCCGCTGCCGGTGCGCGACGATGCGGTGATCCGGTCGGTGATCCCGGTGTCGGACGACCGCATCATCTCGGACGTGCGCGTCGGGGTGCGGGTGGATCACCCGAGGGTTTCCGACCTGGTGTTCCGGCTCATCTCGCCGCAGGGCACGCGGCTGGTCCTGGCGGAGAACCGTGGCGGGGAGACCGGGACCGCGTACGGGGCCGATCGGGGGAACAGGCGGATCTACACCAGTTTCACCGACAGCACGAATCTGACGACCACGCCGATCAAGTATGCGCTGCCGGCGTTCACCAACAGCCCGGTGGTGTCGGCGTCCTCGAACCGGGCGATCATGTCGGACAGTTTCGAGCTGGCCGTGGCTCGGACCTATCAGGCCGGGGAGACGATTCTGCCAGGATGGCGGGTGCTCACGGGGCAGGCGACGGTGGTGCCGGTTCCGATCGGAAGCACGAACCGGTACGACGGGGATCAGTACCTGACGCTTGGAGGGGGGCAATCGGCGGTGGGCACCAACATCACCTTCACGCCGGGGTCCCTGTACCGGCTGCGGTTCGGGGCGGGGCGTTTCGGGGGGAGCATTCCGCAGGGCATCCACGTCTATCTCGACGGCCGGCTGATCCATGAACTGCGGTCGGACACCCTGCGGGCGGGCTGGTATCAGAGCTCGTTCCTGTTCGGTGCCACGCAGGCCAGGAGTCTGCTGGAGTTCCGGACCATGACCACCGGAGGGAACAACCTGCCGCTGGCGATCGACGGGGTGTTCGTGGAGGAGGCCGATCCGCCGCTGAACAGCTACTACCTGCCCGAGGAACTGCTGAAGCCGCTGATCGGTCAGCGTTCCCTCGGCGACTGGCAGCTCGAGATCACCGACACCCGGGAGGGTCCTCCCGGCACCAACACCGGGGTGCTGCACGGCTGGCGGCTCGAACTCGACTTCGACCTCGACGCGATCAGCGCGGTGCGTCTCACCAACGGCGTCCCGTACTTCGGCACGGTGAACGAGGATGAGATCGCGTATTTCTACATCGACACGCCGGTGTGCGCGACGCTGTCGGTCAACACCCTCGCCGGGGAGCTTGCGACGCTGCTGTTGTACGGGGATCGGGACGGGTTGCCGCAGGCCGATCTCAGCCAGTTCGTGGACGACTACGGCCCGTACATCAACGTCGAGGCCGGCGGGCGGGCGACACTGACGCTCACCACCAACTCCCCCAGTTCGGCGCCGCTGCGTCCCGGCCAGCGCTACTTCCTGGCGGTTCGGAACTTCCAGCCCGACCGCCTGGCGAATCCGTTCGGCATCATGGTGCAGTTCGACTGCGAGGATCCGCCGCTGCCCATTGTGCCCACGCTGACCAACGGGGTTCCGGTCACCGCGACCATCGATCCCGGACCGGGCCTGCACTACTACCAGTTCGTGGTCAGCTCCAACGCCATCCGCGCCGACTTCGAGCTCACCCCGCTGAGTGGGAACAACGTGGACCTGTACATCAAGCGCGGGCGGATCACCCCGCCGGATGCACCGGATCCGCAGCCGCTGCCGAACCCGAACGTGTTCGACTATCGCTCGGAGCTTCCGGGCGGAGCGGACGTCGATTTTGTGTCGATCGACCGGATCTCCTCGCCGGAGGGGCTGGTTCCCGGCGTCTGGTTCGTGGCCGTGCGCAACGGCGACGTCGTGCCGGCGCAGTACTCGCTGCAGGTGACGGAGACCTACGCCACCATCGTGAACCTCACCAACGCGGTGGCGTTCACCAACACCATCGCGCCGCCCATCGACCCGTTCCTCGGCGTGCGCGGGGACGAGCTCCAGTACTACGCCTTCGAGGTCTCCTCCAACGCCGTGCTCGCGACCTTCGAGACGCTCGGGGCCGACGGCAATGTGAACCTGTACGTGCGCCGGGGCCTGCCGATCCCGACGCCGTTCGACTTCCACTTCGCCTCGGAAAACCCGGGACTGACCTCCGAGTACATCGCGGTCACCAACACGACCACCCCCATCTGGCTGTCACCCGGCTGGTGGTTCCTGTCGGTGGCCAACGCCGACGTCACCAACGTCACCTATTCGATCCGGGCGACCGAGACCCCAGGCCTGGTGGTGCCGCTGGTCAACGACGTGGCCGTCACCAACACCATCGGACCCGGGCCGCTCCCGGACTACTACTCCTTCAACGTCAGCCCCGCCGCGCTCTCGGCGAGGTTCGAGGTGTACGGCATGACCTCGGACGTGAACCTGCTGCTCCGCCGCGGACTCCCGCTGCCGACGCTGAACGACTACACCTATCTCTCCGCGGCGCCCGGCATCTTCGATGAGATCATCGAGCTCACGCCGTTCTCCTTCCCGGTGGGGCTGACCGCCGGCGACTGGTACCTGAGCGTGATCAATCCCGGGGCCGGCAACGCCACCTACACCATCAAGGCGTTGGAATCCACGGCCGTGGTCATCCCGCTCACCAACGGCGTGCCCTACAACGCCGCCATCCAACCGGGCGGAGGCCTCGACTACTACGAGTTCCTGGTGGAAACCAACGCGCTCGCCGCCGAGTTCCGCCTCACCTCCGCCGGGGCCGGCAACCTGGATCTCTTCCTGCGCAAGGGCCCGCCGCTCCCGTCCGCCGGCAACGCCCACTACACCGCGGCCACTCCGGGGAACGCCGATGAACTCATCCGGCTCGAACCCAACTCGACGCCCGTGCCGCTCAGCCCGGGCCTCTGGTATCTCTCCGTCACCAACCACGAGCCGGTGGCCGTGGGGTACGAGATCACCGCCACCCAGTTCGGCATCCAGCCGCCGCCGATCTCGGGGAACATCACCAACATCGTCCTCACCGACACCGATGTCTGCATCACCTGGGTTTCGATTCCGACGACCAACTACTTCGTCGTCGCGAAGACCAACGCCCTCGATGCCACCTGGACGCCGATCTCGCCGACCATCACGGCGGTGGACACCTCCACCACCTGGTGCTACGGCCCGCCCGGGAACTGGCGCTTCTTCGACGTCCGCGAGGGCGAATCGCCGGTGGTTCCCATTCCCGACCCGGTTCCGGTCCTGCGGCTCCAGGACACCACCATCTGCGTCGGGTTCGGTTCGGTGCCCGGCACCAACTATCACATCCAGGCGAAGAAGGTTTCGACCGACCCCGACTGGACGACGCTGACGCCGCGCATCACCGCGACGTCGGGCTTCACCGAGGTCTGTTACCCGCTGGAATGGGGCTACCGCTTCTTCCGCGTGGGTGTCGGGGAACTCAACCCGCCGGCGCCGGTGCCGCTGGATCCGTCCCAGCTGTCGTTCGACCTCACCCTCGACAGCCTGTGCATCTCCTGGCCGACCCAGCCAGGCCTCGATTACCTCGTCGAAGGCAAGCGCGATGCCGCCGATCCCAACTGGTCGGTGATCTCGGAGGCCATCCGCGGTGACGGCAACCCTGCGCGGCTCTGTCTGGACGCCTCCACCGACTTCCGGTTCTTCCGGGTGATCGAAGGCGTGTCGGTGCCGCCCGGTGCGCCGCCGAACGTGCCGGTCCCGAACTTCCGGCTGACCGCGGACGCGGCGTTCCAGCTCTGTCTGGTCTGGGACACGCTGCTGGGTGCTGAGTACTTCATCGAGGCCAAGCAGCGGTTCACCGATCCGGCGTGGACGGTGGTGAGTCCGATCCTTCAGGCGTCGGGCATCGAGCTCAGCTACTGCGTTCCGTTGAACTCGGCCTGGCGCTACTACCAGATCCGCCGGGTGAACCGGGCGCCGAACGAGGCTCCGCGGATCGCCGACGTGGAAATGGTGCCGGGCGGGCTGCGCCTGCAATGGACCGGTGTCGCCGGTGCGCGCTACCAGGTCTTCTGCACGGACACCGTGCCGGCGCAATGGCGGCCCGCGGGCGATCCGGTCACCTCGTTGACCACAACCTTCGAGTACCTCGACACCGGGGAAAAGACGGGCGGGTTGTCCGGCTTCCGCATCTACCGGGTCGAAATGCTTCCCTGAGCGCCCGCCCGGGAATTGGAGGAACCCTGAGGATTGCCGGACCGGCTCCGACCGGCGGCGCGGGGATCACCGCGGATCTGCGGCGGTGATCCCGGCCAGGCGAAAGAACCTGCCGGCTCCCGAAACCGCCACACGGAAGCGCGCCGAACCGCTGGCGTCGGTGGTGACCGATCCCGCGTCGGACCACGCTCGGAGGTCGGGGCTCGATTCCACGCGAAAACTGGTGTGTGGGGGACCCTGGACGGGCAGGGAGAGGTTTCCGCCGGCTTCCAGGACGGGCTGTCCCCAGGTCACGGGTCCGTCGGGTTCAAACTCCGGCGTTAGGGTGAAGGCGCCCCTGAGGGTCAGGGACAGCGGGTTGGTGGTGAGGCCGGGCAGTTCGCGCCAGCCGGAGAACCGGAAGCCGCGGGCCGGCGTCGCCTCGATGGTGACGGGGAGTCCCTGGAAGTAGGTGCCGGTCCAGGCGCCGGGACCGGCGGGGATCGGGTTCAGGGAGTTGACGCGAAGGCTTCCGGTTTCCGGCGGAGGATTCAGCACGGTCAGCTCGGCGGTTCCGGTCAGGCCGAACCGGTTCATGAAGTGCCGGCGGACATGGTGGGGGCGTTCGCGTGCGAAGGTGCGGAGCGCGTCGACGTTGCGGCGCCATTCGGTGAGGTTGGCCGGGGCTCGCCAGCGCAGGGTGTGGTCGGGGATCTCGGGCGCGATTTCGGCGGCCATGCGGTCGATGTGCTCCAGCATCCTTGGCGTGGACAGGGTGGTGTTGAGCAGGTCGGCCGTCCGGTTGATGAAGGCATTCCGGAGGTCGGGGTGGGCCAGAAGCTTCTGGAGCAGGAGGATGGTGGTCGGGTTGTTGTGGCCGTGGAGGGAACCGGATGGTTCAAGCACGGCGCTGAGCATGTCGAAGGACCACGGCTCGGGCTGGCTCCAGAATCCGCCGAAACCGACGTCGCAGTCGAAGAGGATCCATCGCAGGCGGCCGTCGGGGGTTCTGGGACGCCAGAGGCGGTGGTTTCCGATGTCCCAACGGTAGTAGACGATCTCGGCGATCTTGTAGTCGTGGAAGTTGGCGACGTCCATGGCGGCGTGGACGGCGGCGAGGGTGTCGGGTGACTGGATGGGGCGTTCCTGGAGGGTGCGGACGAGGTTGTGATAAACGGAGGGGTCGCCCTCGTAGGCGAACGCGCCCGGGGCGTAACCCTCGAGGTAATCGACGGCTTCGGGATCCACCTCGGGGTTGTGGGCGGTGAAGTAGTGCTTCTCGAAAGCCTCCTGGAGGTTGTGAATGCCCCAGTATTCCCCGTTCAGAAAGAGCACGGCCGGGCGGTAGTGCTGGGTGTCGATGCCGGTTTCCCGCATCAGCCCCTGCATGAGACCGTCGCGCATCAGGGTCAGGTGATGATCATGGCCCGAGGGGCGGAGCAGCAGGCGATGGAAGGTGTCGACCGGGAAGTCCGGGAAGATCCGGTGTCGGAAGGGGCCGGTTCCCCGCTGGTTCAGCGGATGAAGCCGGAGTGCCTTGATGGGAAAGCCGAAGGAGGTGTTTCCGTGCATCCGGACCCCGGACTCCTGGGCGATCGGACGGGAGCCGTCGGTTTCGAAGAACTCGACATGAACGAGGCGTTCCCAGGCGTCGCCGCTCTGGGCGTAATTGCCGCCGGGCGCGTTGCCCGGGACGTAGATGCCGGTGTCTGCGTTGAAGAAATGGCGGTCATCGGTGGCCAGTGAAACGACGGGAAGGGAGAAGCGACCGCGACCGCGGGGATGGATGAAGTAGGTGGCGGTGACCGGCTCGCTGGGGATGGCGTCGTCGCGGAAGGCGCGGGCACGGACGACCGTGCCCTTGAACACCGGGCCTGCGGGAGGGCTCCAGCCCGGGGCGGTGGGGATGCTGGAGATCCGGTTGGGCAGGGTGGATCGGTTGGTGATGCGGAGAGCGTCGGTGAAGCGGGGCGAATCCGGACCCGGCACGGAGCCGTCGAGGGTGTAGTGGATTCTGACGGCAGGGTCCGGCGAGGAGAGGGTCAGGGAGATCGGTTCGGCGTGGAACCCGGGGGCGCGATCGAAACGGGGAGGCTGGAGGAAGGCGGTGCCGCCCTGGTTGGGGTTCGGGGTGCCCGGGGTCGGGGTTTCGAAGAAGCGGAAGGCATCGGGATTCTGCGGGAGGCGGCCCCAGGCGACGTCGCGGGGAAGGGCCGGCACGCGGACATCATCGGCGCGGGTGCCGTCGGGCCGGGTGAGCAGGAGGCGTTCGCCATCGGCGCTGATGCGGAAGTTGGTGTGGAGGACCAGGGGTGGCGTGAGTTGGTGGCGCGTGACGAGATGGGCCTCGAGGCCGGCCTGTTCCGCCGGGGACAGCGCGCGGTGGTAGACGATGACCTCGCGGAGGGATCCGGCGAACGCTCCGTAGCTGCCGGCTCCGATCTCGGTCGGCGCGGTCACCGGGTTTCGCGGGGACAGGTTGCCCGGATCGGCGGGGATTCCGTTGACCGACAGGAGGGGAACGCGTTGGGCGCAGGCGGCGAGCAGAAGCTGGAAGCCGCCGTCCAGCGCGCTTTCCAGTGTGGCGACCGCTGGCATGTAGCCGGAACCGTGTTCGTAGATGCTCACGCCATTGGTGCCGACGGAGACACCCAGGCCGGCGCCGGAATCCCCGCCATGGGCGGCGCCGAACAGCCAGGCCTGACCCTGGGTTCCGCCCACACCGGACGATCCCGGGGCCTCAACCTCGTGGGATCGCGTCGGCTCGAAGACCGCGACGATGGTGAAATCGTTCGTCGCCGGAACCGCGGCGAGCCGGAGCAGGTCGTCGACGCCGTCGAAGGCAAGGTGTGGCCGGGGCTGGAGGACGAGGCGGGGCTGAAGGGCTGGGGATTCCTGACGTGCGTGGCGGGCATGACCGCTGGCATCCGGCCAGAGCCGCACGGAATTGCCGGAGGCGGATTGGCGGACGTGGGCGGGGTTCGCGGGATCGATCCGGTCTGCCTGGAGCCACACCGCGAGACCGGGGATGGCCTCGGGAGGAAGCGGGGTGCCGGGTGTTGGCTGGCGGTTCTTGTCGGAGGCGAAGACCACCAGATGACCGCCGGCCGGGATGGAACCGGTGGAGAACGTCCAGCGGCGCGGACGGCCTGGGTCGTCGGACAGCGACCAGCCCGCGAGGTCGACGGCCACCGGGCCGGGATTCCGGAGTTCGATCCAGTCGGGTCGATCGCCGTTTTCGTCGCGCAACCCGTTCTGGTTGAGGCTCACGACCTCATCGATGCGGACGCTGGCGTGGGCGGTGGGCGGGGTGTTGGCCAGAATCGTGGCGGCGATGGTGACGGCGGAGGCGGCGCGGGAGCGGGGAATCGGGCGAACGACCATGGCGAGGGTGTCGGCCGGCGTGGCGCGACGGATCAGGATGGGGAACGGAGATCCCGTTCCATGACGTAGTCATCCATGACGAAGCCGTCGCCGATGGGGACGCTGACTGCTTCACGGATGCGGAAGCCGGCGCGTTCGTAGAGCCGGCGTGCGGCGTGGTTCTGTTTGTTGACGGTCAGGATGAGGGAGGAGGCTTTGGCCTGGGTTGCGGCGAGGGCGACGTGTTCGATGTAGAGCCGGCCGAGGCCGCGACCCTGGTGTTCGGGGAGCACGTAGACCTGCCAGAGTTTCCAGGCCGGACCGGGGGCCTCGGGTCCGTGGGCGCCAAACCCGACGGTCGCCTGGCCGAGTCGGAGCAGTTCGTAGCGCATGCCGTCGCGGATCGCCATGGACATGGCTTCGGGCGAGTACCGTTGGCGCAGCATGTGCTCGCATTGGGCGGTGCCGATGATGGGGACGAAGCAGGCGGACCAGATCCGGCGGGCGAGATCGGCGACCGCGGGGAAGTCGGCGGGCTTGACCGGGGTGATGCGGGGTTCCGGGTCGCGCATGGGCACCTGGGGAGGCGGATCAGCGGCCGATGGCGTGGAGGTGGCGTTCGGTGCGGAGGAAGAAGCGTCCGCGCGAAACGGCGAGGGAGGCCTGGCACCGCTCGCCGATGGGGTTGCGGGCGACGATCTCGAACGTCGGGCCTGCCTTGACGACCGTGGTGACCCCTTCCTCGGAGAGGAAATAGATGTGGCCGTCCGCATGGACCGGCGAGGCGCTGTGGTTGCCGCCGATGCGTTCGGCGTAGACGATCTCGCCGGTCGCGCCATGGAAGCAGTGGGCGATTCCGCCGTCGGTGATGGCGTAGAGGTAGGGGGAGACGTAGAGCAGGGAGGGTTGGGTGGGAGTGCCCTTCCGTTGTTCCCAGGCGATGTGGGTGGCGGTGACATCGCCGCGACCGTCGGTGCGGACGGTGCGCAGGGTGGTTTTCTCGAAGCCCGAGGACGTGAAGACGAGGCCGTCGCCGTGGGCGAAGCTCGGGGTGACGCCCTCGCCCTGGGAGTGGACCGTCCACAGGCGTTCGCCCGTGGCGGGGTTGAATCCCTGGATCACGTCGCCGGCGGGGCTGATGAGTTGGGGGACACCGCCCACGAGGACGATGTTGGGGCTGACGTGGGCGATGCGGGAGAGGCCGCGGCGGCCGGTCCAGATCCGGCGGCCGGTGCGGGTGTCGAGGGCGGTGATCTCGGCGCGGTCCCAGGGAGTACGCCAGCCGAGTTGTTCCTCCTGGGAATTGTTGGGCCAGTCCCCGGCCTTCTCCACGCGGTTGCTGCCGTCGAACGGCATGATCAGCAGGCCTTCGTGGACCAGTGGCGAGGCGCCGAGTCCGTGCCGGCTGTAGAAGGAGATCTCCTGGTTCCTCCACAGCAGTCTGCCCTCGAAATCCAGGCAGACCTGGGTGCCGTCGCCGAACACGGCATAGATGCGCGAGCCATCGGTCACGGGGGTCGGGGTGGCGTAGGAATTCTTCTGCTCCTTGCGCAGGGGGACCATTTCGTGGGTGCGGGTGTTCCAGAGCAGGCTGCCGCGGGTGCGGTCGAAGGCCAGGACACGGCACTGGGTGTTGTCATCGGTCACCGTGGTGACGATGACGTGGTTGCCGTGGATGATGGGGGAGGACCAGCCGGAACCTGGGACCTCGGCCTTCCAGACGATGCCGTTGGTGGGGGACCAGGACCTGGGGAGGTCGGTTTCGGAGGAGATGCCCTGTCCCGTGGGTCCGCGGAAGCGAGGCCAGTCCTCGGCGGTCACGGGCGAGGCGGACATGAGAAGAACGAGGAGAGCGGGGAGCAGGGGGACGAAGGTGGCGCGCATGGCGGGGATGGGTTGCGCGGTGAGCGTACCAAGAGACCGGGAGGAGGCGCAGCCAGCAAATGGAAGCATCCCGTAGCGGCAGGCGTCCCGCCTGCCGTAGAGCCGGGCGTCCCGCCCGGAGGGGGAGGCGCAGGAACGCTCCCCACGCGCTGACAAAGCCCAACCCGATCCCGGGTGGCGGGACGCCACCCTCCACGGCAGGCGGGACGCCTGCCGCTACGGCGATGCGCCACCCGGTGCCTGCTCCGTGTGCGCAACGATCCTCGCCCGTTCCCCATCGTCCCGAATCCAATGGCCAAACGACTCTGTTCGCCAGAAATGAGGTCCGGCACCTCCCATGATTGGCAGGGCCTCCTTCGCAGTAAACGACGTCCCTGTGCGCAGGACCCGGCCCAGGGAGTGCTCCCGATACGGCAACACCACGACGTGGACGTGACTCGGCATGACGACCCAAGCCCGGAGATCGTAGCGGACGCCGCCAAAATACCGCGACGCGCCGTCAACCAGATCCGCCACCGCAGGCTTGTTCAGCCAACAAGCGCCTGCGCCCCGAACAGCCCTGAAGGAATGTAGAGAACGCGAGGGCGGAATGGGCGGCGTCGCGATT